>Ga0307507_10013118_pt1 | contig 10117 bp, 8 predicted proteins | sample 7_EM_MG_FD_207223 | JGI IMG/M metagenome (GOLD analysis project Ga0307507, IMG submission 207223) | Populus trichocarpa ectomycorrhiza microbial communities from riparian zone in the Pacific Northwest, United States - 7_EM | ecosystem: Host-associated > Plants > Roots > Unclassified | place... | reverse complement strand
ACCCCCCCCCCCCCCCGCCCCCCGCGGGGGGGCGAGAAAGAAATAACGTGAGAGTGTTGTGTTTCCTTTACAAGATTTACTTGAAATGAGAAATCATCGCCTTTAAAGCTCTTCCTCCCGGCGCTTAGTGAATGATCCTGACACTCTCATATCATCTAATCCCCATTTCACACACCCAAAAAAATCAAAAAATCCTACAACCTCCTCTCTTCTCTTTCTGCACTCTCAAATCTCTCTATTTTCTTTTTTTAAAAATAAAATTAGTGGAGGTGTTTGGCATGGCGATTGTATCACTTGTTATTTTGCCGTTAGGCGTTTTCTTTTTTTGCTCAGGTTTAATTGTTAATCTCATTCAGGTATATTAACTTGCAAGTTTCTTTGTCTTGAGATTTCATTTCTGTTTTCCGTTTCGAATCTCTTACCTTTGTATTTCTTGATTGTTTTAGAGGATTCAGAACATAGGTGACAACGATGCTTTTGATTATGTTGCAGGCAATTTGCTTTGTTTTTATTCGGCCTTTATCAAAGAGCACGTACAGAAAAATCAATAGGCAATTAGCGGAATTGTTATGGCTCGAACTCGTTTGGATCTTCGATTGGTGGGCTGGAGTCCAGGTTTTTAATCCCACCCCCACAAAATCTCAGTCACCTATTTCTTCTTCTTCTTCTTCTTCTTCTTCTAACCATTTACGAGCATTTGATTCTAAGCATGTTGTTGTTATATCAATTGAATTAAATTGCAAGGTTTTTAAATTAGAATTAGAATTCAATAACTATGTATGTGTCTTGGACGTTGTAGTAAGAATGGTTGCTTAAGTAAATCCTTGGCGATTGCAGTATTTGACATGTCATTTCGACCATGTTCAGCACATTTCTGAACTTGTTTGTGAGGTTTCTGTTACTGTAATTGCCTTTTCAATAGTGCATGAACATAGAAATGGGATTGATAGATTGCTTGTAGAGTCTAGCTTGTCATATTTGGATTTATGTTTAGATTTTATTCACTATCAAGTTAATTTTGGTTATCTGCATCCTTGTATCTTCAGATCAAAGTGTTTACAGATCCAGAAACTTTCCGTTTGATGGGTAAGTTTAAGCTTGTTCTGTCTGTGATATGCTGAGTGCCTATTGTTCTTCATATGTTTTAGAGGACAGGTATTTGTCTGCTTCAGAGATCTTCTTAGTTGCTTATTTGTTTGCTCGTACTGTTAATTTTTTCAGGTAAAGAACATGCACTTCTTATATGCAACCACAAAAGCGACATTGATTGGCTTGTCGGATGGGTTTTGGCTCAGGTGTGTTGTTTAAGAGTGACAACTTTTTTTATGTGTGAGAGACATACAAACTATTGCACTATTTTTATCGCCTGGGTAAACAAGTGCATAAGACCTATACACATGTCTCACACCGGTGTGTTTTTACTGTTCATGCAATACATTACTCGTGAAGGGATATTGCTATCTACAATGCAGAGAACTTCATTTTTCTGGTGTCTGTGTTTATTTTTCAAATTCTCTACTGCTAGCTGATTCTTGAGGCTACATGTGACAGCGTTCTGGGTGCCTGGGAAGTGCGTTAGCTGTCATGAAAAAATCATCAAAATTTCTTCCGGTATGTTTATTCTTGCATTTGGATATTGGGTTTGAATTTAATGCTGAAAAAATGAAGTTCAGTTCTCATGTGTGATCCTAAACTTTGGATTGGCATTTTCACTTGCAAAAAGGTGGACATGTATTAATAAACTGTGGATATGGAAGAGCGTGCACTTTTTGCGACTTTGAAGTTATGTAAATACAATATTTCATTCAGTTTTCCCTGTCTTAAAGGAAGCTACATGTTATGGTTATATATAATCAGTTACATAAGGAGAAGTATTGTTGTCATCACAGAAGAAAATGTGCCATCTGATGATCTGATCTTCGATTCCTTGCATGGCATGATCAAGAAAATTAAATGTTGTGATTTAGCATGTATGTTCATCCTTGATCCTATGGATTCAGTGTTGAAGTGGCTTCAGCATGTAACATATTTGCACCTTAGGGTTCTGCTTCAATCTTCTCTCTCTTGCCAATGCTCATTCACTAAATATATTTGCACTTGCCATGTGACATAATTTATATGCTTCTAAATAGAGGATAATTGCTGTGCTCATCCTTTCAGGTGATAGGTTGGTCAATGTGGTTTTCTGAATACCTTTTTCTTGAAAGAAACTGGGCCAAGGATGAAAACACATTAAAGGTATGCATAAATACGTTCTAGCACACATGTACAATAAAAAGTAAAGACACTTGACATTTTACCACATATATTTCTAGAAACTTGCTCATCTTTTTGAGTATCTCTGCGGGTGTGTACACCCTTGTGGATACCATTTTGAATTTTCTGCAACTTGTATCTGCAGTCTGGTCTGCAACGGCTAAAGGACTTTCCTCGTCCATTTTGGCTGGCTCTTTTTGTGGAAGGAACTCGCTTTACTCAGGCAAAGCTTTTAGCAGCTCAGGAATATGCAGCTTCTCAAGGACTGCCTATCCCCAGAAATGTTTTAATTCCTCGTACGAAGGTCAAATTTTCATTGCATGTTTTTTGAATTCAGTTCTTTCATTTTCTTGCCTTTCATTTGCAGGCTTCTGTTGACCCCAACCCGAACAAATTAATTAATTAGTTCATAAGCAAGTAAAAAACTGAAAAGAGCTCGCACTGTGCGATCAAACACCTCATGCTTTGCCTTTATTACATTCAAAATAGTTATTGGTTAAGCGGATAAAGTAGAGTAGTGGTTTACTTTGCATGGATTGCTTTTAGGGATCAATTAGGCACCATTGACCTCATGCAGCTTTTGGAATGTAATGAATATCTGTGTGGTTTTTCAGGGATTTGTTTCAGCGGTGAGTAATATGCGTTCATTTGTACCAGCCATATATGATATAACATTGGCTATCCCAAAAAGTTCTCCTCCACCTACGATACTCAACCTCTTTAAGGGGAAATCTTCTGTGGTAAGCTTCTAGAATAACATAAGGTTTATTATACAGATGCATGAAGCAGTTTACTTTTTTGTTAAAGGTTTGCAGTTGTTTTTGTTGCAATTATTCTTGAGCTTTCAAATTATATAATCTTTAGATGTATTGTTTGAGTTCATTTATACGTATGTGAAGTGTAGTGAGGATGCATGCAACATCTTTCATTTGCATTTTATGATCATTTGTCCTGGCATGTCATTCCAAAAATATTTCAATAATGATGAAAGCATCTTATTACTTTGGACTTTTGAATGCTTAAGATATTGAAGGGTCAGACCACATTCAGATATATTCGAATTCATATAATGGAAACAATTCAACTTTGCTCTCTTTCAGGTGCACGTACACATAAAGCGGCATTTGATGAAGGAATTGCCTGAAACAGATGATAGTGTTGCACAGTGGTGTAAAGATATTTTTGTGGCCAAGGTGGGTATACCTATTTCACTTGTTTTGTTCAGTGCTGCTCCTTTCTGTTTTTGCAATTATATCCATTCTGTTTTTGCAATTATATCCATATGAAACATTAAAATGTAAGGAAAATGATAGTAGACTTTACAAAGCTATTTGTTCTTGAGGCCGGTGTTCAACTCATTTATATGGTGGCATCTATTTGCATTATTGTTGCTTGTCGCACCTCATTGCCTCCATTTGTAACACCAGGATGCATTACTGGACAAGCATATGGCTGACGACACCTTCAGTGCCCAAGAATTGCAAGATCATGGTCGATCAAAGAAGTCTCTTGTGGTGAGATTTTTTTTGTTAGAAATCAAATGTAACCTTTTTTTTTCTTCTGGCATCAAGTGGTGGTGGTTCTTTCATGGAGTATTATTTGACTGACTGTCGTGATCAGGTTGTTACCTCTTGGGCATGCCTCCTTATTTTTGGGGCGCTGAAATTCCTTCAATGGTCTTCCCTTTTGTCCTCACGGAGGGGTATAGCATTTACAGTGTCGGGTTTGGCCGTCGTCACTGTCCTAATGCACATCTTGATTCGGTTTTCTCAGTCAGAGCGTTCAACACCTGCCAAGGTTGCTCCAGCGAAGACCAAGAATGAAGGAAAACCTTCAGAGACAGGAGATGACAAACAACACTGAGTCGAGTGTTTGTCAATTCTCACATACACTGGCAACTCATTGGCAGTCAGTTTTGTGATAATACGTGTAGTATGGGTGTCTCCCCTGCTTTTTCACCTTGTGAGTTTTCATCTTAAACTAGTCATAGTAATGTCTTTCATAACAGCACAGTTTGTATGCATATCAATTCATTATTTGCTAGTCAAATAGGTTATTTTGTGTAGATTGTGTCCAAACTGATCATGGCCTGTATGTATCACCGCTTAAATTAGGCTAGTCGTTTACCCATTTACAGGTTTTCCCTTGCCCACCTTCTGATAAAATTTTCAGATAGTCCGGAACTCAAACTCAGCACATTTTTTAGTGCCATTTGGCTTCTGCAATGCAGTTGTTCTGTGTTTTTGATAAAATTTTAATTTTTTTTATTTGAATTATTTTTTGGATATTTTTAGATTGTTTTGATGTATTATTATGATATATTTTCAAGTAAAAACATGTTAAAACAAACACTATATTAATCTCTTTGCATTAATTCAGTCCGTGAACTTCAGTGACTGAAGAATTCTATTTTAAATTCCAAAAATATATTGGCTTCTGAGCATGGAAGGCAGTGAAACCCTGTAGTTCTGTGCTGTAAAATAATCGTTGAATGTTTTACGCCTTGTCTTCTTGCGTGATTCAGTTTGTTATTTTTACCTTTCGTCGCAGCCTGTTTGGCAGGGCAGGGAGGTTGCTTCTGCTTTTAGTGTCCGTTCTTATATCAATTTTATTTATTTTATTTAATATTTTTAGATTATTTTAATGTGCTAATATTAAAAATAATTTTTAAAAATAACCATTACTATATTTATATTTACAAATATTTTTTTAATTGTCAACCACAATTTTATATTGTTTGGTTACAAAACTAGTTTATTTGCCCGCTTTATGTAGTAGGCTAAATTATATTTTTAAAAATAAAAAAATAGTCATCAAGCCTCTGGCAAGAAGATAAATTTTTAAATGTGGCACGAGATTTTAATAAAATACATTAGAGCAAATTCAATATGCATGGGTTTATTTAATAGGTTTAAAAAAAACATGGATGACTGTATTTTATTTTAAAAACTAATATTAAACGATAAAATAAAAAAAAAAACATTAAGGTAAAAAGAAAAAAAGAACGTCGAGTCACATAAACTTTTCAAACTAATAATCCAAGATATTATATTGAAAATAACATATATGAAAAAGTGATGAAACTCAATTCCTAACAAATCTAACATTGAATGATGAATTATCATCATTATTATTATAACTATTACTATTCTCATCGTTGTTATTATTATTATTATTGTTGTTGTTGTTATTGTCACTATCATTACAACTATCTCCATCACTACTGTTATCAATAGGTAATATCATCGTCATTATTATTAGTAATATTATCGTAATTAATCACTATCATCATCATTATCATTGTTACCATTATTCTTATTCTTATTCTTATTATTATTGTTATTGTTAATAATATTGTTATAATTATTATCACTACCACTACAACTAATATTACTATTTTTTTTGTTATTATTATTGCTATAAGCCTATCACTGTCATTACTATTACTAACATTATTATTATTATTATTATTACTATTATTATTATCATCATAATTATTGATATCATAACCACTACAATCATCATAATAAATTACTACTACTACTACTACTACTATCATTAATATCATTCTTGTTACTATGATCATCATCATCATCATCATCATTACTACTATTATTGTTATTATAAATATTACTATCATAATTATCATCATCATCACCATCACCATCATTACTATCATAATAAACTATTATTATTGCCACTATTATTAACATTATTATTATTTTTATTAAAATAAAAAAAAATCATGAACTTGAATTGAATGATAAAACTAAAACCCATAAAAAAACTTTGATGAAAAGGCAAAGGAAACAAATAAAAAATCAAAAGAAAAGGACCAGATTGAAATAAATACTATTATTATATATTGAGAAAAATCATAAACTTGATTTGAAGGATAAAATTAAAAACCATAAAAATTTTGACAAAAAGACAAAGGAAACAAATAAAAAATCAAAAGAAAAAAGACCTAACTAAAATAAAAATTATTACTATTGAAAAGCAATTATAAATTTGTTTTGAAGGATCAAATTAAAAACTATAAGAACTTTGACAAAAAAAACCAAGGAAAAAAAATAAGAAATCAAAAGTAGAATGACCGCATCGAAAAACAACATTTACACAAATTAGAATCAAAGGACTAAATTGAAAACAAATAAAAATTTAACAAAAAAAAGGACTAAAATAAAAAATCAAAACTAAGAGGATGGATTATGAAACACCAACAAAAATTAGGGATGGATTTAGTTTTTTTAGGGGTAGGAAAGAGAAATGAAGGAAAAGAAAAAAAAAAGGTGACCGGTGATAAACCAACCATTTTTAGGTCACACGAGTCACCTATAATGAAAAAGGACATAATGAAGAATAAAATGACATGACAAAAGCATAATTTTAACTGCCAGGAGACGACGCATGCGCCGTCTAAAATGCACGACACCTTCCATATGTCAACAACTTTTTCAACTAAAATAATAATAATAAAATGATAAATTACGATACCACCTGTGACAGACTCAGAAATTACATAAAACAATTTGAAAAAACAATGATACCCTTGTATCAATGCCTTACTGTTTTTAACTCCAAGGTTAAATTTTGTAATTATACTATATATTAGAATGTGAAACACTTGAAAAGACTCTTTATCAGAATTAAATGATTTTTTGCTTTTAAAGATAGCAAAGTCATTTTACTGTGCATAAACATGATAAAAAAATAAAATAAAACCCTTGAACAATTATCAAACGTCAAATTGATTGAGTGAAAATACCATTTTACCCCTAAAAACATAACATTCTAAGAGATTTTCCAATAGTAAAATCATTATTTTACTAGTTTAATCCATATCTACAATGAAAACCCCATGTATTTTAGCTTCTCTTTTTAATAAATACCCAAGTTTTATTACTGGTCCCACCAATAAATGAGATCTGCCCTAAGTTTTTGGAAAGCAATTTATGGATGTTTTTTGTTCATATCCTCACTTGCTTTTTATTAAAGTTGAATTTGCCATCCACATTACCAAAGTAACTGTTTTTGCAGAAGCTAAAAACTTGGTGAGACGTCCCAAGCTTTTTTTTTAAGATCTACACTTTTTCTTTTTCGAAGATCAACATCCATCAACGCCTAAGTTTTTGAAGTGATAAGGTCATAAACACTGTTTGTGATTGCATCCTTGTTTTTGTTTTGACTAAAATCACTCCTCTTTTTTTTTTTTTTTTTTTTTCCAAGCTGTGGTATTTATCTCAACCGATAGGATTAGGGTTGTGAATCTACTATAAATCACAACCATAGTAGCCAGTTGGAAAACTATTATCAAATAGAAAAAAGAAAACATAAAAGTAAAAGATTGTTCGAATTTGAACAGGGAAAACCCTTGCACAGATCATGACAAGCCATCGAGCTAGAGGCAGGCCGTCTAAGAGTTCATACAAGAACACCAATCTCCATTCTCCGGTCAACAACCTCCGTTCTATGGTTAGTTATTTTCCACGACATAGAGTAAGAAAATCAAGGGCTGAAACCATAACAGTTGCTGTGAAAACATGGCATCGTTTGGGTTCGGAAGATTCGGAAACCCTACTAGGAGGGCTTATGGAAAAGAAGAGTAGCCGACCGCAATGGATCAGGAGAAAGAAGAGCTCGGTAGATAAGGAAACCCAACTGCGGTGGCTTATGGAAAAGATAAGTAGCCTAAGGATTGGGGAAAAGAAGTGCATAGATCTTATGGAAAAGAAGAGTAGCCTGCCACAATGGATTAGGAGAAAGAGGAGCATGGTTCCAAAATTTAATGAGCAATTGAAGAATACAAGTATAACATCAAACGATGAATCTAGTCTGTCCATTGCCAGAATCTTCGTCGGTTCCATGGATGGCAAAAATTGTGATTCCGGGACCAATTCCGGATCTCGATTCTTTTCCCGACCACGTTAGTTTCTTATAGAACTTTCTCGCAACCATAACATAATGGAAGGATAGAGTACTCATTCAAATAGCTTTCGAATTCTGAGTTCTGTGTATTTTTTTATTTTTTAACCTGAAGATAATTTAAGTTTTGCTTTCAACATAGAACAGCCATTAACCTGAGCTCTACAGCGGTTATAAATTTTTTTTTGGGTTACTAACATCTTTATATATATTTTTTTTATGGTTAGAAAAAAACTATCTGACATGTGACGTAGCAGGCCAAGAGCTAGATGAGCTATTCCTCCATAAACGAGACTAACTAGAAATTTCCATTTCAAATTCCAGCCCTTTAAAAAATAAACTTGTGAAAGCCCTAATTTAGGAAAAGGCCCAACAACAAATCCAGTACCAGCCTAAAAGAGCTTCCAACCAAAACTAAAAAAATTAAAAAATTCCAATGGTACGTTGTCGTGTCGCCTCCGACAAATAAATACCTCTTTACTGCTGCTTCTTCCGCTGTTTGCGAAGCTAAAAAAGAAAAGCAGGGCAGCACAACGCTCGCTTCCCTTAAACCCTCTTTAAGCCCTTCCCCAAAATAACTTCATCGGCGCCGTCTTTTTCTCACTGCTCCGTCACTCTATCATCTCCTTCCCCGTCACCTCCATTCCAAGATTGCTTGATAATTTAGACAAACCTGTGCCTGGTGGGTTAAATGATCCAGCAATGGGGCCACAAGGGGACGAGCCGTAAGTCTCAGAAACTCATTCGGTTGTTGATATTGCATTTAATGCTCAGTTTTGTGGCTTCAGTTTTATTGATGTTAAGGGTCACGTTGCCTGTGCGAGTATTGAGATGTCGACTTTTTGTATGTGCTTGAAAATGGGGTCACATTCTTTGTTATGCATTGGCACTTACTGTTACTGCTTCTTGTTGATTAATTTCTCAATATAATGCTCAATAATTGTTCTCTTTCTCTAAATTCTTTTAAGAAGATTGTTATTTAGACTTTTAATAAATACTAGAGAGTTTTCTCTAAATTTATCTGCAGCTTAAGTCCGTAACCTTAGGGCTTAAGAACCATAACTTCTATCCACGCTATTGCTGCATCAATTGGTATTAGAACATGTTGGTCTCTTTGATGAACAAAGACGATAGTAATCCACTTTGCGATGCAGGAGTGGAGGTTCTCTTGGGCATAGCGCGGGCTCAGGAGCAGAAATTAGATTGTTTGGAGCAAACCATAATAAATCTAGCTTTTCTAATGGGTAACACAATGGAAAAGAAGAAACTAAAAGCTAAGGGAAAGAAAGGTAGATCAAAATGAATTAAAAAGGACTTTGATAGAGCAATTTTTGTGGTAGCCAAGGGATTGCACTTTGAAATCTATGTTAAATTCACCAATGAACCTCATATTTTGCTGGCTGAGGTATGTTCTCGTATTGAGTTTTGAGCTTTCATTGTAGAATGTATTTTATTACTCTATTTGTTTGTGGGCCAACGCTATCTACTAACCAAGAATTTTCTCTATGATAGGTTGCAATTTTCTGTTTTGTTCACAACTGTTGCCCATTTATGGAAACTGACTTCGAAAACTTTAGTTTCTGATCTCTCTTTCTTCCTACACTGTTGGTGCTGAAATTTACTTTTATGTTTTTCTTCTTCAAGGTGGGATTTCCACCCCTTCATCGATAAACTTAAAAAATATGAAGGCACTAGCATACATTTTCATGCGATTTGTTCTTGGCATTAGTTAAGATAGATAGGAAGCTAAGTTCAATATGCATTGCTACTTGGGTATCATATCACACTCTTACCACTTGCTTTTATCTTAGCGCTACAGTTTATCTCTTGCTTTTGATCTCAGTACTTTTGTAGGAATAACATCATCTGTAAAGCAGATAGTGCGCTTAGAAATATCGGTTTGATATTCTTGTAGTATGCTTTGAATACGAGTTAG
>Ga0307507_10013117_pt1 | contig 10118 bp, 12 predicted proteins | sample 7_EM_MG_FD_207223 | JGI IMG/M metagenome (GOLD analysis project Ga0307507, IMG submission 207223) | Populus trichocarpa ectomycorrhiza microbial communities from riparian zone in the Pacific Northwest, United States - 7_EM | ecosystem: Host-associated > Plants > Roots > Unclassified | place... | reverse complement strand
TTCTTCAACACAGTTCTTATTCCACTTCTCTTTAGGATATCTAAATATCCACTTTCTCCTTCTCCCCCCCCCCTCTCTCAATAGTCACCTCATCTCCCCACATTGCCTTCCTCCTCCACATCTTCTTTGTCCAATTCCTATAAGCCAATGCCCATTTCAATCTCTTTTCAGCCAGGGCCTCATCCAAATGTGCCCTCTCCTGTGCCACCCACTTTTTAAGATTTTTTTTGGACAGCCCCCTCTTTGTAGTCTTCTCAGAAACATCTGGTGCAATTTTCTTGGCAATGTCTTGATAGCTGTTATGGCGATTTTTGAGAGCTTCCTCAACCATAGCTTGATCTTGAGCCTTAGAAGTCTTAGGATGTCTCCCTCTGCCCTCTTTCTCCTCCCCCTCTTGATCCCATCTTGCTACTGTGTTTTGAATAGTAGTAAAAGGGATGTTCAGGTGGTGGGAAATCTCTTTCAAAAGCATGCCCCTCTCATGCAACCTACACACTCTCCCTCTTGTCCATTCACTCAGATGCTTAGAAGGTATAGGTTTTTTTGCATGACTGCGAAGAATAGGAGACATTATTCCTTTAAATAAATAAAGAAAATATATTATGAGGAATCAGTTGAGTGGTAATGATTTTTGTAGGGGGGTTGGTTGCGCGAGGATGTGGGGAAGCGATGGGTTGCCACGCCGGCGCAGGGCGATCGGTTAATTTTGTCCACGTACAATACCAGCTTATGTCCTCGTTGGCAGCAAAACCTACTTGCTCTACTGGTTTACTTGGTCCAATGGTGGAAATCGCTTAGCTAATACACTAGCGTTGTGCAGGCAGCGGGGGTCTAGATGGAAGTGAAGCAGGAACGCTAGCCTGTCACTAGAGTAGCTGTGGAATTGACAGGGGGCTATCTGTGAGGGATGTAGGAGGAGGCGATAGAGATAGAGAAGTTGTTTCCCGAGCTTGCCCCTGTTATCGCCTTAGCTCTCTTCTGATTGTTGGGAGCGCTATCTGATCAACCACGGTAAGTCCGAATGCGATTAATCTGTGCCTGGATGTACTCGAGTACTGGTACTCGGGTATGGAGGTTAGTGATGGGATGGATAGGGGTTCGCCGTGTCAAAGCTTTCTACCTTTCTTAGCATTATCTCTGCCAAATTAAATCATTTTTTCCCTCTGGCGGTCATCAGCACGTGGACCTCAAATCCCTGTCCATCCCATCACTACCGGTAACTTCCACCCCCGAGGGAAGTGCGACAGCGGGAGATCGCTGAGGCTGAAAGGCAATCTCAGCGGCTGACCAGATTCGCTTAGATCAACGTGCATGATTTCTTGGTATGCATCCGAAAAAGAGCCGCAGCCTCAAGGGGTGAGAAAAAGAAAAAGAAGGGGCAAACAGCGACTTACATTCGTCTAATGCAACGGTGGGCTAAGTATGTACTTGAGTCTCGTAGCTGAAAAGTGCGATACACGCAGCCAGGAATTAGAAAAAATAATTAAAATCGATTAAGGGCCCGTATACCCAATGGTCAGGCTTTGGGGTTTGGATGGTAGAACGAAGCGGTGCCGTGTTAGCCGGCATGATTTCCAAATGGATGGTGCAAAAGTGTTCACCTATTTTTCTACCGTCCTAAATTCTTGGAGCTAGACGAAGGTGCATTTGGAAATCTCACTAGACAATACCGGTATGATAGATGTCACGCTGCGGTAGGTAAAAACCAGGTACTGTACGGTACTTACCGGTACCCCCCCAGTCTTCAAGCCCACCTTAGGGCCTGTTTGGAAAAAACGGAAGCGGCAGCCGTTCCGTTGTGAAACGGTTTGACCTGGAGAAACGCTTGTCACAAATAGTCAACCATTTCTACAAGGCAAGCATTCCCTTAAGGCGGGTGTGAAACGGAAAGGTTGATATGTTGAGCTGGCGTACCTCGGGATTCTACTGCCGTTGAGGTTAAAGCCTAGATTAGCATGGTCCCTTTAGTTTATAATAAATTTGATTGAAGATATGTTGTGCCAGACGGCCCTTCAGTTTACACCTTTAGAAACGGAAGGAAACGGTAATTTGTATGGGCCAACAGAACGGAACCGGCGCATCCAAACAGGGCCTTAACTGTCGGCACCGTCTCGTGCTGCTAGACCGCCGCCTATTGGGCACTAAGCGTAGAAAACACCGATAAATTAACTCTTATTACGATAGTATCAACAAGCTGATTTTAGATGATCCACCTACGGGGATTAAGCCACAGTTAAATATACTTTAAGACTATGAGGCTTAGCAGCATATACCGGCATGAAGAATTGAATGCAGGAGGGCACTAAGGAAATTGATTTTTCACTCCCATCTCCGTAGACTCCACCTAAAACTTCTGGTTCTCTCCACTTGAGATCGGGTGTTTCCCCCGCACTCGCCCCGCTGGTGTCGGATAACTCTGTTATCAGCCGCTGTACTATTTCGTATGATATTGTGCTGTTTGCTATGCTATAAGCCAAGCATGAGAGCCCCCTAAACTTAGGCGAGAAACAGTTTGACTGACCACGAGGAAAGAGGAGAGCTTTGTTGTCATAAATTTGGGGTCGTTGATTAGAGGGTCCGGAGGTATCCGTCTAGTTTCATAAAAAAAACCCCGCTTTTCTTCAGCCCCCCAGGAATTTCTCGAGCGGACCGACTCCATCATCTATCGTCTACTCATACAATATCCTAAGCAACAAAGAACAAAAAATGCCCAAATTATTCAAACATAATTCCAACTCTTTCAACACAACCTACATCAACACTACTGTTGCCGATGAGCGACCAAGTATCCTAGCCTGGCTATCCCCACTAGATGCTAAGCTACGCCACCAGGACATCCGTGACCGTAGAGTCGGAAATATCGGCGAATGGGTTTTACAAACGGAGGAGTTTAGAGGCTGGTACGCTGGTAGCGGAGGAGGTGAACCCGATAACTCATTCCTGTTTTGCTATGGGGATCCGGGTGTTGGCAAAACTTACATTAGGTATAATAACACGAATGAACCACTAAGAATGGAAGAGAAGGGGAAAGTACTGACAAGCCGTGATGTTAGCTCTGTGGTAATAGACAGCTTGTGTAGTCAGGCTAGAGAACAAAACCCCACGGTAGCATGCTTTTATTTCGACTTCGCTGCCCAGAGCGAGCAGTCCCCCACGACTATGCTTGGCTGCCTGCTAAAATAGCTGGTGTTCGGACTCAATGAAATCCCGGAGGAGATATCGGAAGCATACGAAGAGCGTAAAAAAGCGATTGGTGGGCAGGGACCGCAAATTTCCAATATCTTGAAAATGCTGCGGACTACCTCTTCCAGAAGGCGCGTGTTTATATGCATAGACGCCCTAGACGAATGTGCGACAGAACACCGAGCCAAGCTTCTCGATTCGCTAGGTCAACTTCTCCAACAGTCTCCGGGAACTCGAATATTCGTTACCGGAAGACCACACATACTACCTGAGATCGGAAGGAATCTTGCTGGGGGAGTGATGAGCTTATCTATAAGCCCTAAGAGGGACGATATTGTCACATATCTTCGGAGCCGGCTGGCGGCGGACACAACCCCTGATGCGGCGGACAGTAATCTGGAGGCGGACATCTTGGAGAAAATTCCTAACGATATTTCTGAGATGTATGTAGGGGGCGGCAACATTCCTAAAGTTACCTTAGGCAATCCACTAACAGAGACATACATAGATTCCTGCTAGTCTCGCTAAACATAGATGCGATCCTGCAAGAAACCACGGCACGGCGGAGGCGACAAAAGCTCAGCGCGCAATTACCGATGGCTTGGGGTTGGAGAGTGCTTATGGTGAATCCTTGGACCGAATAAGGAAACAGGGTGGGGCCAGGGCGAGGCTTGGCATGGCGGCCTTGATGTGGATCTCTCACTCGGAGCGGCTCTTGAAGGTTTTTGAATGGTGTCACGCTCTCGGGGTCGAAATAGGGGCGCCAGATATCTATTCCGATGATGTTCCTTCAATAGGGACTGCGCTATCCTGTTGTCAAGGACTTCTCACCGTAGACAAAGCGGCCTCCACGGTCCGGCTAATCCATTTTACCCTTCAAGAGTACCTCCGGGGTCATTCCAAGCTTTTTAGTACAGCTCATCCGACCATGGCAGAGACCTGCTTAAGTTATTTGAATTCGCAGGAGGTCAGAGCCCTTTCGACGAGTCCCTCTCCTGATCTCCAGGGTACACCTTTTCTTGAATATTCTTCCGTGTATTGGGGAGTACATGCAAGATGGGGCCTTTCAGATTGCGCGAAACTGCTCGCATTGAAGCTGTTTGACGGTAGTAACCGCATATCCACCAAAATCCTCTTAGAGGCATAGGAAGGAAATTCGTATGCACTTGATTTCGATAAACTCCACCTCTTCAGTGACCTACATTGTGCATCTCTCTTCGGGATCGTGGAGATTATAACTAGTTTGATAGAGGTGGAAGGTTGTAATATCAACCAAAGGGACTGTGTTGATAATATAGCACTCGGGTGGGCTGCTCGCAATGGACACGAGCGGGTTGTTGAAATCCTACTGAAACAGGGTAATGTCAACCCCGACGAGCGGGGGGAAAGCGGCCGTGCGCCGCTCTGGTTGGCCGCTTGGATGGGGTACGGGGGAGTGGTGAAAATGCTACTCGAACTGGACGAGGTCAACCCTGAGGAAACAGATAACGGAGGGGAAACACCACTCTATGCAGCTGCTTGGAATGGGCATCAGGTAGTGGTGAAAATGCTTCTCGAACGGGGCGACGTTATACCTGACAACCCAGACAATAATAGCCGAACACCACTCTGGGGTGCCGCTTGGAATGTGCATGAGAGAGTGGTGAAAATGCTTCTCGGGCGGGACGAGATCAACCCCGACCAGCCACGTAAGGACGGCCTAACACCACTTTGGGCTGCTGCTTGGAATGGGCATGAGAGAGTGGTGAAAATGCTTCTCGAACGGGACGAAGTTAAACCCGACAACCCAGATAATGAGGGCCAAACACCACTCTAGGCTACTACTTATAATGGACATGAGAGAGTGGTGAAAATACTCCTCGAACTAGGCGAGGTCAACCCCGACAAGCCAGGTAATGACGGCCGGACACCACTTTGGTGTGCCGCTGGGAATGGGCACGCGGAAGTGGTGAAAATGCTTCTCGAACAGGTCGAGGTCAGCCCTGAAAACCAAAATAACAATGGCCAAACACCACTCTGTCGTGCCGCTGGGAATGGGCACGCTGACGTGGTCAAAATACTTCTCCAACGGGACGATGTCAGCCCCGACAAGCCAGATAGCGACAGCCGAACCCCACTCTGGAATGCTGCTTATAATGGGCACGCGGAAGTGTAACTTCTGCTCGAACGGGGCGTGGTCCACCCCGACAAGCTGCATAACGGCGGCCGAACACCACTCTGGGCTGCTGCCTGGAAAGGGCACTCGGGAGGGTGAAAATGCTTCTAGAACGGGACGAGGTCGGCCCCAAGAAGCCAGATAAAGACGTCCCAACGCCACTATAGTATGCAGCTCCCAATGGGTACGCGGAAGTGACCGAAATACTGCTGGAAAGGGACGACGTTGACTCTAGCAAACCAGATTCGTATGGCCAAACACCTCTCCTGCTGCCTACTCTGCATGGCCACACCGCGGTGCAGGCGCTTCTGCAGCCCGGGAGTCCCTCAGTTTGACTTAACATTTTCACCTCATTTGTTTCTATTCCTATTTCTTGGTTGTCAATGTTGGATTTCCTATAGGGCATACCGTTATAGGATTATGCAGATATGTTGCCAGGAGATATACGGTTACAGTCATATGACCCTGTGGTGTGCTGCGACTAGGCGCTTATCAGTGGGTGGTTTTTTTTTTTCACATCCTTTGCCGCTAGGCATCGGGTACTTGTTTCTGTTTCGCTGATACCACTGTCATTGGGCATTAGGTATCAGGTATTTTGTTCCATAATGTTTCCTTCATACTCATGCCCTTCGACATCATAGAGTTGGCGCACTGGCAAGGGATAGGTTTTAAAGGTCATGGGTGATCAGGATGGTTCTCGATTGCTTGAGATCGCTAGATATCAGGATTTGTCCGTTGAGTGTGTCCCTTTAGAGTTTCTTTTGGGTTTCGGGAGTTTTGTGGTGCCGCTAAGTTAGATCGAGAGATATATCTTTTGGGGGAGTTCTTTGTGTTTTACATTTACAGCCTATTGAGCTTACGCTTTTGTTCTTTTCTTCTTCTGTGCTTTTTCTAAGCTCTAACAGTTAATTCTCGTTGCATATTGGCTATTTACTTTTTCCATTTTTCCTTAATTTCATTAAATCCTTTCTCTTTCCCTCTCTATAGTGTAGACTTAATAGTTGTTCAGATAATATAGAGGCAAAAATACGAGACTCGAGTTTTTCGGGGGGGGGGGGAATATTGGTTTGAAAGCTAGCAGTTAACTAAAGCTTTATTGTGATTTGTATCCACTATGTATATGGCCCAAAGAAGGTTGCGCTTATATGCTACTACCCTCCAGGGGTGAGCCTGAAGGCGAGGTTGAGAGGCTATCTGCACTTGACAGCGGGTATGTTTTGTTCCTGTTCCGGGGGGATAGGAGCGGCAAATTCCCACTAATTTGAGATCTGCATGATAGAGAACACAAGCAACCTCAACTACTGGTGACTTTACTTCTTTCATCCACCATAAGCATATCTAGAAAAAAAGAAGAGACAAGACGCAATACAATTAACTAGCATAAATCTCAAGACCATGTCCTATTCGTTACAGGAGTCTTAGCTTTTCCAAACAAAACAAAGTAGTACAGAGAACCTTCTTCGCAACCCCCTACAATTCAAGGTATGGTGAAGACTACCTCCCGCGAGCTTTCCATGTATAGTGTCATAAACACCTGTGGAGTGATGGGCGCGATCATAATCGATCAGATCATGGGAGTCATGATCGAGCATGATCGAGCAATCGAGCGATCGACCATGATTGCGTCTTAGGACTGCTCGAGCATGATCCAGTGATCGAGGAGTGCGTTACCTGTGAATACAGAGCGGCTTGTCATTTTTATTCCTGGTCCAAAATCTGGCTTAAATTTAGTGGCTTTTCACCTTTATTCTTGGACGAGTATTTGGTTACCTGAGATTAAAGAGTCTTAAAATGGAGAGCTGTTCTTGACTTGGAAACTTGTGTGTATATTCTAGTTAGATGTTATCATTATTATTGAAGAGAGGAATTTGGAATACATGAAGGGTTGAGTTTAAAGTTGCACAAAGGAAGCGATCTGCAGGTGAGTGATCGATTATGATCGAGTTTAGTCGAGCAGTACCATGATCGATCATGATCTAATCGTGTCCATCACTACACCTGTGTTCAATTTTGAACTCTATATCTTCAATGCAGTCCATTTCCCACTCTACTATTCGCCCCAGTTTCATCTTTTAGTGTCTTCCAGCATAAACAGGACTTCGGAGAGTAGTACTCAACCTCAGCTAGTATATTTTCACCCTGCACTACGCTCGGCCTATTCTTCCGGATCAGTGTTCCCAACCGTCCCGCCCGGACGCCAGGGCCCTGGCGTCCTATAGTCCCGTCCGCCCCGTCCGGGTGGGTAAGGACGGCTGTCCACGGCGTCCGTCTTTTTTTGGAAATGATAACTTCCGGTAGGGGACGGGCGTCACCTGCAGGCCCCGAGCGTCATCTGTAGGGCCCGGCCAATTACCCATAGGGCCCTATGTATTCCGCACACTAGCCTATAATAGATAGTCACCCCCTAAGTTGCATGGTAATTGGATATACGTGGTGCATTGATAAAATAAGTGTGTGCCTCGTTTTCATATCAGAGGCTGGGTGAATAAAATATCCCTACGGCAAATATACGCCCAAGATGGGAGTATATTTCATATCCGATAAGGAACCTCAGCAAAAAATCGTGGGCTCTCATTTTACCCATTTTCCTATACTTTGCACTATCCAAACCATGTCCTTTAACTACAAGTAATATGTCTGAAGCATTATCATATTCCTCGCACGGGAGCCAGGGCTAACTCGGTCCTGATGATTCCATCTCCTCATTCGTGAGCGTAAGAGTGAGCAGTAAAATCAGAAGAAGTTCGTCACGGTTGTGTGTTGGCGATCACATTCCTTTGTGCTTGGCGTTTCGTTTCATTTTACATCCGCAATCACACCTTATCACTCGCAAAGACTGCAGGGCCCGGCCGTCAGTCCCGGGCACAAGTTAGGACGGACTGCAGTCCGGCGTTCGTCCCGGGCAAGGGCAGATAATACGGCGTCCGTCCCGTCCTAGGGAAAAGACGGACGGACTGGACGCTTGGGAACACTGTTCCGGATACCTTGCGAGGGTAGCCTCCCCGCTGATGAACCGAGAACTATTATTCTTATCTCTGCTCATTGTGAATAAAACTCCTGATATCCCCACCTCCATCCTATGCACATAGGGAGTTTTTTTGAGTTTACTTGCTATCTTACCCAAACCTATCACCAACAATCAAATAACCCACACCGCTGCACAATATTAACTTAACAGGAGCCAGACAAGAGTGAGATCCTATTCCCGTTCCTTCCCCTTCTCCTATCATAATTTGTTCTTCATACCTTTTCCTCTCTCTTAATTACCCTTATTTTCCTCTTTCCAAACTACTAAATTCAGTCCCATCAATGGTACGCGAGGTTCACGAGTCTCTACGATCTACTGCAAGTCCTTCTGTGTTCGCGATAGTACTCATACTGTGCTATAATTTTGCATCACTAGATACCCGCTTCCGTCCATGTTGCTCGTGAAACCGATTTGCTCTACTTGTTTGCATAGTCCACAGGGGAAATTATTTAGCTGATACATTAGCCTCGGGGAGGGAGCGGGGGTCTAATGGGGGGTAAAGCGGCACCGCTGGCCCATATTCAGAGCAACTAGAATTAGCGAAAGCTGATCGGTGGAGGGCAGCGATGGAGAAAGAGAAGTTATTTTCCGGACTTACCTCCGTTATCTGCTTAGCTGTCTTAGGCTATCGGAAATGCTACGCTATTAATTAAGGACCGAATGTTATGAATCCTTGTCTGAATGACCCATAGCGGGAGATCGCTGAGGCCGAAAGGCAATCTCAGTAGTTTTCCGGATTCATTGAGATCAACGCACATGATTTGTCGGTGTGCAATCAAAAAAAGTAGCCTCAACCTCAAGGGGTGAAATAAAAGGAACAAGTAGTGTTTGTTATGGGGCCTCCGGGCCCACGAAAAACACTCGGCCCCAGCCCCCGTAAACTTTGGGGGGCGAGAAACGGGAGCCTATCCAGGCAAAGAGCAAGGTGGCCCGGACGGGGGCGGGGCGAGGACAACCGACAAATACTGCCCCTGGCCCCGTGAAAAGGCGGGGCCTCCGGGTACAAAACCAGCCCCGCCCCGCCCCGTAACGATGATACTATGTTATCACTTGGGGGGTCTGAAACAGTAAAATTCGTTGCCAGGCACACTCAAAATTGTGATTCGCTACAAATTAATAGTTGCCATGCTGCTGAGTCACTTAGACGTTCAAATTGGTCAAGATCTTGCTATTTTGGGTAATATAAATTGGGCTTTTAACGTCCAAGTGACTTAGCACCATGGCAACTATTAATTTGTAGCAAATCACAATTTTGAGTGTGCCTGGCATCGAATTTTACTGTTTCAGACCCCCCAAGGGATAAAGTTTTCACTAGATACCCTCTTATGTCCTCGTTTCCGGTGTGACCTACTGGCCTTGTTTGCATGGCCCAATGGTGCAAATTTCTTAGCTCACATATTAGGGTCAGGCAGCAAGCAGTGGTCTAGTGCCGAGCGAAGCGGGACTACAGCCAGTCGCCAGAGCAGCCGTGGCATTGGTAGAAGGTATTCTATGGAGGGTGAAGGGGAGCGATGGAGATCGAGAGGATGTTTACTGGGCATACCTCCGTTATCGCCTTGGCTCTCTTACGATTATCGGGGGTGCCATCCGATCAACTAAGGTCCGGATGCTCTGAATCCGTGTCGGGAGATCGATGAGGCTGAAAGGCAATCTAAGCGGCTCACTACGAAGGTACAGCGCCTAAGTTTTGAATATTTTACTAGCAGGGGGTGTTACGCTAGCAGGGGCCAAGGCAGCAAATTGGGTATAAGG
>Ga0307507_10013115_pt1 | contig 10118 bp, 4 predicted proteins | sample 7_EM_MG_FD_207223 | JGI IMG/M metagenome (GOLD analysis project Ga0307507, IMG submission 207223) | Populus trichocarpa ectomycorrhiza microbial communities from riparian zone in the Pacific Northwest, United States - 7_EM | ecosystem: Host-associated > Plants > Roots > Unclassified | place... | reverse complement strand
GCTTCTAACCACTTCTATTTAGAGACTAATCGCTGGTTCTTCTCTAGAGGAGAACTAGCTTCCTATATAAACCTTCTAAGACACTAGTAAAACCTTTCGCCCCTATCTATCTAACTATATCTCTTCTGGAACATATATAGGACGTAGGCAGGACATTAATAAAACCTCCTACTGTCTTATCTAATATATACCTCCTAGGGGATTCCGTTATAATTGCCTCCCCTTTAAGGGTCTTGGTCCTCTAAGACTTTGCCTCTTAATAATCTTTTATAGAGTTCCGGCTAAAACCACTAGGGAAATTCTTCAGTGGAAAGGTACTCTATAATACGGCTTATTGCTGGTTCTTTACTAGCGTGGAACCTTACTTTATCTTTCTATTCCTCCGCTCTTCTTCTACTATAGCTCTTATGGTGCCTTTATAATGGAACTTTAATAATAATAATAAAAATTAGATAGTGTTACGGGACTCCTCCGTAATACCTTACACACGTCCACCTGTTTCTACCTACGCAGCAAGAAGAGACCGACCACGAGACGGCAATCTAACGGTAATCTACGGCAATCTAACGGCAATCTGCCGCATTCTGCCATATTCTACCAAGTCCACCAAATCCTGCCAAGTTCTGCCAGGACCGCTACTCGAATCCTATTCTACTCCGTGCACATATCAACCAAGCAACTAAACTAGCAATATATACCCTTTCTTCCCGTTTCCTTACCTTCTCTCCTTACGCAACGTCTTGACTTTATTACACAGTTTATATACATAGCTTAATAATATCTACTTCGCTATATATTATCACCACTTGTACTTACTCCGTAACACTACGTTGCGTTAAAACCTACACTCCGCCCCACCCTATTTAAAATGCAGAACGACCTCAAAGCCCCTATAACAGCCGCTAACATTATATCCGTACTCCAGGAACAATTAGCAGATATATAAAAGTCCTTTATAGACGCCCTCGCACAAAACTAAGCTGCTATAGCTTAACAGCAAGCCGAACAAGAAGTACGGCACTAGAAAACAATTAAGGCCCTTTAAGAAGAAATCCGCACCCTTAAGATGTCCACGCTAAGCCCTTAAGACTGGTTGCTATTACTAGAAGCTAATACACGGAACACAAGCCCTGAACTAGCAATAGTTATCCCACCGGTAGAACTAACTACTACACTATAATAATCTAAATAATTACTAGACCCTCTAATATTTACTAGTAAATAATAAGAACTCCAATTATTCCTAAGCCGGCTTAAAAATAAGCTAACTAGTAATACTAACCGCTACCTAACTAAAGCTAACCGACTCTATTATGCCCTAAGTTAACTAGGAGGAGATGCAGCTAACCTTATTAAACCTCTTTAACCAAACTTAGTACTAAGCCTAATTGTACTTCTTAAAGCTATATATAGTAACCCGAACCGCTAAGCTACTACTTAGAGAAAAATAAACCATATAACTTAAGGAATAAAAAGCTTTCCAGTATACTTCTCTAAATTTAACCATTATGTAAAAGAAACAGGCTGGAACGACTCCGTACTAATTAACAGCCTTATTAAATCCCTAAGTCCTAAACTAAAAACCTCCCTAATAGGTATAGACCTACCAGGAGCCCTTAACGCCTACATAAACGTTATTAATAAACGGTATAATAATATACTACGTCTAACACTAAAGTCCGCTCCTTAATATAATATAACAACCCTGTAAACGTCTACTAAGCTATTATCTCAGCCTAAGCACCCTAATGCTATGGATATTGACACTAGAACCCTAGGATACGCCCCACTAGGGTCCTCTAAATAAGAACAACGCACTAAGCTAGGCCTCTATTTTAAGTATAGAAGTAGCTCCTACTTCTCTAACTACTGCTCCGTCCCCCTACCCCAACGCGAATTATGAACGGCTAACACTAGCAGCTGTTCACCGTATTAATCCTCTAGTTACCGTCCCTAATCTCTACCTGGTTCCAGCCCCATATCTAATAAGCACCACTTACGAGGACGAAGCTATAACTAATATGCTATAAAAACTCCACCCCAATCGCCTCTAAAAGGAAGGTCCTGGAGCTAAGTTACTCTCTAGAACGGCACTGCCTTAGGATCTCGTTAAATGCTTTAGATATTATAAACTCTAACTCTTAGGATTACAGCATAACTGTTAACTATTGTCTTTGGTAAAATAATTAATAGGTTAATGCTTAAGTCCTAATTAATACAGGAGCCAGCGGCATAGGATTTATTAACAAGATCTTTATGTAAGATAATAGTTTTACTCTAACCCCCCTTAACTGGCATATTAATATATTTGGATTTAATAGTAAACGCACTATCTTAGGCTGTATTACCTATATAGTATTCCTAAGACTCTAATACCTAAACCATAAAGAACTAATTAGGCTTTTTGTTACCACCCTAGGTCACTTAGTAATCCTTAAACAACCCTAGATAAAGCTATATAAGGTAACCATTAATTGGGACAACCTTAAGCTTCTATTTACCGCCTCCTATTATAAGTAGAAGTGTCTTACGACCTACTACTTAGACCCTAAACCAAAATCTAGAAAATCCACCAAGATCCACTAGTCTAAGATTTCCACCGACGTCCACTAAGAACCCGGAAATAATATATAACCACACAAACCAACTCTAACTGCTATACCCCAAACTAAGCAGAAGCTTAAGCTTAATATATAAAAGTACCAAAAGAACTAGTACTCTACTATAAAAAGGATACTTAAAGAACCCAAACCTAAATTTAACACCAACTCTATACCTAATACTGAACTTAAACCCAAATAAGAAACTATATAAGAAACTAAAAATAATCTAAGTTTGCTTAACACCTTAGATATCTATATAATTAGAGCTACCCTATTAGTATAACTTGCCAAGAAACCTAAACATACAATCTTCACTATTATAATGGCCGATATTAAAAAGGCCTTAGCACCAAAGAAACACACTAACCCTGCTATAAAAGTACTAGTATGCCACTATAACAACCTAGAAGTATTTTCATAAAAGGAAGCTAATAAACTAGCAGAACACTAACCATACAACCATAAAATCGTACTTAAAGAAGGAAAACAGCCAGGATTTAGACCCTTATACAAAATGTCCCAAAACGAACTCTAAGTGCTATAAAAGTACTTAGACAAACACCTAAGTAAAGGATTTATCAGAGCAAGCTCTTTGCCTATAGCTATACCTATAATCTTCGTTAAGAAACCTGGCGGCGGTCTGCGCTTCTATATGGACTACCGAGCTCTTAACGCTATTACTATTAAGAATCGGTACCCACTCCTATTAATTTAAGAGACACTGAACCAATTAAGTAAGGCTTGCTACTATATAAAACTCGACCTTATCCACGCATTTAACCGCCTCCGTATTATAAAAGGAGATAAATAGCTCACCGCATTCCGTACTAGATATAGACTATTTGAATACTTAGTAACACCGTTTGGCCTTATAAATGCCCCGAGTTTATTCTAACACTTTATAAATAATACCTTATGACCTTACCTGGACGTTTTCTATACTGCTTATATTAACGATATTTTAGTATATAGCAATAACTTAGCTAAATATAAGAAATGCGTTAACCTTGTTCTAGAAGCCCTACGTGGAGCTAGACTACAATTAGATATAGATAAATATAAGTTCTATAAAACGGAAGTTCTATACCTCGGACTTATTATCTCTATAGACGGCATATAAATAGACCCAAAGAAGATTAAAGTAATTGTAAACTAGCAAGAACCCAAGAATGTTAAAGACGTAAGAGCCTTTATAGAATTTGCTAATTTTTACTAATGGTTTATTAATAACTTCTCCGCCCTGGTTTTACCTCTTATGGCTCTAACACAAAATGACAAAGCCTTTATCTTTAATAAGGAATGCAAGAAGGCCTTTACCTATCTAAAAGTTATATTTACTACCGCACCCGTACTCTAACACTTTAACCTAAACCAAAAGAGTATTATAGAAGCTAATTCATCTAACTACATCACTAGAGGCATTCTATCTTAGTATAATAAGGAAGGAGTACTGTATCCAGTAGCATACTTCTTAAAATAATTAAGTCCAGCTAAATATAACTACGAGATCTATAATAAGGAATTGTTGGCTATTATTAGATGTTTTAAACAATGGCGACCTAAACTAGAAGGCGCCGGATTTCTAATTAAGGTTTTTAGCGACTATAAGAATCTACAGTACTTTACGACTATAAAATAGCTAAGTTATTGTTAAGCCCGCTAGTTAGAATATCTGTCTTATTTCCAATTCTTAATCACGTACTACCTAGGCGTTTAAGGTCAAAAACCTAATACCCTAACTTGACGTTTATAAGACATAACAGCATAGGAAGAAGCGCGCGCCTACTATAATTAAACGCTGCTTCGCCCTGAATTATTTAATCCCCTAGCTAAAGACCTTATAGTACACATCCTTAAAATAACTGATTAATTAATTAAGCAGATTATAGTTAACGAATACCCAAATAATAAGTTTATCTAAGAGACACTCAAGTTAATTTAAAATGGCGTTAGACGCTCTAAAAAGATCTCTTTAAGTGAATATAAAGCTCGCGGAGAACGCTTGTACTACTAGAACCGCCTAGTTATACCTAACTACAACAAACTTAAGCTCAAGCTCCTTAAACACGTATATAATCTACCAATAGCCGGCCACCTAAGCCAAGGAAAAACCCTAGAGCTACTCCAATAGGAGTACTACTAGCTAAACATACACAATATAACACGAAGGTACGTCTCCAGCTATCACACCTGCTGACAAGCCAAAGCCTCGCATAAGAAGTACAACGGCTTTCTAAAGCCACTGCCTGTTCCGGACTAAAGATAGAAGGACATCTTAATTAACTTCGTTGTTAATCTCCCCGTAAGTAAAGGCTGTGCGAATATTATAGTAGTTATAAACCAACTATCCAAAATAAGACACTTAATTGCCTACCCTAATATATTAACACCTACCATCGCCTAACTATTTCTGGATTATATATAGAAACTCCATAGACTTCCCAAAACAATTATCTCTAATAGAGGCCGCTAGTTTGTCTTGGCGTTCTAGGAAAAACTAACTACCTAACTCCATATTAAAGTGCTATTGTCTATGGCATATTACCCAAAAACGGATGGTCAAACAGAACGTGCAAATGCTATAATAGAACAGTATATTCGGATATACACGTCGTATTTACAGGACAACTAGATAGACTGGCTTGCATTTACTAAGTTTACTACAAATAACTCCGTTTTAGAAACCATAAAGGTCTCCCCGTTCCTGGCTAATTACGGCTAGCACCTGCGAATAGGTTTTAAACCCTTTAGTAATATTCCTTGCCCAGCTTATTAGGCCTTATAAGTTACAGAAGTAAATAAATTTATAAAGAAGATAGAAGAACTATAAGAGTTCCTTACTAATAAAATAATATAGGCCTAGTCTGTCTATAAAGCCATAGCAAATAAGAACTAAACCCTAGCACCGGCTTACTAAATTAGTGACTTTGTTTGGCTAAACGCAAGAAATCTAAATATAAAACAACCTACTAAGAAACTTAACTGGAAGAACGCCGGCCCTTATAAGGTTAAAAAAGTTATCTTTCCTTATACCTACTAACTAAAGCTCCCTAATACGGTTAAAATCTACCCCATATTCCATATGTCAGTCCTCCGCCCTGCCGCCCCTATATTAGACGCCCTACCTAGACAGATCCAAGACCCTCCCCCACTAGTTAAAGTGGATGGTAAGGATAAATACCTTATTGAAAGAGTTAATAACATTAAGTACAATAAACAGAAACGCAAATATATATATCTTATAAAATGGAGAGGCTTTACTAAGCCCTTATAGGAACCTGTTAACTCTATAGGACTTACACAAGCCACAGAAGACTTTTACAAACTCTACCCAGAACTACCTTAGCCCCATCTCACAGAAGCTTAAGTTTAAAGGGGGGGTACTGTCATAGGACTCCTCTATAACACCTTACACACGTCCACCTGTTTCCACCTACGCAGCAAGAAGAGACCAACCATAAGACGGTAATCTAATGGTAATCTACAGCAATCTAACAGCAATCTGCCGCATTCTGCCATATTCTACCAAGTCCACCAAATCCTGCCAAGTTCTACCAGGACCGCTACTCAAATCCTATTCTACTCTATGCACGTGTCGACCAAGCAACCAAACTAGCGATATATACCCTTTCTTCCCGTTTCCTTACCTTCTCTCCTTACGCAACGTCTTGACTTCATCACACAGTTCATATACATAGCTTAATAATATCTACTTCGCTATATATTATCACCACTTATACTCACTCCGTGACAGATAGGATTTACCTTCCTTATTATAAGAATTTATTATAAGCTGATCTGGGGGTTATCCTATGTAATGTGTTAACTAGCCACCATCCCTATTCACCTAAAATGGGTCTTAATAATAACGTCTTAATATTAATTTCTTTTAGTTTATAAGCTGTCGTCTTTTACGCATCTTTTTATTAATAACACCATTCATCTTACCTTTTAGCAGACTGTTTTTTATCACATCTTAGCTTTTAGCTTTTGTATCTCTAGCTATTCTTTCTTCTACTGCTCTGTTCTCTTTTTATAATATATCTATGGGTAACAGGATCCCTATTTTATCTCCTTAATAATACTGACTTTCTATAGTATTCTCTCGCAATGGCTTGTGATCGTACTGCGCGTCCCTAGACTGGTAGTGGCGTTGTCCCTACTCTATTGGCATTACAGACCACTTCTATTACTCCTGCAGTGGTTTCTCTAAAGTGCTACCGTTGTTGCGTTTACACGCTTACGTTAGACCCGTCTTACACCTATAAGATGCCGCGCTCTAGCAAAAACAGATCTAAGTATTCCTACTATCGCAGCTAGAAAAAGACCTATGTTCTAGTATTTCCTATTCTATCCTATTCTGGACTTCACTAACTATATTAGATCCCCGCTATTTACGCGTATAAGGCTCGCCGGCTCTAACGCGCTATTAGGGATTTCTGTCTATATTAGAATAGTAATAGATGGGGATAGAAGGTGTCTTCTATTGCTTATAGCCTTTTTAATTTAATAAGGGTTTCTACTGCTGTGGAGATATAGCGATCTCGGACACATAGTGTCTAGGAGCGTATATATAAGCAGCTTATTTTTATAAATAATAATATTTATACTCTTACGCGGGCCTTTCTAGCTAGGTAAGTCTCTTTAGTAATATATTCAGGAACTATGCTAACTCTTTAATTATTAACTTTCTGATCCTAGCCTAGATGCCGATTTAGAGCCTAGGGATAATACTAAGGATAGTAACAAAGATAAACGTTCTCCCTGCCAGTCCCCTAGTTGTGGTGGTCCGTCTAGTTCTTACCACTCTAAGAAGAATATTAGTAAGAATGCTAATACTTCTAGGGATAGGAGTGTTAATAATACTACTAATAATAACGTTAAGATGGAGGAGGAGGCTCCTGTTACTACTTCTAGTATTTAAGTTGTTATCTTGTTCTTTCTTTCTTCTTATAGGATAGCTTTATAGGGTGCCTCTCTAGTGCCTCTAGGATGCCCTAGTACTAGGAATTAACTTTATACTTTAGGGATGCCTCTATTCTTATTTTTGGTAACAGTCTATGTAAAAGCAGCATACCGCTATAATCTCCGTATGTAATGAACGGGTGGTGTTCTTATAGGTGCTTTATAATTTCTCAAAATTTCTAAATCTTTACTCTATGTCTTTTTGGTCCTCTTTATATTATTAACTCTACTGCGTATCTCCAGTATTAGACTGGATACTCTCCTTTTATCCCTAGGGAATCCTTCTAAGTCCCTAGGGCCCCTTCTTTTAGTGCTACTGCTTATTCTTAAATAGTGTCTTCTTTGGACAGCATCCCTAGTGGTTCTTATATAGATCCCTATAGCTTTCTCTTATAGGATTCTAGGATCCCTATTATAATAGTAAAACATTCCCGTTTCTAATACCTGTGCTTAACCTTATGGTTTTAATTTATAGGGTCTTCCCTATTATCTTACCTATAGCATATCCAGAACCGTTACTAAATCCTAATTTATGGTCTTTAGGAAAGTTTTAATTGCCATATTGTATCCTAGCTAAAGGTGCTCCTTAGGTTCCTAACTATTATGCGCCTAGGAGTATCCTTCCTAATAAACCAAAAATTCGCGTTTCTTTTAATGCTATCTTTAATTAAGAATATCTTCTACATTCTATTCTAGTTCCCTATTAATTTCGCTAGGTGGGGGTAGTTCTACACTATCTCTTCTTTGGTATAACTCTAATAAGGAAACATAAAATATGGGATATATTAGATATAATTTTAGTAATTCTAATTTATAGGCTTAATTTCCTTTAGTTTTCCTAACTACCTATAGTCCAGCTTCTTCTTAATATGTTTTGTCTGGATATTTTTTATAGATAGTAAAACTTCGTCTCCTATTTTAAATTCTTTAGGTATATATCCCTTGTTATAGTACCTTTTTTGTGTAGCCTAGGCGTCTAGTAAGTGCTTTTTGAGTTCTTCTCTATAAATTCTTATTTACTTAATTCTCTTGGACGCTGCTAGTGCCTCTCTTTTAGGAACGATATCCTTAACGTTCTAGGGGTTATTTACTTTTACCCCAAACAGTGCTTTATAAGGGGTCATTTTTATACTGCTATGGATGCTTGTGTTATACACATATTGCGCTAGAGCTAACCACAATGGCTAATTATCCTGTTAATAATTAATATAGTAGCGGAGGTAGTGTTCTAATAACGCATTTAGACGCTCTATTTGCCCATCTATTTATGGGTAAAAGGCAGTGCTTATCCTTTGCCGTATCTTTAATAAGAGACAGAATGAAGACTAAAATGCGTTGTTAAATACAGTACCTCTATTAGACACAATTCCCCTTGGCGTACTAAATAGGAGCTACCGCTTTAAAAACAGGTCTGCTAGTTCTACTGCTGTGATTATTATTAAAATAGCAAAGTACCCTGAAAACTTTATATATCTATTAATAATTACTAGGATAGCGTTAGCAACCTCTCTAGTTCTTGTTTTAGTAGGGGGTAAGCCTATTATAAAATCCATTGTTAATTCTAATATGGGTCCCTACGGAATAGGAAGCACTAATAACTTACTATATAGGCAATGCCTGGGTATCTGTACCCTTTGGCATATATTATATCTTAATATATAGTCCTTAACTTCTTTAAATATTCCATCCTAAAAGTATTTCCTTTAAACGGCCTTAAGGGTCCTGTTGGCACCGTAGTGACCCCTAAGAGGGTTATTGTGGAAGACCTTTAAAATTTTGTCTTAAACTGTTTGGTCCTTTGGGATATATGCAGCACCCTTAAAGCGCAATAGACCCTTTTGGTCTTGTTGCTATAGCTTTTTAGTAACTCTAGCTAAGTTAGTCTCCACTACATCTTTCTACCTCTCCCTAGAAATGAAGGCGTCCCTTTATTATACTTAAAGAAGAAGATCTGGAAAGGTTTTATATAGATTACTTGTTTCTATTTCGCCTACCGCTATTGTGGACTCTAGGCGTGGCATAAGACGTTTTAAACTATTAGTGCTAGCAGATTCTCCTGCTGTTGTGCAGTATACTATGCTGTGGATAGGCATCTCGCCTATCCCCTCTAGATCTGGAAACTTATAGCTAGTGCGCCGTTAAGTTAAAGGTGCCGTAACACCCCTAGCATATCCTATAGAATTCTCGCTAATTCTAGGGTACGCCAACTTTATAATATCTGCTTAGTCTATAACCTGGTCTATAACCATATTCTACGGCTCTATTATTATAGTGCTTTGCAGCTATATTACTAGGACCTCTACCCTGCCGCGGAATTCTATAGTTTTAGGGAAAGACTCTTTTTTCTTTCTAAGTAAATTTTGTAATATAGGAATTATTTCCCCTATGCTATCCTGGATTCTCCTAGTCTTATAATCCAAACGTCTTAACAACCTATTAGTGGGATTTGTCTTTTCTAGGCGGTATATAATTTTAAAGTTATATTACGATAGTGCCTCCGCCTATCTGGCTTGTTAACCACTTAACACCTTTATAGTTATAAAGTATTCT
>Ga0307507_10013114_pt1 | contig 10119 bp, 7 predicted proteins | sample 7_EM_MG_FD_207223 | JGI IMG/M metagenome (GOLD analysis project Ga0307507, IMG submission 207223) | Populus trichocarpa ectomycorrhiza microbial communities from riparian zone in the Pacific Northwest, United States - 7_EM | ecosystem: Host-associated > Plants > Roots > Unclassified | place... | reverse complement strand
CACCGGCATCCCCATTGTTCCGCCACCCCTCGTCACCACCCCGACGGCCTACGCGGTCGTGGATGTCGAAACCACCGGCTTCGCCGCCCGAGGACGCGACCGGATCGTTGAAGTCGCGGTCGTCCGCATCGCCCCGGACGGCACCGTCCTGGGCGAGTGGGGCTCGCTGGTCAACCCGCAACGCCCACTTGCGGCCACCCAGATCCACGGCATCACCGAGGACGACGTGGCGGGCGCTCCCGCGTTCACCGACATAGCGCCCACCCTCGCCGCCCAATTGGACGGCGCCGTCCTCGTGGCCCACAACGTCTCGTTCGACCTGGGTTTCCTGGACGCGGAGTTCACCCGCACCGACCACCCGTTCACCCCGAGCGCGACATTGTGCACGATGAAGCTCGACGACCACGTCCACCGGACAGGTCGCCGCAGGTTGTCGGACTGTCTGGCTGCGGTCAGCGTGCCCGCCACCCACGGCGCGGCCCACCGAGCCCTTGCCGACGCCAAGGCCACCGCAGACCTGCTGCGCCACTACCTGGCGCACAAGCCCCACGACGTGCGAAACCTCGTCACCGGAAGCGAGCACAGCACCTCGTAGTCCTTGGGTTGCAGGGCGTTGTGCTGCCGAAAACCTCATCCGCGCAGGTAACAGAGGCTCCGCCGAGACCCATGCGCCGATGCACTCATGATCATGCCGCTGCCGATAAGCACGGCATGATGACCAGCCATGATGCTTCGGCTGGCCTACCTCAGCGTGACCAACGCGTTCACACTCCTGCGCCTGATGCCCACGAGCAACCAGGACAAGGACGTGGAGATCCTGGCGCTGCGACACCAGATCACCATCCTGGAACGCCAACCGGGCACGACGCGGCCGCGGTTCTCCCCCACCGATCGGGTGTTCCTCGCGGCACTGCTACATCGAATCCCACCGAAGGCGCTTCGCCAGTTCCGGCTACTGGTACGCCCGGAAATGGTGCGGCTCTGGCACCGGGACCTCCTCGCGCGCCGCCACGCGGCCAGATCCCGACCCAAGCGCCCAGGCCGACCACGGACAGTGCGCTCAATCCGACTCCTGGTGTTGCACCTGGCACGGGAGAACCCCAGTTGGGGCTACCGCCGCATCCACGGCGCACTACTCGTACTAGGCATCAAGGTCGCCGCCCACGGTGTGGCGACGCGGGCAACTCCGTGCGGTTCCTGATCCGCGCGACGGAAAGTTCCCCGACCTGTTCGATGCAGTTCTCGCCGATGCAGGCATCCAGATTGTCTCAGTGGTGTCTGCATCCCGCGAATGAACGCGATCATGGAACGGTGGATCAAGACCTGCCGCAGCGAACTCCTCGACCGCACGCTCATCTGGAACCAACGACACCTGTTGCACGCCCTACGTGAGTACGAGCAGTTCTACAACTCGCACCGACCACACCCGGCCATCACCTACGCACGACCACTACACCCGCTGCCACCACCGATCACCAACCAAGCCCAGATCAGCGACTTGGACGTCCGCCGACGCCAACGACTGGGCGGTGCTCTGAACGAGTACCCCCAAACCGCCTGACCAGCACGGACGTAGTTTTCGGCAAGCACAACGTTCGGATTTGAGTTCGCCGATCAGCCACCGCAGCGAACTGCTCAGTAGAGCGGCGCGGTCGGAAGCACGGAAGTCGTAGCCCGACAGCAGCGCCCACGCGTCGCGCGCCGCCTCGCCGGGTGCGGTGTCCACAAGCGCGGACAGTCCGAGTTCGACAGCGATCATGCGGGCGACGGTGATGCGTCCGGCGCCTGCGTCTGTCGCTGCCCGTTGAAGCTGTTTACGCAGGGACTGTTGCCACCCTGTCCGGTCACGAGCCACAGACGACCGTCCCTTCGACCCTGGTGTCGGGGCAACGGGCGATCAGATCGTCGTCGGTGAGAACGGTGATGTGCGGCTGTTCTGCCAGTGCGGGGCTGTGTCGGCGCACGATGTCGCAGTACCTCTTGTTTGTCCGAACCCGGTCGGCGGGGACGACCAGGTATGCGTTGCGGTAGTGGTATGGGTGGCCTTGTGGCCAGGTGGGGAATTCCTTGATCTTGCGGGCCAGCAGGTAGGGCTTGTGCCAGTCCTTAACGTCAACGCCGACGGAGTAGCCGTCGGACCAGGTCGCGACCAGGTCCAGCGCGTCGAGGCCGGGGTAGAGCACTATGCGGGCGCCGCGGGCGGCGAGCGCTGCGGCCAAGGCCAGTTCAGGTCGTCCTGGCAGTGCGACGAACCGTGGGGATGACCCGTTTTGACGGACACAGATAACGATCTCAGGTCAGGTCGTCGTGCGCCGGTGCCAGCCAGCGATTGCGTCGAGGCCACGGCGCGGAGGACATCGTCGTGCGATTCAGGAGATCCGTCCTCGATCCACCCATCGGCGACGACCTGGTCTTCCTCGTCGACGTCGAACTCGTCGAGCTGGCGCCGGTTGATCGCCGCCCGCACAGCGGCCACCACTGCGGGAATGTCGTCGTTCCCCGCGCCCAGGGTGCGACGTGGATCAAATGCCCGCGGGGAAGCCGAAGCGGTGGAGTGGGTGATGCGGTGCCTCGAGGGGTTGAACCGCAACCGTGATCGGTGGCGGAGTGACTGTGCGCAAAGCCGTGTACCCGACTTCGTCCAACACCTCGGCATCGGACGAGCCGGGCTGTCAGGATCACGGAGTGCAACCAGACCAGGAACTGCGTGTAGAAAGTGCCGACGCCGACGGGCTGCGGTCCCTGCTCAGCTGGCTCCGCCTCGAGGAGACTCTACGCGGCCGGGTGCGGCCGTCTCATGAGTCGATCTCGGCAGGTCACATGGGCGGTGTCATGGATGCCGTGGTGGTGGCCGTCGGCTCGGGCGGTGCGATCGCCGTCCTCGCCTCGTCCCTGTCGACCTGGTTGAAGCAGCCGCGCAGGGTCGACATCCGGTTGACGTTGACCGCGGAGGACGGTCGCAAGGTCGAGTTGGACGCCCAGCACGTGCAGGATCCCGAAGCGCTGTTGGAGGCGGTCAGCCGGTTATCCCGGGCCAAGGCCATCGAGGAGTGAGCGAGCCTCGGTTTCCCGACGCCGCGCGTTCGCGTGCTCTGCTAATCGGCGTGGGCGAGTTCGCCGCGGCCCCCGACCTACCCCAGATTCCCGCGGTGAGTGCGAATCTGGCCGATCTGTGGCAGGTGTTGACCAATCCGCACACCGGCACGTTCGACCCGGCGCACAGCGCGGTGCTGGCCAATCCGGCGCAGTCGGGCGAGATCGGCAATGCGCTGAACCTGGCAGCCTCCACAGCTACCGATCTACTGCTGGTGTACTACGCGGGCCACGGGATCGTGGACGAGCGCGGCAGGCTCTACCTGACGTTGCCGAACACCGACCGGGGTCAAGTGCGCTGGACGGCGATCCCATTCGAACTGCTCCGCGAGGAGATCGCGAACAGCGCGGCAGCGGTCAAGGTGCTGGTACTCGACTGCTGCTTCTCCGGGCGTGCGATCGAGGCAATGGGGAATCAGGAGAGCGTGGTCACGGGCCAGTTGGAAGTAGCGGGAACGTACACGCTGACCGCCACTCCGGCCAACGCGCCTGCCTACGCCCCGACAGGTGAACGGCACACCGCGTTCACCGGGGCGTTGCTGACCGCGTTGACCTCGCCCGGTCCGCTGACCCTGGACCAGATCTACACCCAGGTCGACCGTGAACTGGCTGCCAGGAACTTGACCAGGCCTCAGCGGAAGGTGACCAACACCGGTGGTCACCTGGTGCTCTCCCGCGGTAGTGGTTGCCCGGTCAGCCAGATGGATCCGGTGGTCCTTCCACAGGCCGAGGTGGTCCGGTTCGGTCGTCGGGTCACCGACACCAACTTCCTGCTCCGGACGCTCGGCGAATTCGTGCGGGATTTCGTGCAGGTCGTCCTCTCGGTGCTGCTACTGACCAGTGGCTTGTTCGCTGCGTTCATAGTCGGCTTAGGGCTGTTCATGTCTTTCGACAGCGACCACGTCAACTTCGGTTTGGTCACGCTGATCAGCTGCGGCCTGCTGGCGCTTGGCATACCGCTCTTCCTGTTCCGCGGACGCCCGACAGGACCTGTGCGGGAACTGCTGGTGGACCACGCTGGTCTGACAGCCGGGCTGCTGCCCTACGTGCACATACCGTGGCAGGACGTTGCTGCTGTCGGCATCCTGCGACTTGGCCGGCGTGCGTTCGTCCGACGGCTGGCCTCCCGCAAGGTCCGGTACGTGCTGGTCGTGCGGTTGCGCCCAGCAGCACCCATGCCCCCGATGTACAACGTGCTGTCCGAACGCTACGGCACGCTCGGTTACCTCGGCATATGCATGCTCGACGACCTGAAAACCACGTCCGACCATGCGAACGAGGCGCTAGCCAGGTTTGCCGGAAGCCGTTTTTTCCTTCACCCCAGGCAATTCCTCGATCACGACCCGCGGCTGCGACCGGACATGATCTAGCAACCGCCGTGCCATCCCGCGCAGCGTCCCCGAATCGTGGCCGCCGCTCCCATCCGCCGCTCGGTCTGATCTCGACCGCGAACGGGAGCGCGTCGATCGCATGGGCGGTTCACCGACGCGGTGGTGGGCCGAGCACATCATGGTCAACGTCCGCCCGCGGGCGCTTGTGGCGGACGGCGAACCTGGTCTTGATCGGGTGGAGCACGCCCGGTCACCGGGCGCAGACGGGTTAGGGCCGATAGTTCTGATCATCACGAACCCGCATGTCGCGGGTACGGGTGCGAAGGAGTTCGGCGTGGCGAGGTCGTGGTGGCAGGCGATGGTCCGCGTAGTGGCAGGCGCGGTGGTGTGTGCGGTGGCGGTGTGCGCCGTACCGGGTACGGCCGTCGGACAGGAGCAGGAGCGGCTGTCGGCGGGCATGCCGTTGCGGGACGCAGTCGCGGCGATGCCGGTCGCGCCGAAGGACAGGGACGGCTACGAACGGACGAAGTCGCGTGGCGTGCTCTCCATCTGGATCTGACCGCGCGCCGGCCAGCAGCCGCTCGCGCTTCACCACGCCACGTCCGTACACTCCCATAGGAAGACCGAACGATCGCCCGCATATGCGGCCACGAGTGCACTACGTCCATCACCCAATCCCGTTCCGCCGTCAGAACCCCGTGCCTGCGGGACGGCGGTACGCGGACCGCCAGCCCATGAACCGTGGCAACGTTTCATTCACCGTCACTTGAGGTTCGTTCACGTCGGTTCATGCCAACGGGTGACATTTCGGCGCCGATGCGGTGAATCACCCATTCGGGGCGACCACATTTGGGCGCTGGTCAAAGTTTGGAGCGGTCCGCTCCTTTTTCGCTCCTTCTGCGGCCCTGTTGATGTTGAAAACAGGGCCTGCAAGCGATCATGCGAAGATCGTTATTCGCGCACGAAAAAGCCCGCTGACCTGGGCTGTTACCCAGAATCAGCGGGCTGATTCAGACTGTCGGGACGACAGGATTCGAACCTGCGACCCCTTGACCCCCAGGGCCGTCCAGTCAAGAGCGTGAACTGCGAAAACACTGGATCTGCAGGTCGCGACGGTGCCGTCGGACGCCGTTGAACGCAGTCCCGCACCGTTGTCGCACCTTGAATCCTCCCATTTGACTCCCACTCCCCCACAACACCGGCAACTGCACACGGGCACCATGCTCGTCGTCCATCACCACATCGGTAGCAGCGGGCACCGCCATCGTCGACAGACCACTCAACGCAACCCCAGAACCGGACGACACTGGCCGACTCGGCGAAACAGCATCCCGACGCCACTCCGCCGCCGACCACCGCTCACCGCGCCGACAGTCAGACGGCACGCCTCCCCTTCACCGGCGGAGGTGCCCGAGATACGCCAGGACGGGATGCTGGCCCAAGCACCTTCCCACAGACGACCGGCCACAACAGCTGGTCCGAGAAGCAGCCCAGCTCGACTGCAATAGCGGCCCGATCACGGCCACCAGAGCCGAGATCACCGTGCTCGGCAAGCCATCACTCGACAATTGGGCAGAACCGGCACGGCCTACATCAAGATCATCTCAAGCCGTCGGTGCAACCATGCACGAGGTCATTAGAGCTGTGTTCTCTCCGCACGAGCCGAGGGGTCGCCTCCGCGGAGGCGACCCCTCACCCTTTGGACGGTCAGGCAGTGGACACCTGGATGACGGTCCACCGCTGGTTGGGATCGCCGTCACCGTCGTACTGGCCGACAGCCGAGCCGTTGCCGGTCGAGCCGTTGAGCACGTCGGCGAACTTGCCGGTGAAGGCGTTGGCCAAGCCGAGGGTTCCGTTGTCGCCCTGGGTGAAGACCCACTGCTCCGAACCGCTGCCGTTGCACGGGTACTGGACCAGTGGGGTCCCGTTGACGATATCGCCGTACTGGACGTCGAGGCACTTGCCGGACTGCTGGTTCTTCAAGGCGTACTTCTTGTCGCCCAACGGCATCAGTTCCCAGACCTGCTTGGGACCCGCCTGACAGGTCCGGACCTCCGCGGTGGCGAGGTCGGCACTGGAACCTCCCGAGATCTGGAGGCAGCGGCCGGACTGGACCCCCTTGATCTGGATGGTGCCCGGCGTCATCGCCACCGTCCACGACACGTGGGTCGGGTCGATGAGGCGCCACTGCTGGTCGATGGCGTTGGTGTTGGTGTACTGCACGATCAGAGTCGCATTAGCGGTCCCGGAGTCCGCGGTGGTGGCGAACCTGCCGGTGGCGACGTTGCGGATCTGGAAGGTGCCGCCCGCGTTCTCCAGGAACTCCCACCGCTGGGTCGTCGAACTGTCGTCGCAGCCGTTCTGCAGGACCGCGTCGCCCTCGACGTCCAGGCAGAGCTTGGAAGCCAAGTTCACCAACCTGTACTGGCCGTCCGCCTGGGACTCCAACTCCCACACCTGCTTCGGACCACGCACGCAGTCCCACAGTTCTGCGGCCGCGCCGTCGGCGTTCGCGCCCTCGTCCGGCACGTCCCACAGGCCGGAGACCTGGAGACAACGGCCGGACTGGACGCCCTGCAGTTCGATCACGCGATTGTTGGCGGGCTTGATCAGATCGCGCTTGGCGGCCTCGTGCTGGCCGGTGTTGAGAAACGCATTGCGCTCGGCCTTCGTCCCTGCCAACGCGGCACGCGCCGCGGCGACCAGGTTCGGCAGGTAACCGTCGCGCTCGGCCTTGTCGAGGATCACCCGGATCTGGCGCTCCACCTCGATGGCGTCAAGGCGGTCCTGCTCGTCGATGTCCAGTTGGTGCGCGGCGTGCACACCGGTGTAGATGAACGCCTTCCAGGCGGCCGGATCGGCGCTGTCGTAGGCGGTCTGCGCGGCGGCCTTGACCTTGACGCCTTGGGTGCGCCGGATGACCTCGTAGATGAACTCGTGGTCCGGCAGGTTCTTCAGCGCGTCGGTCGCGGTCGACTGGGTCGCCGCGGACCAGGCCTGCTCCTTCTTGAGCCGGTTCTCCTCACGAGCGAGGCGTTCGCGCTCTTCTCGTTCGGCCTCCTCGATCTTGCGCTGCTTGTCTGCGCTGCTGGCCGCGTAGATGCCCGTGACGAGGAACGTCTGCCGCTGCTCGTCGGTTGCCCCGGTGCGCAGCACGACGGCCGCGCCTGCTTTGACGTCGCTGCCCTCCTCCGCGTGTTCCCATAGGCGGAAGACGAAGTTCTCCAGCGTGCCGTCGAGCAACGCCCGCGACACATCGGTCCACTGGATCTCGGCCGCGGCGGCGAGGCGTTGGCGGTCGCGTTCGGCCTTTTTGGCCTGTTCGACCTGGTCGCGCTGGCCGGCTTCGAAGATGCCGGTCCTGATGAACTTCAGGCAGGCCTGCTCGTCGACGGTGTCGGCGAACGCCGCGAGCGCGGCGAGCTTGACCTGGCTGCCCTCGCGGGCCTTCTGCCACAACGTGATGACGAAGTTCTTGTCCGTCATCACCGCCATCTCGGGCGTGAGCAGGATGTTCAGCTCACGGGCCGCGGCGGCTTTCTCGTCGGTGCTCGACTCCGGCACGGTCTGCGCCGATGCTGCGGCGGACGTGGTCGGCGCGGCCTGGGCAGGCTGCACGATCACCCCGGACGCCACGGTGGCTGCCACTGAGATCGCTGCTATTGCGCGCAGGCAAAAGCCGACCAAACTGAATTTGGACAACGTTGATCCCCCCATGTGTAAACCCGAATCCCACCCGAACGCGCGACTTCTCCCCCTGTGGCAGGCGCATGCCGTCGGCCACCGTGGCAGAGACCGAGCAGTACACACAACCCCCGGGTGATGATCGCCACTACGTCCACGGCTGCGGGACGCTCACCGGCATGCTAGAAGCGTGGGCCGTCGCGCCCACGGGGTGATTTGGGGGGATGCATGGGGCGTCATACACTCGCGCGCGTTTTTTTGGCTGTCGCACTGGTAACCGGGGAAATCATCTCCACGGGAGCCGCGGTCGGGGTGGCCGACACGGCGATCACCACGGCCGCCCAGGTCGACCAGACCACGATCAACCGCGATCGGGCCAGGAGACTTGCCCTGACCGACGGGTGGCCGGAGGTCCGAGCCGAAGCCTGGAGCGCGGTGCTCAGCAGCAGGGGCGACATCGCGATCACGGAGTTCTTCGCCACCGGGTACGCGAAGGCGAGGCAGCGGGCACTGGACCGGATCAAGCGCGACCGCGACTACATCAGCCTCGTGAACAGGTTCTCCTTGCCGGGCAGCACTGTGCGCACCACGTCGGCGCGGGCGCTGGTCAGCGTGGACTCGGCCCAAGCCGAGTACGTCCATGTCGGGTACCAGCAGGCGGTGGACCTGGACGCCGCCAACGACAACAAGTACCAGGAGTCGTTGGCGCGGTTGGTCCAAGCCGACCGCGACTACGTCACCGACCTCGCCGCGAACGATCCCGGCACACAGGTCCGCGCTGCGGCGACCCGTGCGCTCGCCGCGGGCGATGACACCTCGATCGGGCTGTTCTTCAAGTACTACTGGGGGATCGGGGCGGACCTCGACTCCGAGGCGTTCCGCCGCGATACCTCCGACCGGAACGAGCTCTGGCACAGCAGGATCCGCCTGTTGACCGAGTCCGCGCTCGCCGCCGAGCAGGCCGAACGCGACGCGAGCAACGAGTTCGCCCGCAAGGCGGCCCGCACCGACGCCATCACCGCGTGGCAGGAGGCGGAGAAGCAAGCAGGCGAGTCCTCTGTGGACTGGTCGGCGGAGAAGGTGAAGGCCGAAGCGCAGGCGGCTTTCTGGGCCGCGATCGCCGTGCATGCGCGCGGGGCGCAGACCGAGCAGGACTGGACGGCGGTGCTGGCACGCGCCGAACAGGGCGGCACCTCGTGGGCCGACGAGGCCCAGTGGGCAGTGGAGAAGGCGAGTGTGTGGCAGAACCTCGCCGCACAAGCACGGTCGAACGCCCTCGCGGCGATCGATCGCGACCGGGGGGACCGGTAACACCATGAACAGGAGACGATCCAGCGCCGCCTCGTTGCGGCACCGGTCAGCCGTGGCCGTGATCTTCGCCGTGTTGTTGGGGTTGTTGGGGAGCAACGTCACCGCCGTCGCCGCACCGCAGCTCGCCCCGACGCTCGTGCAGACCTCCGCGGACGACCCGCCGCCGGTCGTGGACGAGGAGTACGAGTTCTACTTCGAAGTCGTCCAGCGCATCGCCGAAGGCACGGAGGACGTCGAGGTGCGCGAGGCGGCAGTGCTCGCCCTCGCCGAGAACAGCCTGGACAAACTGCTCTGGTTCCTCGACTACGGCTACGTCGAGGCCAGGGCCAAAGCCGCGGAACGCAAGCGAGTCGAGGGCGTCCACAACCGCGAGTTGGTGACGGGGTGGGCGCAGACAGGCGGCCCGAACGTCCGTGCCCGCGCGCAGGAGGCGTTGAACTCCAACGACGACCAGTCGCTCGCCGAGTTCGTGGCGTGGGGCAGGGAGATCGCCGAAACCCAGGACAACCGGGAAGCCAACGACTCCGCCGCGGAGAAGGAGCGCATCACCGGCCGCGTGCGTGACATGGTCGCCCACGGCGGCCCGCAGGTGAAGGTCGAGGGCGAGGCGATCCTGATCGGCGGCGACTACGCGCGGATCAGGACGTTCTACCTGACCGGCTACGCCGAGGCGAACAAGCGCGACCACGACTTCCAGCAG
>Ga0307507_10013113_pt1 | contig 10119 bp, 3 predicted proteins | sample 7_EM_MG_FD_207223 | JGI IMG/M metagenome (GOLD analysis project Ga0307507, IMG submission 207223) | Populus trichocarpa ectomycorrhiza microbial communities from riparian zone in the Pacific Northwest, United States - 7_EM | ecosystem: Host-associated > Plants > Roots > Unclassified | place... | reverse complement strand
GTAGGTTGCGCGCAGGTTGCGCGTAGGCTGCGCGCAGGCTGCGTGTCAAAAAAACACGACATAGGCTAGTCGGTCGAGTTGCCAAATGACCTCAACTGCGCGCCAATTGCGTCAACCACCAACCATTGAGGCCATTGAAAGGGTACCATATTTTGCCGATGTAGCTCCTATATTAGATCTAGGAAGGCAGGTGGCGTATTATAAAACTTCTTAGCGGCAGGATTGGCTTTAAAGTAGGCCTCCATAACTTCCTTACTGGTAACGGGCACGCCTTTATCTTTATTCTACCCCCAGCCAGAGAGGCTGTAGAGCTCCTTCCACAGCTTCTAGTCCTTCTTGTGGTTATTGTGCTTGCTCTTAATTTGCTAAAGAGTAATAGGCTGCTAGGTAACAGCAAGCGTATAATTAAGAGCAATTTTCTAGCTGTTAGATTTGTAAGAGCTATCTGCGCAAAATCCTTTCTTAACGGCCTTAACAAGGCCTTCTAACATCGCCTCCTCCATCTCGCCTGTTTATCTTATACGCGCGTTCCTGTGCCCTACGGGCGTCGCGGGCGTTGCGGGGGTTGCTGTAGCTCTGCTACGGCTCCTACGGGAGGTAAGCGAAGGTGTAGTAAGCGTTGATTATAGAGGGGGTGTTAGTCAAGGAGGAGGCTCCATTACTATACTAAAGTAGAGAGTCGTGATAGAGGCCTGGTGGCAGAGAGGGGCTTACTCAAATTGCTCACCGACGTTAATTACGGATTGTGCGAAGCCAAATCTGGAGCCTTATATGGAGGCTACCAAATGATCGACTTAATTACATATTCAAATGGGCCGCGGTAGTAGCCGCCACTAATTACAAAACGGACGACACTAAAAGGCGCACGGATTGAACAAATATAATATAGAGCTGATTTGCAACCGAACGGCCTCTTAGTATTAAGACTTTAAAAGGAGTATATTATTTAAGAAATTTGGGGACTAGCGAGACAAGTTATAAAAGAGTATCTAGATTGCTAGAGAAACAAACTAATAAGGCATAAGCCGTATGGAGGGCTATAACCTGTTAAAATACCAGAAAGACTATAGGAGGTTATATTATAAGACTTTATTGTAAAGCTACTAAAGTTAAAAGATCCTATTACCAGACAAAATTATAACACAATCTTAGTAATAGTGGACAAGCTAACAAAGTGGGGATACTTTATAGTATATACTAAAGAAATCTTAGTGGAAGACGTGGCTAGAATCTATATTAAGGAAGTGTTTATAAGATACAGAGTATTAATAAAAGTTATATTAAATAGAGATCTAAGATTTATAGCAGCATTCTAGGAGGTATTTTTAGCAGAATAAGGGGCTTAAGCAGTAACGTTAACTGCATATCACCTATAGATAAATGGTTAAACGGAGAGACTAAACTAGACACTAGAACAGTATTTAAGGTATTACATTAATCATATACAGAATAATTGGGTATTATTATTACCAGTTATATAGTTTACATATAATGCAATACTATAGGAAGGGATAGGCATATTACCTTTTAAGGCAAATTATAGGTATAAGCCAAGAACATCGTTATCGCTATAATAAGTAAAGAAAACGAGTAGTACAGCTAAGCAAAGAGTGGAGAACTTAATAAATCTTTACGTATATCTTAGAGAAACAGCTAAACTAGTATAAGAAAGAATAAAAAGGTACTATAATGCTAAAAGATCTAAGGGACCAGATCTTAAGGAGGGAGATAAAGTGTAGCTACTATATAAAAATTTCAAGAGTTGATGACCAAGCAAAAAGTTGGACTATGTTAGACTAGGACCATTCACGGTTAAGGCAAAGATCTTAGAAGTTATGTATAAGTTGGACTTACTAGAGAAAATAAGAGTCTACCCTATACAGCACGTTATAATATTAGAGCTAGTATATAGGAATATTAAGCCACTAGTCTATAAAGCAGATATATATAGAGGACAAAAAGAAGACAAATGGGAAGTTTTAAGAATTATTGGTTATAAGGACATTAATAACGAAATATAGTATAAAGTAAAGTGGATAGGCTATAAAGAGACTACCTAGGAGCTACTAGACAATTTAAAGAACGCTATAGGAAAGGTATAGAAGTATTAGAAGAGAAAGGGTTAGGCAGTATTAATAAAGAAGGATTACTGAAGAATAAATCACCTAAGGGGGACCTAAGAGGAGCAGCTACCAAGGTACTTAGAGTTGTTTCCCTCTCTATTAGAAAAGAATCCATTCTTTTATTACCAAATTCCTAAAGACCTTATTCTACAAGCTTCCACTCCTTAAAATATACCTTTTTATGTACCTCCTTAAGACAAAGTAAACGAGCGGATATAGCAATCTAGGCTTTTAGGGCCCTCTGCTTAGCATTATAAGAATATTCTAAATCCGCCAGAGCCTAAGTTAGCTTATTGTTAAGTTTTGTAGCGGCAGATTAAACCTAGGACCCTAGTAGCAATTAATAAGGGTACTTAAAGACTATTGAGAGTAATAGGACGCGCACACTTAGCGTTAGAGATAGAGCGAACGTTATAGGACGATTAAATATTCGCCTTAGTGCACTCTAAACAAAAGGATGGTTGTTAAAAGGAAGGACTCGCCAACATAATATAGACTAACCCCTCTTTCGCACAATAAGAACACGGAGATGGCATTATTTTACTAAGTAATAGTATAGCAGTAACAGTGCGAGCCTAATACTGCGCTTATAAAGAAGAAGGAGCTTTAGGTATAATAAGCAACGATATTAACCAAATTAATTAGACGGACATTACACCTCTAGTAGATAACTTGGAGATATTAGGAATCTTTAAGGATAAAGATAAAGAGAAGGGAGATAGTGTTACGGACGCTTTAAATACAATATTACGACTATTTAGAGAAGAGTTAGAAGAAGCTAGTTAGTTGGTTAAAGCACGGTCTAGGATAGAACCTATAGAACTATATAATAAGGAATAGTAAGCGAGTTATATAATGTTATATATAGGGTACGCGGTGTATAAAGGGAACGTATGTATAACATGTATAAGGCGTATCTTATATATAAAGGAAGTTTCTTAGGAGTATAGATATATATTTAAAGGACCATAGTCCCTACCTAGATAGTTCCTTTCCTTATAGTAAATCTTAGAATATAATTAGAGTTAATCTGTTAGGCAACCACTCCACTAGTTATTATTTGTTACTGTTATATTATTAACTTAGTTCTTTACCTACACACCTAGCCTATTAATAAGTCCGCCGTAGTTCCTGCTACAAGGCTTTATTACAAAAAAAGTACAATTTTCTATACAAAAAAAAAATTTAAACTTTATAATCTTATAATAAACTTTTATGCTTTTAAAATAAAAATTTAAATAAAAAGAGTTATAATAAATATAAATCTTTATAAGATATTAAAATTTTTTAAAAGAATTTTAATATATAGTACTAGAAAATATATATTAAATATTATAGATTGCAAAAGAGAATTAGTAGGATTTCTAAAAGAGTTATAGGTTTTAAATTTTAAAAATTGTTATAATAGCTAAGGCTTATATATATTATGAATTTTAGATATTTTTTAAAGCTTTAAAATTAATAATGTAGTTATTATATAATAATTTAGTATAGATTTTATCTTGAAAATGCGCTTGGCATAGAGACTTTTGTAACGGGCTCGTATAAATGCTTCTAAACCGAAGCTTATAGATTGCTACTATATAAGAATACTAAGCTAAGGAGAAGAAGAAGAAGAAGAATCGTTTAGGGGTAGTGGGTAGACATGTCGCGAGGGCCGCCAAGGCACTAGTAGTAAGCGAGCCAATAGCGATTTTGCATGCCGGGTATGGAAAATCCTAATTGGTTAAATATGGCAGGTAACGCGCTCTAGCACCGTCACATTACCCCCCCCTCCTAAAAAAGCCTGCCCTTAGGCTTTGTCCAAGTTCTTTGTTATTGTCTAAATTATTATAGTTATCTAGCCCCTCTTCCTAGCATTTAACCCAGCTATCTAACTTGCGTGGTAGTCTAGGGAGGTCTAGGTAGGCTAGGTGGAAATCTCGTAGCTTATAGGGAGAGTACTTGAAATTGGATACGGGGTACTATTTTAGATCTTCGTCATAACCTACCCAGCTCGCACGGTATTTTAAGGTACTACGGTCCTTCTTTACTGCTAAGATCTCTTTAATTTCCTATTCTTTGTCCTCTGCAATCTAAATTGGCAGTAGGGGGTTATTGTACTATCTAGGTAATGGGTTGTCTGCGGCCTTCCGTAGTTAGTTTAAAGAGAAGATAGGGTGGATCTTTATTAACTCTGGTAGCTTAACCTTAAAAGAGTGCCCTACCTTCTTAGGGATTTTATAGGGGCCAGCTATTTAGTGGTCTAGCTTATGGCTTGGCCTCTGGGTTTTCTAGTTCTTTATTAATACCTATACTTTATCTCCTACGTGGAAGTCTACCTCGCGGTAGTATTAGTTTATATTGGCCTCTTTCTTCTTTTATGCCCTTTTTATAATTGCTTAGGCAGTCTCCTAGGCCCTATGCATTCTCTTGGTGAATATTTAGGCCTCCTTATAGCTAAGGCGTTTGTGGGCCGTTATAGGTCCTATAGGTCTATCCTAATTAAAGGATGTTCGTAGCCTGTATCTATAGAGTAACTTAAATAGCGACATTCCTATACTATTATAAGGGAGCGTGAGCTGTGCGTAGTCTATTATAGGTAGTAGTTCCGACTAGTTGTCCTAGTAGTAGTTAATAAAGGGGCGAAGTCGCTGGTTAAGGTACTGGTTTATAATCTTAGTTTGGCCGTTAGTCTAAGGGTGGAATGCGGTAAAGAGTTTAATCTTAATCCTAAGGATGCAGCAGAATTTGTTCTAAAAGTCTAATATAAACTAGGGTTTATAGTTAGAGATAATTAACTTAGGAGCGCTATAGATCCGGTAGATATTGTTAACGTATATACAGGCCATGTCCTTTATAGTTATAGTCTTAAAGTAAGGGAGGGAAATAGCTTGCTTATGTGACGGCTTGTATAAATGCCTCTAAATCAAAGCTTGTGGATTGCTATCTAACGAAGATACTAAGCTAAGGAGCAGAAGAAAGGGGCCCTAGGGGCAATATATACACAGTACAGGCGAACTCCGGATATTGCGCCAAGCCAGCTGCAGGGGACGGTGCCCTAGCACCGTTACATCACCCCCCCCTTCCAAAAAAGCCTGCCCTCAGGCTTTATCCCCTCGTAGAAGAGAAAGAAGAGAAAGAAGAGAAAGAAAAGAAAAAAAATCTAGTATTTGGCGCTCGATCGCGATGCTGGTTGATATAGGACTTATAGTAGTCCTGCAGCTTCTGCTGCTGTGAGGGGTATATTGCTATACCAGTTGATATAGGGCAGGTAGCCGTCCTGCAGCTCCTGCTGCTGCGAGAGGTATATTGCTAGAAGCCCTCTGTTGGCCGTTATTCTTCCTCTAGAACTCCGGTACCTCCTAGCTCTCTATCCCCCCTTTTGTTATAGCGCGCCCTAAGCCATAAAAAAAAGCCCCCCTACTCCCCCTCTTATAAAAAAGGTAGGTGAAAAGGTTTTAATAAGGGTGGGAGGGTTAGGAAGTTATAGCTCGCATATATATTGGCACGAGCTCTTATCTGTTTAGTAGCAGTACGGTACCAGCAACGGGGTCGTTTGGGTGGCAGTATAATGCTAGTAATAGGGTTGTATTCTATAGGCAAATTGGTACGGAATCTTGTTAGTAGATTGCAGGCGTATCGGTATAATTAATCGGTTAGGTTTGTATTTGAATACCGTTGGGTTGTATTTGAATTGTATTTAGGTCGCAGGCGTATTGGCACAAGACTTATTTATTTAGGCAGCAGTACGGTGCTAGCGGCAGGGTTGTATTTTAAGGGGCAAAGCTCTCCTTATATACAGTTGTTACTGCAAGCAGGGCAGTAGAAGTCAGTTATAGTGCTGTAGGCAGAGTAGCAGTAGTCTAATCATTTAGCTGTAGGCGGAGCAGTAGGTATTAGTTGGCTGTAGGCAGAGCAGTAAGGGTCTGTTATAATAGCAGGTATATTGGCGCTATTATTATCTGGTTTAGGTTCGGCTCGTAGGCGTATTAGCGCAAGTACTTGTCTTGTGGGTTATAGGCGTATCGGCATAACAGTTATTGGATTTAGGGTCGTTTGCAGGCATATTAGCACAAGAGCTTATCTATTTAGTAGCAGTACGGTACCAGTAACAGGGTCGTTTAGGGGCAGTATAATGCTAGCAACGGGGTTATATTTGTAGGCATATTGGCGCGGTGCTTGTCAGCTCGTAGGCATATTAGCGCGAGGTCTTATTAACTCGGGTAGCAGTACGGTGCTAGCGTTGGGGTTATATTCTAAGGGGCAAAGCTCTCCCTTATATACAGTTGTTACTGCAGGCAGAGCAGTAGAAGTTGGTTATAGTGCTATAGGTAGGACAGCAAAAGTTAATAGTGGTTGGCTACAGCAAAGTAGCCAGGTATTGGTTCAGCTATAGGCGAAGCAGCAGAGGTTAAGTATGGTACTATAGGCAGAGCAGTAGAAGTTGATTATGGTGCTGCAGTAGGCAGCAAGGTATTAGTTTAGCTGCGAGAGGTACATTGCAGCAGAGGTTGGGTAGCAGTATGGTGCAAGCGGTAGGGTTATATAAGGGGCAAAGCTCCACCTTGTATACGGTTATTACTGCAAGCGGGGCAGTAGAAGTCGGTTGGCTGCAGGCAGGGCAGTAAGTAGTTAATTAGCTGCGGGCAGAGCAGCAAGGGTAGTTAGCTGTGGATAAAGCAGCGAGGGTTAATTGGCTGTAGGTAGAGCAGCGGAGGTCTATTATAATAGCAGTACGGTGCAAGCATTAGGTGGTAATAGTGGTTAAATATAGAGCTCGGTCTATTAGTTAGTTAGTAGATTATAGACATATTGGCATAATTAGTTAATCGGTTTACATTTAAATCGCGTTTAAATTACATTTGGATTATAGGCGTAACAGCACAATCCGTCTATCAGTTTCTTAAGGTCTACTGTTAATCGGTAGGTAGTTTGAGACGTTGTCGATTATTTAATTAATTAATATGCCGTTAACTAGCAGAGATGCTGTTATATTACTAGCCACAGTTAATTGATTGGTTTAAGGTATGCTGTTAATCGTAGCATATTTAACTAGTTATCGTACGAGTAGGGTATTAAGGGAGATGTGTTAATAGGTTGATTCTTATTAAGGTATTTAATTAAGGTATTAGTATATAGTCTGTTAATATTCTCGTAATTCTTAGAACAGGTTATTGTCAAATAGTAGATATATTTAAGTGCTGTTAGGATATTCAAAGGTACGCTATAGGGTTGGCAGCCATATTTAAATACTTATATTCAATTAAGGATATCGCTTTAGGTAACCGATATCTAGGGTTAATTAAGGACTTATAGGAATACCATTGTGACTTAGTATATTGAATCGTTGTTAGGTATCAAAAGAGGTATTAAAAAGGTATATATTGATATTTCGATTCTTGTTAGAGGGTTAAAGGTATCAAAGAGTGCGCTTTAATATTTGAGCATAGTTGTACGAGGGTAAGCTATTATATAGCGTTTGATTTAATAAGATGCTATCAAAGAGCAGATTCGCATATTATTGTTTAAGGAGAACTACCGTTAAGTGGTAGGTAGTTTAAGGGTAGTTAACAAATGGTATCAAAAGCGTACGTATTGAGGGCGTATGTGTTAATATTTTGATTCTTGTTGACGACTGGTAAGATATGCTTTTATAACGGTAGGCTGTCTCGTTCGTAGAAGGTTATATAAAAGGCTATTAAGAAGAACGCGTTAATAGTTCGTAAGAGGTTGTAGAGATGAATAGGCTCATCTATAGAGTTATTGGAGAGTGCTATAAATCGGAATAATTCTCCTAATCTATTCTCCTAATTAAGAGTGCTATAAATCGCTTAAATTCTCCCCTAGGTTCCTAGTACCCCTATATATAGGATATAGATGTATTTGGCTGTAAGATTAAGGGACTATCTAGGTTAATAGTAATACTCGGGTCAATCAGATATAGTAGTTATTAATAAGAACTTAATAGGTGTCTATAAGGCGTTTATAGACAGGTCAGAGAGTTATATTATAGGCATATTGGCGCGATCGTTCGGTTAATCAGACTGTAGGCATATCGGCACAGTTAGTAATCGGGTTTAGGGGTTTGGGGTAGTAGTATAGTGCCAGCGGCAGGTCCTTCCTAATTGATTTCATCTCTCTTTATATAGCTCAGTATTAATCGGGGTGGTTATTATAGCAGTAGTCTGGGGATAATGGAATAGGATTCATTCTAGAGGACTTGTGGACAACATACACCTACCGCCTAATGGCACGGCTTGGGTCATGTCTTGGCTTGTCTTAGCTAACACTATGGGATTAGTTCCAGGTTCCTTACAGCCCTAGGCTAAGTCTTAACCAAGGTTGTCTCTGTAGCTCGTACAACTCTGTATTAGTTAAAAGGGTTGGAACGGGGGTGAGATATTATTGCCTTCCTAGGTAGTTGTCTTTATCCATAGGAGACCTTCTAGCTGCTTAAATACCGGCTCCTAGTATTAATGATAGCGACTTGACGCGTTAATAACGCGCAGCTAGGGGTGTTTAACGCGTGTCCTCCTAGAACACGCGGAATAGGGGTAGGATATTATCCAGGCCTTCCCAGGCGAGGGAAAGAGGGAGCTCCAAATAAATAAAGTCCCCCCCCGGGTGGGTGAGCTTAGTATAATATAATGGCTTGCATAAATGCCTCTGAACCGAAGCTTGTGGATTGCTATTTAATAAAGATACTAAGCTAAGGAGCAGAAGAAAGGGGCCCTAGGGGCAATATATACACGGTACAGGCGAACTCCGGATATTGCGCCAAGCCAGCTGCAGGGGATGGTGCCCCAGCACCGTCACAGCTTACTTAGTTGGTTGACTACTATAAAGGCCATATTATAGCCGTGTTTGTCCTTTAGGAATGATTTAAAGTCTATTATAATATATTGCTAAGGGCGTTTAGGGACTAGTAGTGGTTGCAGCTATCTAGGAGTTTGGTTCCTAGGGGTATTTACGCGTTTATAAGTATGACAATTTCTAATAAATCGTTTTATATTGGATAGGAGTCCTCGCCAATAGTAATAAGGCGATAGTAGTCGGTGGGTCTTATCTTAACTAGGGTGCGCCGTAGAGACTTAATAGTGGGCTTTACGGATTAGCTCTGTTTATAGGTTGTTAATATCTAAAACTATAAGCCGTTCTTGGTATAGGAGTAGTCTGTCTTTTATTTCTAAATTAGGGTTACCCCCTATAGCTTAATCGCGGAGGGCTTTTAGGGATTCGGCTGTGCGGTTTATGGTTAGGATATAATTAATTAGTCCTATTGGTTTATTTAGGGTCTTTTCTTCTATAAGTACTACCTTATTCTGTTTAGAGCTTAGTTCCTTAAGAATACGCAGGTTAAGCTATTTGGTACGGAGAAGGGCGCGTGTCCGGTACTAAGCCTTTAACTTATCTTATGGCCCCACGTCCTATTCTCTCTGGGTTAGGACATTAGCTTTAGTATTTTGCCTACTAAGGCGGTATATAATCGTAAAGAAGAATTAGGAGAGTATTTTGGCCCATTAGGCCTGTTAACTAGTAAGTTATTTTGTTATTATAAAATACTTAAGGGCTTTATAATCGATATAAACCTTAATTTAAGAGTCCGTGCTTCTAAGCTCTACGCGCCACTAGGATAATAATTGTACAGTAGCTAACATTTCCTTATTATGCACTTTATAGTTATACTTAGCTAGGGCTATTGTTTTTAAGAAGAACGTAATAGGGTACCATTCACCGTCTAGGTGTAGCTGTAAAAGGACTCCCGTTACTACCCTATTAGAGGCATCCGTTTCTAGCATTAATTTAAGGTCTAGGTTATAGTAATAAAGAATTAGGGAGGAGATAAGTCGGTCCTTTAACTCCTTAAAGGCTTTTATACAGTTATTATTAAAGATAAAAGACGTGTTGTTCTTAGTTAGTTATATAAGAGGCTTAGCTATAACTCTATAGTTATAGATAAACTAATAGTAGAAATTACAAAAGCTAAGGAAGGACTAGATTCCTTTTATAGTAT
>Ga0307507_10013111_pt1 | contig 10120 bp, 12 predicted proteins | sample 7_EM_MG_FD_207223 | JGI IMG/M metagenome (GOLD analysis project Ga0307507, IMG submission 207223) | Populus trichocarpa ectomycorrhiza microbial communities from riparian zone in the Pacific Northwest, United States - 7_EM | ecosystem: Host-associated > Plants > Roots > Unclassified | place... | reverse complement strand
GTGAAATCGATGACAAGTCGAGTCAACCAGTTGTGTCGCGTGACCTAAAATACAAAGAAAAATCAAAGTGCGTGAAAAACGAAAGAAGAAAGGGAGTGCCGTGAATGGAACAAAGCGCACTTCCACACAGGTCTACGAAACCCTTCAGCTCGATATCAATACTAGAGCCTTAGGCGGAGGGCGAGCGCTCGAAAGTACCACTTGAACACGAGTAAATTCGAGGTTCATTCCGACGGCAAATGCTAACAAGTCCTCCATGGCCATAGACTACTTAGAACTCATGCGTACTGAGTACTGAGTACTGATCCTTTGTAGGATGGAAGGTGAGATCTCACCTTCCTGGGGGTGAGACTTCGGCCCTGTCAATAGCATGCATACGATCACAGATTGTAAACTGAAAGTATGAGCTACTCAAGAGCTGGGACCGTCACCGATCTAAATTTCCAGGACTTCCATAGCGTAAGACCTAACGACATTCAAGGCGTGATGCAAAAAAAATATTATTGCCCGCCATAAGATCGGGAGAGAGAGCAAAGGAAACTGGTAATACACTCGGGTATTGTGATACGTGAGCATGAAATACAAGATGATGCAGTCGTGACGGGAAATGGGTGCGAGAGATGCAAAAGGAGTGGATAGGAGTTTCTACCCCAAATAAACGGCGAATAAATGAGTTTGCCGCCTGTTTGAATGTGCTCTACCAGGAGCATGATTGAGAAGTGAAGGTGAATAATCGAATATACTGTTGTTGGGAACTAGGACAAAGAGTTAGATTCAGGCGTCGCGGGGAGAGGATTGAAGCGTACATAGAGCAATTAGCAGGTGATAGTGCGTATGCTAGTGTCGTCGAAGGGGTGTGGGTATCGTACAAAACGGGCCTATGCAATAGTGCAATAGGCGCCGTAACCACCGCACGCCCTGTCCTGATCCGCGAAAAGTGGGGCGCCATCATCCTCCAGAGGGAGGGCACCATGCGGTTGTGATTGTGGTGGGATCTCGAACTGGGAGATGTCGAAGTCAAGGAATTCGTCCATTGATGAAGATGATGAGCTGGGTAGTGGTCTGAGTTGGGTTATGTGTGTGTTTCGCGAGGGTGGTGGTGTGGATGGTAGGGCAAAGGTGAGCTGGCACCGGTATGAGTTGAAAGGCGAGGTAAAAGGTGACGCTGGGGAAACGAAAATGTGGTGGTTTCTGGCAGGGAGTAATTAGTAGCATGATTATGTGGGATGCAGTACCATATAGTAAGAGGACAATGGGGGGAAGTATGGCCGAGTGGCCATTGTTCTCAAATTGTCCTTCCCCTCGTGTTCTTTTTCGTGTTGCCATGAGGCCCGCCGCGTCCGCATCAAAGGTAGTAATAGGCAGCGATACTGTAGAGGCTTCACTCTAACAGGATTTGAACACGGCAGTACAAGAAGAGTCAAGGAGAGTCAAAGGTCGACAGTTCGCTCGATGCCAGTACAAAAATATGTTTCTTTTTCCAAGACAGCCTAGTATGCATAATTCCCTGCGGAAATAAGTGGGAGTTGCGATGGCTTCAGACAATGGGCGGGAGAAATGTGGTCACAACAAAGGGTAATGTTTTGGTTACGTCATCAATTCGAAGTTGAATGTAGAAATTTTAGAACTCCGCTCATTGTGCTCAGCTTCCATATGCCACACGGACAAAGGCTCAAAAGGATTTGTAGAAATGGACGCCTTTGACTCGAACGACACCCCTCTCTCTGCCTGTAACTCTTCGCTTTTTCCATCGTTCTTTCACCGCCTCCAGCCTTAGCAATGATCGATCCTACCTATCCTGCATTCTCTATCCTCTCATTCATTGGTTTCATCCTTGTCCTCATTCCCCTTCCGTGGCATTTGCAAGCATGGAACTCGGGGACGTGTCTCTTCATGTTTTGGACCGCACTCGGTAGTTTGAATATGTTCATCAACTCTATCATCTGGCACAACAATGCCATTGACTGGGCACCTGTTTGGTGCGACATTTGTGTGTATCCAATCCATGCTGTGTCACAAAGGCAAGACCTGATACATCTCTCTTTCAGCGACGCGAATTATTATTGGAGTGTCGGTTGGGATTCCAGCCGCGTCCTTATGCATCAACCGAAGGTTGTACCACATAGCGTCGTGTCAGACGGTGAACATAACTCACGCTCACGTTCGTTCATTCTCATCCTTTCGCCCTCCTCTCACTGAATTATGTCCCTTTTCAGAAACGACGTGCAGTAATGATCGACCTCCTTATTGGCCTTGGGATACCTGTACTTCAAATGATACTTCGTATGTGACTACTTGGCTACACGCTTTTCCCTCCTTACCCTTCTCCGCACCAGAATTTGTCGTTCAAGGTCATAGATACGACATCTGGGAAGATGTCGGCTGCTACCCCACCACTGTCAACACTCCTCCCGCGTACCCACTCAGCTTCGTCTGGGGCCCCGTCATTGGATTGATCTCCGTCGTCTATTGCAGTACGTCCTTACCCCCGTTTTTTTGGATATTTTCATTAATCTTCCACCTAGTCCTCACCCTGCGCGAGTTCATGAAGCGCCGCGCGCAGTTCAGCCAGTTCATTTCATCAAACACCTCGCTCACTGTAAACCGGTACTTCCGCCTCATGTGTCTCGCTACCACCGAACTGGTGTTCAACCTTCCAATCACCTTGTACGGGCTCTACCTTAACATCACCTCCCGCCCCATTTATCCTTGGAAAAGCTGGTCTGATACCCATTTCGATTTCTTCACTATCGACACCTTCCCTGCCTTCCTCTGGAGGTCGAATCCTGTAGAGGCCGTCAATCTTGAACTTAGCAGATGGTCTTTGATCCTCTGCGCGTTCCTTTTCTTTGGTTTCTTCGGCTTTGCAGATGAGTCAAGGAAGCACTACCGTATCGCCTATTGGGCCGTTGCCAAGCGATTCGGTGTCGTTCCTCCTCCTTCAAGCGACAAGTTCCCCGCAAAGTAAGCTTCGCAAAATTAGCCTCTCTAGTACTCACTAACCAGCCCTGTCTTAGTTACAAGCCCCCTTCTGCTCCCCGCAGCACGAATGGTTCTCTCCCTGTATTCATTTCCCGCCCTCTCGAGCTCTCCAAGCGAGACTCCTCTATCTCATGTTCTGACGCAACCAGCTTCCGTAAAAGCGATTATACAGACTCGCTACACAAGTCTCCCCTCTATGACATCAAGCTCGACCCCAACTCTCCTTGTACCCCGACTTCGGACTTCCCCACTACACCTGCGTCGTCGCATTTCACGCATGTCGATGATTTTGACACACGTTCATGATTTCACCTGTACGATACATGACCTGCATGCGGGGTCGTCACACAAACCTTAAAGCGTTTTAGCCTTTTAGTGCTGGGATAGACACCTTGACTTACTCATTCATATATTGACGCACACCAGCGGTCTTCCACAGTCTTTTCTTACTTGCATTGCTTGATGCTCAACTTACCAATACGTTCGCTCTACATTATTATCTCCAACTTTCTTTTTTGCATAGCTTTAGACAGACATGTACTTCTACTTGGCATTAATTCGTTTGCCTGTGTATATCGGAGAACAATAGCATGCTATTCACACATGTACAAACAACTGTTTCGGAAGCCATTGTAGGCTGCTTTTGGAATTTGACTTCGTCCACTGTCCTGATTGTTCCCTCGCCTGCTTGCGCCCACGCATCATTATGCACTTCTGTAGAATCTGGCCGAAATCATGTGGTTTTTTTTTACAATGGGGGACAAGAGTCGAATTCAAGTTGGACCGGAGATGCGACTTCAACACGGCTCCTGAACCGCGCTCGGCACTTATAGGCACAGTGATCCTTGGTGACGAGAAATGAGATTTTAAAGGCTCTACTAGACATTGGAACCGAGGTCCGACTCTTCCAGCTGGAGTCTGTTTTTATCCGGATCCTCGCAACCAACGCTTGTAGCCAATTTTATCCGAACACTGGCTCTGGCATTTGGCGAAAATCTGCCCAACATTTTATCTGGACAGTCCTGAGTCATATCGCCCAGCTTTTATCGGAACAGCGGGTCCTGCTGGAGGTATAGGCTTTTTTTTAGCGGGTGGCGTCAGATGGTGATTTTGAGGACAATGCTGGTGATCTAAGAATCTATAAAGATAAATGATAGAGATGAATGCACGCGGACAATGGCCATCGCGACGTCGTCGCTGGAATTCTGAAAAACAAGACATATTTCACCCATCGGTGACCGAAGGCCGGGTAGACAAGCATTTTTTTTAGTTTGAGGACAATGCTGTAGCCATAGCACGAGGTGTACTGTAACGATCACGACCATCTATGTACAAGGAACCTGGTAACTTCGGAAAAAATATGGCGGAGCTAGAAGGGACTCAGAGTTCCATTATGACGAAGCCCTGAGCTCTCCTGAGCTGGTCCGTTGTGAATATAGACCGAATCGGTTAAGATAAATGTAATTTATTGCCGTCCGCGAGACTGAGTATAAGTACAGAATGAATGCCTATGATCCCAAAGGGCGTCGCGACGCGTGATAACGAAGTGTGAGAGTAGAGATGATTGTGATATGAGGAGAAACCATTGTCGAGAGAGAAAAGGGCATGACGAAAGACGAAGATTGAAAGTCAAGGAGCGTGGGGTGTCAGAGACACTGATGATAGAAACGAAGTCGGTACGTCAAATGGAAGATGTCGAAGGGGGCGCAGGCGAGAATAGGGGTTCGTCGCGGTGATAATGACTGCGGCACTTGGCCAATAATTTAGCCTCGATAAAAATAGATGAGCGAAGTGTCTGACAGGCGAAAAAAATATTAAAAGGGCTCAAGTAAATTTTGAAAGCTCAGACGACTTACGGGAAGCGTGGAGATGTTCAGGCGATGACGCAGTACGCGCCGTAGCCCCCGACTGGGCGATCAGAGTCGACAGGCAGTGAGGAATCATTGCGCTCGGATGATGGTTGTGTCGAGAACGACGGATCTGAGAATTCTGAGCAGGGCTCGACCTCAAAGGTCTCGGTCATGATGGTGGACAACGAGGTGAAGGTATCCATTGATAAATGATGTGGTGGGGTTACGAGTATTTGGTTTCAGAGTAGGTTAAGATGAGCGTTGGTAACGGCAAAAAAAAAGGGGTTGATAATTTCTGTGCAGGAAGGGTCGAGCTGTACGCTGGTCAAGAGGCGAATTGCTGTTGATTTAGCGGTCGCAAAGAAGTTCTTATAGCACCACAAAGTGGGCCATTGTCGTTCCAAATAAATCATAAAGGCCACATAAAAATGATCCCTGAGCCCACCGTGAGGATTTTACAATAGAGTGTTTGGCTATTTCCGGTTATCGCAGGCCACCTGCAACCACAGTCGGCCGCAGCTGCCAGAAGGCCCATTGTTGTCGAAAATCATAATGGAAGCGTGACGCGTCACGCATCAAATGCGTGACTATAGTTCTCAGAAGCCGCATTCCCCTCATTGTCCTCATAGCTGACATCAACAAAGGCGCTTTCAAGTCATAAGATGGCCCTCAAGCAAACACAACCACTTCCTTTCGCCTCAGGAATTCTTTCTTTACTATCAATACCCCCACAATGTCGCACACACTATTCTCTGACCCGACTTACCCACTATTTCCTATCTTTGCCTTCCTTGGCTTCATCCTCTCGTTAATCCCCTTCCCGTGGCACCTCCAGGCATGGAATGCAGGCACCTGCTACTTTATGGCGTGGACCGCTCTGGCCTGTTTAAATCAATTCGTGAACTCGGTGGTATGGGCTGGCAACGCGCTGAACCCAGCACCAATCTGGTGTGACATTTGTGAGCGAGTCACTTTCTTTGCCGTGTCCCCATACGAACGTATACCTTTCAGCCATTCGAATTATGCTAGGGTCTTCCGTGGGCATTCCCGCCTCGTCTCTTTGCATCAATCGTCGGCTATACAAGATTGCGACCAGTCATAACGTTACCATCACACGAGCAGAGGTGACCTTCTAAGGCTTCCTCCCTTTGTCGTTTTCTGACCCAATCACGTATCACAGAAACGACGTGCTATTTTAATTGACACCCTCATTTGCGTGCTCTTCCCCGCTGTCTTCATTGCACTTCGTACGTGTCTGTGCCCCACGTCCGCGTCACTGCTGACCTTCCCTCAGAATATGTCGTGCAGGGTCATCGCTTCAATATCTTCGAGGACATTGGCTGCTACCCAGCTTTGTACAACACTCTCCTTACCTATTTTATTTCAAGTATGTGGCCTATCGTGATTGGTCTTATCTCAGCGACGTATTGCGGTCAGTTTGGTTCCCCCATCTTGATTAACATGCCCCTTATTTTCTAATTTGCAGTACTCTCCCTTCGCGCCTTTGCAGCTCGTCGAGCACAGTTCTCTCAATTCCTTTCCTCGAACACTTCCCTCACAGTCGGTCGCTACTTCCGACTTATGGCCCTCGCCATGACCGAAATTGTCTTCACCATCCCTCTTGCCATCTTCTCAATCTGGCTTAACGCTACGGCGTCACCTATCGGACCCTGGAGGAGCTGGGCGGATACTCATTTTGCCTACTTCCGCATGGAGCAGATACCCTCGGTCATCTGGCGCCGCAATCACTTGCTGGTGCTTGAATTCGAGTTCAGCCGCTGGGTGACGCCCCTATGCGCATTTCTCTTTTTCGCCTTTTTCGGCTTCGCTGATGAAGCGAAGAAGAACTATCGTCTTGCTTTCTGGGCCATCGTGAAGCGCGTCGGTTACTCGCCAGCACCCGACGCTAGCTTAGGCAAACATATCGTTTCTATTGGGCAATTTCGCAAACCACAAGGGTCGGCTAATGATGGTCTTCCTGCGTACTGCGCACAGAGTCACACCGTACCTCTTCACGATTTGAAACGATCCCCTTCCACTACATCGACCATTACGGATGTTCCGACGGACAAGTCTGACGCATTTAATTTATCCTCATACGATAGCAATTCCGTGCTTTCGACGACTCCTACCACGCTCTGCTTTGACTCACATGAGAACAAGGTTGATCACTCTGAGAGTTGATAGTTTTGGACACTCCTTTTGTTCCACCTGCAGACCGCATTACTATTGCTTTTCCAATTGTACTTTTATTTGTAAAAAGCACGAGCACGCTCCAGACGATGAAAATCCCCCTTTATTCAAACGGGTCTCGCTATCGGCGTAACCCCCAACCGGCTCTCAAAGGGAATAAAATGTATACCATAACTTATGTTGACTACAATAAATTGTACACAGTAACCTCTCTGGCAAATGTCCATGGATAACTAGAAAAAGACTCGGGGACTGGGCGGGCCAGCCCGCCGCTAAAGCATATATCGTCGTAATGAACATTGCGTAGCAGAGATTGCAAGCTGGTAGGCCCTACCAGCTTGCAATCTGTTCCGTTTCTGAAATATGAGAGATGATAGAGACATTCGTTATATGTATAACTTACGTAGTCGTACAATGAGTAATACATAACTAATATACATAGTAGTGTAAAATATCATTACTTCTTTAATACTTTTGAGCGTCGACGCCATAACAGGATGAGAATGAAGGCAACAAGGAAGCTCAGACAGGGAGATATTGGCGAGTGAAAGACCGAGCGGGTCCGCGATTCAAATGGTACGCTCTGAGTGCAAACAATGCTGGGCAGGGGTGGTGAGGAAATCTGTGAAACAGTTGAGTTGGTTGTCGAGGCGGCTGCCGCTGAAAGCGGAATCGCTAAGGGGAGAGCACATGCTGTTGAGTAGGCTAGAAAGGTGTCAGAATATGGGCGGAATACGGAAAGGGAGAATCAAAACCTTCTAACTGGGTCTGCGAACGCGTAAGAAAATTTGGCACGAGATCTGTAAACTCCCCCATGGCCTCCACGATGCATTCTATGCAATTAGCGATGAGTTGCGGTGGGGCGCTGCCGCACAGACACTCTGCAGAGGTTCTACATCTCTGAAGAAGATAGTTAGCATTGAATCCCGATGACAAAAGATGGTTTAACTTGTCGAGCATCAATGATTGTTTGGCACATTGGGGTACACTGACAAACTTCGTTCAGAAAATATTGAGTCTGTAGGAGCTGAGAGTTACCTGGCCTGAAAACGAGGGGAGGGTGACTTCGGGAATACATTCGGGAGACGACGATGCATGAATACTCGTAGCGTTTAGAGGCAGGCCTGGTATATGATAACGTTAGAAGGGACCACTGGCAGAATCTTGCCAGAAGAAATCACATTGGGCAATCCTCAAGACAGCGAAGAAAAAGAGAGCCAAGGTGTAGGAAGTGTAGGACGGCATGTTTGGGAATGAGTAAGGTTGTGCACTCCTGTAAATATGTGGTCAAGGCCAAGCGAACAATAGGATGATGGCCCACTGTTCGACTGAAATGGTAACTTACGTCATGTAGCTCGTTGCTAAACCGCGGCTTGAAACTGGTTAGAGCTGACCGCCAGTGGTGGTGCGCATTATGGGATCTGTTCAAGTTGCATGGCTGGCACATTTTTAACATCGAGTGATAATTGTCCCATGTTGAACGTCGAATCGTTGAAGAAACTTGTATAAACGACATGCTTTTGCAAGTGACATTACATAAGCAGGGTGCATCAAGTTCCCACACCAAATTATCCCGAGGGCATTGTTCAGAAGTTAGAACTCTGACCCATGTGGTGGCCTTCTCGCGGAAAATTTGTTGGCCGAGTTTGGTGGACAATGGCCACTCCCTTCATTGTGCGTATATGGGCAACAAACGGCTCCTGATACTACAAAAGACCCTCCGGGTCCTAAACTTTTCCAGTCACTGTTGAACCTCTACTACATTCTGCACGTCTTTCGTTCTTGCATCATCCTCACCGCGCACAACGCCCAAATTAAATCTCTCACACCCAAACCAACATCATCTCAATGGACTCATTCGACTCCTTCGAAAGCGTCCTCTTCACGGACACAGAATCCACCACGTTTCTGTTTGACACAGCGAACTCAATATCATCAAACCCCTCCGGCTCAATACCTACCGACATGGAGCGGACTACGGGTTATACAACGAACGGCTTCTGCGTAATTGCCTAATCGCTTTCTTCTATATTTTTCATGGGCTCCAGCCTATCATCTTGTTAGTCGTTATCATCTTTTTGCCTGTGAATCTCGCTGACTCTTTTTCTTCCTTAGCGCCACAGCTTCAAAAGCGGGCGGCTCATATTTATCCATTTCGACAATTCCACCCTCGTGGTGGCTATTGACCAACAGTCACTCCTTTGCACGCCTTGATTATGCCACCACATTTGTAGCAATACCTTTTCTGCAAGGTCCTCATATACCCACGTCTGTAGAATTACGTAGCATTTACAATCCTTAACATCTTTTATCGCGTCCAAGATTGGAATCAAATTTCGTTCTCCATTTCTTCTGTGCTTGCAAGAGAACAATGTACAAAATTCTGAGTAAACAAGCGCATGCGCGACATTTATTCCGCTTCCCCCATCGGACGCTAACGCGTGCGTCAAACATGGACGAGCCAGGATTTTGGAAAGGGTTCAGAACGGGGGCGGGACAAAGTACAGAACTATGGCATAAAATTCAAATCTCATACCTTGCTGTTTCCCTGAGCCACCAACCTGAATGCCTTGGCTCAGGTATTGTGGAGTGCGTGCGGGAGGCGGTCCTCCATCGGCGGCAACAAATTTAGAAAGGCGCACTACTGTGACCACAGTCACGACTCACGTGACAACAATGGCGAAAACGCTTTCAGGGCCAAATGAGTCCGCATTGTCCACCAAAAAATTCGAAGCCCCTTTGTTCAAGGCCACACTGTTTGAAAGAATGATGGTTATAATGCGTGTACCAGGCATTTGTCTCTATCTCTCTTCTCCTCCAATCTCTCGTCGCCATGCAGCATCCTGAGCTCCCAATCTTCGCCTTCCTCACCGCTGCCCTCGTTCTCGTTCCTATACCCTGGCATTGGCGGGCGCGTAATGTCGCGACGCTGGCTATCATCTTCTGGCTCTTTGTGGTTGATGTAGTCTACGGAGTCAACGCAATTATATGGGCTGGAAACGTTCGGAATCCAGTGCCGATTTGGTGTGATATTAGTGCGTTTGCTTTGTCGTTTCTTCTGTCCAGTCACTGACCGTTGTCCTCTAGCTACGAAG
>Ga0307507_10013110_pt1 | contig 10120 bp, 7 predicted proteins | sample 7_EM_MG_FD_207223 | JGI IMG/M metagenome (GOLD analysis project Ga0307507, IMG submission 207223) | Populus trichocarpa ectomycorrhiza microbial communities from riparian zone in the Pacific Northwest, United States - 7_EM | ecosystem: Host-associated > Plants > Roots > Unclassified | place... | reverse complement strand
GGCTGCGTGTCAAAAAAACACGACATAGGCTAGTCGGTCGAGTTGCCAAATGACCTCAACTGCGCGCCAATTGCGTCAACCACCAACCATTGAGGCCATTGAAAGGGTACTATATTTTGCCGATGGTATAGTGTATAATACTAGCACGTCCGTAGGTTTGTTACGGCAGCAGTGGTTCCCAAAGAGGTTAAAAAGCAAGGTAGTAGAGCACTACTGGTAACTCGTAGGCAACTTATAAGCGAGCCCTAAAAGGCGGGGAGACGGATCACGGGGTTTTCTTAAATAGAGTTTTCTCCCCATATGTACAGTGCCAAGACATTAGTTTCCCGACACGAACGCAAAATCGCGATCGTCAAAATTCTAACACCAAGATCGCGACCTTACTGCACCACAATGCAACGCTCGTTTGGCACCGAAATTAGTGGAAATAGAAGGCCTGGAGCTGAGCTTTTAGAGACTATAAGAGCTGGAATTATTGCTGCGTTGGAAGCCGGGGTATTAAAGCTTAAAATCGCCGTAGAATATCGCGTTAATTGGTTAACTGTTTACGACACAATCAATCGATGGAAAAACCACTATACGCTTAAATCTCTACCAAGGCCTGGAGAGCCTGAAAAGCTTACTTGATACCAGAAGCATCTGCTTATTTAAATTATACGCATGCACCCCTGAATCGACTATGCAGCTCTTAAGTGCCACGCCGCAGGGGTCACCGTTACCCACAAAACTTTATACCGCCTCCTTAAAAAATACCATATTATAAACTGGCGCGCTAAGAAGAGACCAAAGCTGACGCCAGCGGCGGCTTAATTAAGGCTTCGTTGGGCTCGGAAGTACAAGGGATTCCCTTAGAGAAAAGTTAAGTTTTCTAACAAATGTTCCTATAAACGTGGCTCTAGAAAAAAGCCTATTTGGGTCTTCCGAACGTCTCTACAAAAGTAGCATTATAAATTTATTGAAGAGGTATCTAACGGAAAGGATCTTACACAGATAATCTACGCTTGTTTTTAGTATGACGGTCGCTCAAAGTTAATTGCTATGGAAAGAGATCCTTCGGTAGCAAAAGAAGGCTATAGCGCCCAAAGCTATATCTGGGCTTTAGAAGACGGTCTTATACCAATCTATAAGCCTTTAGATATATACCAGATGGATAACGCTCCAATCCATATATTAAATCTTGTAAAGAAGTGGTTGGAAACGTATGGTGTTTGGACTCTAGATTTCCCTCCCTATTTACCAGATCTAAACCCAATTAAACACCTTTGGCTGGCACTAAAAAGGAAGATCCTTAAGCTTTATCTAGAGCTTAAGCAGATGGGACAAAGTCAGGAGGATTTAGAGCGTTTAATTAAGGCGTGCAAGGAGGCGTGGATGGCCCTTAATCAAGGCCTTATGCGGCGCTTAATCGACAGTATGGAACGAAGGCTAAAGGCAGTAAGAAAAGCGCATGGCTGGCAGACAAAGTATTAACTACAATTAAATATTCTGCATATTAATTTGGCTGTATTTAATTACTGCGACGTTATGCGATTGTTCAAAGTTGTGACGATTTTGGTAAGAATTCGCGTGTCGGGAAACTAATATCTTGGCACTGTATATAAGGAGTAGTCCGCGTGGGCCCAACAGGGATCCGAATTGGACGTTAAGCAATAAATGTTGGCCACGGAGGTAGCTTTACCTATGGGTAATATTGACCTGTAACGACGGCTGTTAGACATCAGTATTAGCCTAATATCGTCTTGTTACACCACCCTCTAGGGACCCCTGTAGGGGGTCAATTCTCTTATGTATATTAGGGCTCTTAGAGCCACCTTAAATAAAACAGATCACTTATTTAATTCTATGTCTCTACCTACTAGTTAGCTAACGTTATTTGTCTTAATACCTGCCTGGCTGAAAGTTATGAGCCTGGTAACCTTCTGAGCACTAGGGAGATCTTAGTGGCCAGACGACTACCACTATGCCTCTTTAAGCATAGTTTGTTATGAAATATCGCGTGCTTTACGCGTAAGCGCGTCTCTTTACACAACCTTAAAACAAGAGCCACTATGGTAACCAAGGACTCTATGAACCCTCTTTTGCTGACCTAAAAGGACTGGCCTATATGGTTTTAATTTATCCGCTAAGAAGTAAGTTTTGCGAAGATCTAGGACTATGTCGACCTAGATAAGACGGAAAACGAAATCAAAGAAAATACTAAGCCAGCTATACCTTCGATAGCAGCAGCTCCTATAGCACCTGTAACAGCTCCTGTAGCTTCTATAGCACTAGCAGCAGCTTCTGCAACACTAGCAGCAGCTCCTGCAACTTTAGTAGTAACTCTAGCATCTACTAGAACAGCTACACCTGGGTTATTAAGTTAAGGATAACAACCTCAGCAATCTCTAGAGATATAGAGAATGCTCTTCGAGCTCTATAAGCTATAATGATAAGACTACCTAAAGCGGGAAGAGAAGCTCTACACGTTTATAGCACTCTTGTATACCACCATAGGCACCAACTTCTTGGGTTATCTCAAGAACCTTACCACACCACATTCAATTATAAGACAGCTAAAGAAGGTAGCAAAGCCATCTTAAGCTACATTGCAGCAGATGGTATTGGACGATCTTAGGAAATGGAAATAAGGGCCTAAACGCCAGACTCTGGAATCATGGCTTCAGCTTCATATCACCATTATACAGAACGGCGAAGAGCTAGAGGAAGGGCTAATAGAGGCAATAGAGAGCAGCGTTATACGAGCCTTTATCTAGGACTGTAAGGAGATCTGTCTAGCTCTATATTATGCCTTTATTTAAAAGGTAGCGAAGAGGTCAGAAAAGCTCGAAATGGCGATAATAATTAAGGAATTTAACCTCCTCTATAAACATCCAAATACGGGACGTAACGCCTATGCTACACTCTTAGGGCAGCCAGCTGCAGATCCTATAACGTCTACTACCCCAGCACCTTCTTAATCGCCTGAGATAAAGTGTTTTGCTTGTGGTTTACCCCATAAGTTAAGGAATTGCAAGCAGCTGTTTTAGTCTCTTTGAGGTACGAACTTTATACCAAATAATGAGTGTTTAAGGAAGTGTTAAGAATGGCTTAAGGTCTTAACAAATAAGCAGTATTACGAAAAAAGGGTTAAGCAGATCGAGAAGGAAGGTCCTAGGTTAAGGACATCTCCCTTAGCTTCGTCTACTACTGAAAAGATTGAGGATCTGGACAGACCTCAAGCTACAGCGGCGGCTGTAACAATATCCTACTTATTATTATTATCGCAGGAACATCCGGATCTACCGTTGATTAATGCCTAGGGGTATAATACTATGGCAGACACCCACTTCTGTAACAATATTAGATACTTCCGTGACTTCAAGCCAAGCATATCTATAGTAACGGCTGGAGATTCTAGAGCAGAAATCCATAGATACGGTAATATTAACTTAGCCATTAAGGTGGGCGAATAATGTCTAACTAGGTATCTGACATTAAAAAACATAGTATACGCTCCTTATTTTTTATACCAATCTGATATCCGCAGCGAAGCTCTATAGGGTTGGAGTAATTATAGACCAATCCATGAACCATCTACGCTATAAGGATAATGGAAGCCTATTTGCCAACCTTATAGAATACGGAGGTCTCTACCTTATTAATGCCATCGCCTGCTTACTACCTACTCTTACTGCCTATGCTACATCCACTAGATTCTTTAAGACCTCAGTATATAACAGAGTATGGCATTAACGCTTACTACACTATGATATGGAATTAGTGAATCATCTATTAACTACAGCTGATGGGGTTAAGGTAGTTAAAACGGATAGAGAAAGGACTCTATATAGTGTACTACTTTGTAAACTATGTGTTCTAGGAAAGATAACTTAACAAATATCTTGTAGGGAATTAGTGAGGGGAACCTACCCTTTTGAATGTATACACTTTGATGTCATTATAGAAGAAGACGGGTTTAATAGAGACATATATATAGCTTACTTTTGGTGTGACTATATAAAGTACCATCATGCTTTTCCTATTAAGAACTATAAGCAAGAGACGCTGCTCCCACTCTTTAAATCAATAATAGCATTTGCGAAGAAATTTAATGCTTAAGGTGTCCGCATTTGGCATATAGACAAGGAGCAAGGTATAGGCGCTAGGGTAAAGAATCTTATCTAACTTAACGGAGGTGTTATTAAGCAATTAACACTAGATACCCCAGCTTAAAATAAACCTGTAGAGAGGTTAGGGAGAGCTATTTCTAAATAAGCAAGGATTACTATTATTAAAGCAAAGTTACCCGTGGATCTATGGCCCGAGTTTATGCTTCTAGCAGTATTCCTACTTAATTAAACTCCTATTGAGTCTATTGACTGGAAGACTCCATTTAAGATACTATATAAACGGAAGCCATGGCTAGCAGGACTTTGTATAGCCAGATCTTTAACCTACGTGCTTATTAAACACGGCATTCCTAGGAAGGCAAAGTTTGAGCTATAAGCCCAAATAGGTTATCTCGTCGGTATAAAAGCGTTAAATATCTATAGGGTATAGATACTAACCACTAACCGCATTATCCGATCTTGTGATGTATAAATTAATAAGTTAAAGAGATATTAATCTCCTAAAATACTAGAACACCTTATTATCTTATAGGCTTAAAAGGACCGTTTTTAGCAAGTCCAGGACCTACTAGATAATATTCAAGATAGTAGTAAGGACTGGATAGAGAACTTTAACAAAGAACTAGATATAAGACTACTATATTTAGCAAATATTAACGTTACTCCTACGTTAAAAAGCATTTAGATCTTAATAGAAGAACTCTATTAGCTACCTACCCTGGAGCTAACTTTAGAACCCTCTAGACTATCTGCGTCTCCGGCGCCTTAATAGATACTATCTACCACTTAGTTATCTCCTAAAGTCACCAAACCACCGTTTATAGATCCTACACCTCGTTCCGAACCTTAGACGACAGCAGGCTTATTATTAGGGGGTAAGAGACGTTCTAGCCGTAAAAAGCGGCCTACAGCAAAGAAGAAAGATATGCCAAATTAGGACTTATAATAACGAGCCTTTGCGGTTCAAATTAGTAATAGTGATGATATTATTAATCTAGATATAACACCATTGGCTTACGCGTTCTATACCACTACTATAAAGACGTACGGATATTAAAATGATTTTCCACCACCACCAAAGTCATGGAAAGAGATGCTCAATTATAGGTACGCTATGGAGTTTAAAGTAGCTGCTTACACCAAGACAAAGGCCTTAATGGGAAAACATACCTGGGACGAGGTACGGCTAGTTAAGAAGGTTCATTAACTTCCTACTATATAGGTCTTTACCTATAAGGAAGATTCGGACGGCTTTATTATAAGATTTAAGGCTTGTCTAGTTATCTAAGGAGACCTTTAAGCAGTCTTATAAGAGGAGGTTAAAGCTATTACGGTAGCCTATCAGACCTTCCATCTGCTCTGTGCTCTCATCGCTGGCTTCGACCTAGACGTTATACAGATTAACGCCGTTAACGCCTTTGTTAATGCCTTAGTTAACGATAAGGTCTACCTTATTCCCCCTAAAATATAGACCTACCGCCTGGATCCTCTCTCCGTCTTAGAAAGGCAATGTACGGACTTTAGAAATCTCCAAAGTTATAGTTTTTAGAAATGTCTGCTGCTCTACAAAGTATGGGTTTAAAAGCTGTACTAGATAAGCCATATCTCTACGTACACTCTACCAAACCTATCTTTGTGTTCTTCTACGTCGACGATATCCTAATTATAGGACACCCGAGCTGTTATTAACAAATAGAGGACATCCTAAAGCAGCTATAAGATTAATTTGAGATACGCCAAATACCTCAATTTACGTCATTTCTAAACACTCGTGTTGTGCAAGATTGATAAAAGGGAAAGCTCTAGCTCTGCCTAGATCAGTATCTTAAAAAGCTAGTCTTAATATACCATCTAGAATATCTAAAGCCATTAGCTACACCACTATTGGGCCAGGAATTAACACCGTATAAGGGAGAAGCTACGCCAAATCAGATGAAAGGATATCAACGCTGTATAGGTTCTGCAACGTATCCTACATCTACTATACAACTAGACGTTGCTTTCTCAGTTAGCAAGCTAGCTGAGTTCTTATAAAATCCATTGCTAGCTCATCTTGCGGAGATCAATAGATTGCTTACCTATTTCTATAATACCAGGTACCTCGCTCTCGAGTTCTCTACTATTACGCCGTATAAGATAAACCAGGTTCTAAAAGCTGCGTCTAATACTAGCTTTGCTGACAATGCTCTAACACAATGGAGCTTACAGGGATTCTTAATAAGCTTATTTAATGGGCTAATAGCATGGCAGGCAACTAGACAAAAGGCAGTTACTAAGTCTACTACAGAGGCAGAACTCCTAGCTCTCTCGCACGTTGGCGGGGAGGTTAAGCATATGGTTCAGATCTTTAAAGCTATCAGATTTAATCCAGAACAGGACGTTATTATCAATTATAACAATTAGCAGTTAGTACGGATCGTGACAAAAGAGACCCCTACGGTATCTATAAAACTCCGACATATAGATATCTATCAATTCTGGCTTCGCCAAGAGGTACAAAACGGAAGCTTCGTCGTACAATAGGTACCGACGAGCGAGATAGCTGCAGATGGACTAACTAAAGCTCTCTCAAAGCAAAATCATTAAAAATTCGTTGAAGTAGTAGGGCTTTAAGATATTAGACATCTAATAAACTAACAATTAAATTATAAAGCTCACCACCAGCTCGTCTATCACGACTACCTAATCCGGTAATCCAGCTCTGCCGCTCTACGCCAGATCTAAGGGGGTGTGTTGGCCACGGAGGTAGCTTTACCTATAGGTAATATTGACCTGTAACGACGGCTGTTAGATATTAGTATTAGCCTAATATCGTCTTGTTACACCACCCTCTAGGGACCCCTGTAGGGGGTCAATTCTCTTATATATATTAGGGCTCTTAGAGCCACCTTGAATAAAACAGATCACTTATTCAATTCTGTATCTCTACCTACCAGTCAGCTAACGTCATTTGTCTTGATACCTGCCTGGCTAAAAATAAATAATGGTCGCCACTAATCGCACACCCCCTAAATGATATTCGTACACCCCCTAATTGATATTCGTACACCCCCTCCTTATTGAGTTTAGCTCCTTCCTCGTCAGGTTAGTACATCACGTGCATTTATATCTGCATCGCGAAAATCAAATTATTAAAATGCAACTCTTATGACTGCAACACCTTAATCAAGTCTTAATTTCAACTATAGTATAACTAGTAGAGTTCAAATTAAATTTAGAATGCACTAAAGGACCTATTAGTAAAGTCCTTATAAAAGGGTAAAGCTCCTAGGCCTCTAAAAGCCTGTTAAATATTGCCTCCGACACTTAATAAGGCACCTGTAGTAGTATTAACAGTATCTTGACTTCTACTACTACTTTTACCACCTATAGCATTACCTATCTGCTCTTGAGTCGATTGATTAGATTAAGCGGTGACTTGTGAGGTGCCGCGCGAACTAATTTAGGTGCTGCTACCTCTACTTGACGTCTGCAAACTGCCTCTACGGGCACGCCCGTGCCCACGCCTATGTCCACGCCCACGCCTAGGGGTGGTGTAGCTAGAATTTCGTTTAAATGCTGAGAGCTCTCGACGAGTAGAGTTATCAACGCGATTGGTGGAGCCAGCTGTAGAGCCAGCTGGCCGACCGCGATGACGTTCTATAACTGCAGGCTCTTGAATACGAAGTAGAGGGTTAATAGGTGGACCAGGAGGAGGATCCGATTGGGGGCGATTAAACTACTAGTATTCGTTAATTTCGGTAAGCTGGATCTTAAGCTCTGAGGTAGAGCTTCGGTGAAGCTGCCGGTAGAGAGTATGACAGCATGGGAGGCCGTATACCGCAGTCCACGCGCCGCTACAGATTGGCTGGTAATCAGTAGACTTCGCAAGCTTTAGTTGGGTCTTAAGGTGGCGGAGGCACTAAGGTGTCACTTTGTATAGTATATCGTTGAACTCCGGCTCGCGAACGTTATGCGGTGGGCGATCTCTCTGCCTCGCCAGTGTTATTATATGGTGGTTTACCTTATTCTTAATAAGGTTCTTAATACCCCTAACTACATTAAATAAGTCGCCAGTAGATACCTGAAGGAAGCGTTTTAATTTAGTATGGGCGCCCTTAAGTCGCGATGTAACACTAGGAGAAGTTAGACGCGTATAAATACCATATGTAGCACGACTTTTAACTTACCGATTTCCAAAGTGCATATAAAGGTCAGTATAGCAAGTTACAAATGACCTCCGATATGGCCACTACTCATCGCGTAAGTAGTTAGTAAGCCGCTCTTGATCGCGGTAGTCCTCTATAAGCTTGTCCCAGGCAGTAGTAAACTTCTCTGAAGACTTTTGGCTGTAGCAATCGGTCTAACGCTTTATAAAGTTATTGCGGTGCTCCTGTGCCTCCTCCTTTTCCTTATCTGATTGGTCTGGCCTTATAACCCAATTATCCTGTACATGCGTAAGGACGTTCTTAGCAACGTGCCACAGGCAGAGGAGTTGAGGGACTGAAGGGAAGTATGTGCGTAGAGCGTTCTTGAGAGCCAGTTCCTTATCGGTAATTATAACCTTCGGAGTAATATTGTATCGGTAGTAGAGAAGATAGATCTGCTGAATTATAAAGTTGTAATTAGCTTCTGTTTTACCTGGTAGGAAACAATAAGCAAGCTTAAAGTTCTGCCCCAAATTACTGACTCCTACCGCGTGTAAGAACGGCATCTTGAATCTATTCGTTTTATAAGTGCAATTAAGTAGTAGAACATCAGGATTCTTCTAAAAGAACTTGAGAGACTCTAGGTGAGCGAAGAACAAGTATTTGACACAATCGCGATCGTCTTCTTTATGCGCGAAGTAGTATTTTGATTCTAGATCGCCGTCGTTACCGTACTTGCTAAGTGCTTTGAGCAACGCTTGTATAGATGATAGCCCACCAAGTAGTTTCGTCTTGTTTGCTTGCCGTTCGTTGTAGATATCCTGGAGGGTAATTGTGATGTCCTTTTTTAGTAGATTTGTAAGTATTTTACCCGGCGCAATACTGCTGGCTGTTATATTAGCAATCGTTTGGTTTGTCTCGTTAGTACGCTGCCAGTAATGCGGGAGAGCTCTGGGGTGGGTAACGGCTTTGTAATTGTAATCTGGATTCTGTACTTCTACCTGCCACCTAATTATTGTACGGGTAAGTGTAAGTTTGAAGGGACAGCCAGTTATACGAGAGCCGGCGTGGCGTGTTCTGGAGGCCTTGGTGTAGTCGCGGCCTTTGGCGCATTGCAACCATAGCTTTCGCACAGTCGGCGGCGTTTGTTTATTAGTTTTAGATCGGAAAGTTGACACCCTATAGCCCTGCCCTTTAGCGAACTCGTGAATATCGTCGAGGGCAAGCTGCGCAGAGTCGTATAGCTTCAACGGGGGTGGGTTGAGGGCCATGGCGGATGTGGGGAAATGTAAGGCAAATGCGAGGTGTTGATTTGGGTATGGGCGCGCACGAGATTTTCGCGATGCAGATGCGAATGCACGTGATGTGCTAACCTGACGAGGAAGGAGCTAAACTCAATGAGGAGGGGGTGTACGAATATCAATTGGGGGGTGTACGAATATCATTTAGGGGGTGTGCGATTAGTGGCGACCTAAATAATAATAATTTAATATAATATAGCGATGGTTCTCTTCTACCTATCTACCTATTGACTTACCTACCTGCCTACATTGCCTACCTGTCTGCATCGCCTACCTGTTTGCATCTGCCTACCTGTCTATATCTGCCTACCCGTTAGCATCTGCCTACCTGTCTGCATCTGCTTGCCTGTCTGTATCTGCTTACCTGTCTGCATTGCCTACCTGTCTGCATTGCCTACCTGTCTGCATCGCCTACCTGTTTGCATCTGCCTACCTGTCTATATCTGCCTACCCGTCAGCATCTGCCTACCTGTCTGCATCTGCTTGCCTGTCTGCATCTACTTACCTGTCTGTATCTGCCTACCCGTCAGCATCTCCCTATTTGTGCCTACCTGTCTGTGCTACCTTGATTCGATCAATCGAT
>Ga0307507_10013108_pt1 | contig 10122 bp, 9 predicted proteins | sample 7_EM_MG_FD_207223 | JGI IMG/M metagenome (GOLD analysis project Ga0307507, IMG submission 207223) | Populus trichocarpa ectomycorrhiza microbial communities from riparian zone in the Pacific Northwest, United States - 7_EM | ecosystem: Host-associated > Plants > Roots > Unclassified | place... | reverse complement strand
AACGCCGATATCGAGCGGGATGAGCGGATCGCCAAGCGCCGGGACATAGGTTGGCAGCCAGCCGATGCCGGCGCCCTTGGCGATCGACCAGAGGTGTGCGGTACTGACGTTGTTGCGCATGGCGACAAAGCCGATCTGCTCACGTCCGGCAAATTTGTCGTACATCTCCTTGCCCCGGGTCTGCTCCGCATCCTGAAGCACGACGCGATGGTTTTGGCGGATGTCGTCGGCGCTCTTCGGCATCCCGTAAATTTCGACGTAGGACGGACTGACGAACGGCATCACGTGAAGCCGCCCGAGCTTCAATCGCTTGAGATCGGGCTTGTCGGGATTTTCGAGTTGCACCGCGACATCGGCTTCGAGCCGAAGCACGTCGGCCGAACGCATCTCGCATTTCAGATCGACCAGGAGGCCGGGATAGGCCCGCTGGAATTCGACCAGTCGCGGCGCCAGCCAGAACGTGCCGAGCCCTTCGGTGACCGCGATCCGCACCTCACCGCTCAGCGCCGGCGTAGCCTGGTTGAGCGCACAGTCGAGCCCGAAGGAGGCCTCCTCCATTCGCTTCGCCGCGTCGAGGACTTGCAGGCCTTCGCGCGTCAACCTGATGCCGTCCACATGGCGGGTGATGAGTGTCGTCTTATATGCGCGCTCCAGCATCGAGATGCGTTTGGAGAGAAAGTTTGCGGACATGTTCAGCCGTTCTGCCGCCGCACGGAAACTGCCGATCCGCGCCACCTCCAGAAAGATCCGAACCAGGTCCCAGTTCGCCATTCGCCCCGGGGTGTGCGCACCATTATGCGCACCCCTGCGCTCAGGTGAGTGCATACAAACAACCTCCTTCGTTCTCTTAATAGTCATTGCAGAAATACGGCCTCTTCACAACCAAGAGACGACCCATGAACGCGCTGGACCTCGGCTTCATCAGAAAGACTGTCGGCGGAGCACCCGAAGGGCGATCCGCCAGTTTCTCCCTCGACCGGATGACTGCGCTGCAGCTCGCCAGACGAACGGTGATTTTTACCGTCGACGCGGCGGCCATCGCCTCCCTGGTGGATGCGGCCCGGCAGGATATTCCAGGCCTCACCGCCAACGAGATGTTCCAGACGGTTGCAAATCATAATCCAGATACCTTCTGGGCGATCGCCAAACGCGACCGCTTCAATATCGCAGCGCCGAAGGGCGAAGGCTTTCTTGCCGTGCTGCCGCTGAATCATGAAGGCACGCGCCGGTTGATCGACGGTAGGCTTAACACCAAGAGGCCGGAATTGCGCTATGTCGCGCGACAGTCGGAACGGCCGGCCGGTATCTATGTGTGGGCGATTCATGCCAAGGGCAGCATCGCGGCCGGCATTCCCCTGGTGCTGCAGAAGTTTTCTGCCCCGCTTTATCGCGGCGTCAGCATCTATTCACGCCCGGTGACCAAGGAAGGTCTGCGCGTGCTGGAGCCGCTCGGCTTCACGCCCGGTGCGCATTATGATGGTCTCTACACCCCCAACCTGCAGATGTTCGATCGCTCCGGCGACCTGCCGCCGGTGAAGAACGTGGCCAGGGACCCGGTGACCGTGGAAGTGGTTCGCTCGATGGACGAGATGGCGCGCGTCATCGCCATTCGCGGCGCGATCTACATGGGTGAGCAACACTGTCCTTTCGAGGAGGAATTCGACGGCAATGATTTTTCGGCCACCCATCTGATCTGCCACAAGAACGGCGAACCCGTCGGCTGCATGCGGATCAGGTACTTTGCCGGTTTTGCCAAACTCGAGCGGCTCGCCGTCCGTCATGAAGGTCGCGGTGGCGGCTTGGCGGGGAAGATCCTTGACGCCGCCATCGAGCTTTGCCGCAAGAAGGGTTACAGCGTCCTCTACGCGCACTCGCAAAAGCGCTTCCTGAAGGTCTGGGAGTCGCGCGGGTTCCGGTTGATGGGCGGCCGCGAACTGGTGTTCTCGGATTTCGACTATGTCGAGGTCAAGCTGGAAACCGCAAAGCATCCGCAGAGCATCACGCTGGATGACGATCCCTACGTGATCATCCGTCCCGAAGGGCGATGGGATAGTCCGGGCATTCTCGAGAAGTCGGCGAGCAGAGGCATCGGCCAAGCGGCGGAACTGCGATGACCTCCATCGTCGATCTCTGTACCTATGTCCATGGGGCGAACGTCCGGTTGCTGGTCATGGTCGATTTGCAAATGCGCACCTATGAGGAACACGCCGAAGATCCCGCCTGCGATATCGCCCGCGCGCTGGAAAATTGCATGTCGGCGATCCGGCACGCGCGTTCCAGCGGTGTGCCAATCGCCTTCACCCGGAGCAATGCCGAGATGGGATCGATTGGTGGCTCGGGAGCGTGGATCGCGGGCTTCGAGCCGAAGCGGTCCGACATGGTCCTCGAACGGCAACAGCCATCTTGCTACACCAACCGGCTGTTCGAGGACATTGTCTCGCAGACCGGCAGCTTTGCCATTGCCGGCCTCGTCGCCGAAGAGGCTTGTCTGGCAACCGTGATCGACGCGGCGCATCGCGGTCATCATGTCACCTTCCTGAACGATGCATCCGTCAGCCGCGGTCGGCTCGGTGCCGACGCACGGGCGGCCCATGTCGCAACCACGAAGGCGATGGAACTGTTTGCCGATGTTCGCGCGACGCGGCATTGGCTGATTGCCACATCGCAGCGAACGTCAAAAGGGCATCGCTATGGATGAATTCAGTGCCCGCCGTCTGCGCAACGTGATTCCGGCCCTCCTGGAGCAACGCCACGTCGTGGTGTCCGGAGGAGCCTCCTTCGCGGGTTATCTGATCGATCTGGCGATCATGCAGGTTCGTCTTGCGCTTCATGATATTTCCGAGGAAGAGCTGAATCAGTTCTCGAACGCCCTGAGCGACGGTCTGCTCGAGAAAGAACAATCGGAGTAGGCCGCGTTTCGATCCGAGCGTCGCGAACGGGACACGGGCGTGTGGTGTCACCAGGCTCCGGATCGACGGCCCTGATGGAAAGAGGCGTGGATGCCGGATCGCAGATGGATCATTCTGGCCATCCTGTTCGCGGCCCGCGCCGCGACGGGATTTCAGTTCCAGTCGGTCGGATCGGTCAGCAACATGCTGATTCAGGATCTTGGCCTGAGCTACGCCGAGATCGGGCTCTTGCTGGGTGCCTATTTGCTGCCGGGGATCGTGGTGGCGTTTCCCGCCGGCGTGCTTGGCCAGCGCGTCGGTGCGAAATCGCTGGGGCTTGCCGGTCTGGCGCTCATGACCTTGTCCGGATTGGTGCTGGGACATGTGGATCATTTTGCCGTCGCACTGGCCGCGCGAATCATGGGTGGCGTCGGCGGTACCATCGTGGTGCTGGTCGCCACCAAAATGGTGACCGACTGGTTTGACGGTCGCGAAATCGTGCTGGCGATGTCGATCCTGCAAATGAGCTGGCCGTTCGGTGCCATGCTGGCTCTGCCGATCCAGGCCCTGATCGCGGAGTCCTTCGGATGGTCCGCGGTCGTTGCATCAGGTGGAATCTGCGCGGCGGCGGCGGCTGGCGCATTCGCGTTCACATCCGATCCGTCCCGTGAGGCGCAGGTTGCGTCGACGCGGCGGTCCGGGCTCGCGCCCGCCCTGCTGCTGCGACTCCTGGTCGCAGGCGTGGTCTGGGGGGCGATGAACCTCGCCTGCATCCTGTTCTTCAGCTATGCGCCGCCCTTGATGACCGCGCGAGGCTATTCACCGACCACCGCGGCGTCGCTGACCAGTCTCGCCATCTGGTTCACGATTTTAGCCATTCCCTCAGGGGGCTATCTTGTGCACCGGCTCGGCCGACCGGTCCTGGCGATTGGCGTCTGCGCCGCGATCGCGGCGACCATGCTCTTGTCGTTCGTTTCCGATACCCAGCCGACGCTGTCATGCCTGATCTTCGGCGTCGCCGTCGGTCCACTCTCGGGCGCCATCCTGTCGCTTCCTGCGAAGATTCTGCCGCCGCAGCAACGCTCACTCGGCTTTGGCGTGTTCTACACCTGCTTCTATCTCCTGATGGCCGTCGGGCCGTGGCTCGCGGGGCGGCTGCAGGACGCCTGGGCCACGCCGGCGGCGGCACTGGTTGCGGCGGCCCTGCTGCTGGCCGTGACGGTGCCGTTGTCTGCCATTTTCGCTGTGATGGCGATGCAACGGCGTCCCGCCGCGCGCAATGACGCCGGCCGGCCTTCCCCGAAACGGGCCGCGAAGCTTGCAGCAGCGGCCTGAGCTCAGCTCGTCAGCGCATGGACGATCGCATCGAGTGCCGTGACGGCGTCATTGGGGTCGAGTTCGATCTGCAATCCGCGCTGGCCGCCATTGAGGTACACGCGCTCTTCAGACAGCGCTGCCTCATCGATCGCGACCGGCACGCGCTTCTTCTGCGCGAACGGACTGATACCGCCGACGTGATAGCCCGTCAGTCGTTCCGCGTCGGCCGGCCGCATCATGTTGGCGGCCTTGCCGCGAAATGCCGCCGCAAGCTTCTTCATGCTGACTTCGCGATCCGACGGCACCACGACACAGACCGGCTTGCCATCGACCTCCGCCATCAACGTCTTCAGTACGCGATGTGGTTCGACGCCGAGCGCTTCCGCGGCCTGAAGACCGATGCGGCTGGCGTCAGGGTCGTAGTCGTAGGTGTGGGTTGCGAAGGTAACGCCAAGCTTGACCAGCGCTGCCGTCGCACGGGTGGTTTTTGACATGGCTGCATCCATGCCCCGGTTTGCAGCGAAGTGCAACGCCGGTCAGACATATCCCAGCCAGCGCCAGTAGGTCGCGCCCAGCAGCATCACCAGCGCGACGGCGATCACGGTCAGCACCAGGCCGGTGCGGACGAAATCCCGCGCCGCGAAAGTCTCGGTGCCGTAGCCCACCATGTTCTGCGGCGCATTCACCACCAGGATGAATCCGAAGGAGACCACGAACTGCAGCAGCATCGTCATGCCGACGATGTTGAGGCCGGGCGTCGCGACCCCCTGCAGCACCGCGATCACGATCGGGATCATGGCGGAGGCGAGCGCGGTGGCGCTGGCGAAGCCGAGGTGGATCAGCGTCAGAAACAGCGTCAGCACCGCCAGAATGAACAGCGCGGTGGCGTTCTTCAGCCCGAACTCCACGACGGCAAGATCGGCGAGCCAGGACGCGCCCTTGGTCTGCAACAGCGCCGTGCCGACGCTGATGCCGATGCCGAACAGCACGATAGTGCCCCAGGGGATTCGCGGCTGGGCGTCTTTCCAGGTCATGATCCCGATGCCGGGCAGGAACATCAGCCCGACCGCCGCGATGGTGGTCGATGACGTGTCCAGACTGTGCAGCACGCCTTCGGTGGCCCAGAAGCCGAGCAGGGTAAGCGAGATCGCGAGCAGCTTCTTCTCCGATGTCTTCATCGGTCCGAGTTCGGCGAGCGATGTCCGGATCGCTTCGCGTCCGCCGGGAATGTCCGTCACCTCGGGGCGCATCATCCGGGTCATCACGAAGTAGAGCGCGATCGACATCAGGATGCCGAACGGCGCCGCGGCGATGAACCAGTCGAGCCAGGTGATGGACTTCTGCAGCGTCTTCTCGATGAAGCCGACTGCGACCATGTTCTGCGCCGCGGCGGTCTTGATGCCGACGTTCCAGATGCTGGCGGTCTGCACGGTCGTGATCATCAGCATGCCGGCAAAGGCGCCCTTCTTGTTGACGCCGAAGGCCGCGATGATGCCGAGCGTGATCGGCACCAGGCAGGCGACGCGCGCGGTGGTGGAGGGCACCAGAAACGCCATCACGAAGCCGACCAGAATGGCCCCGACCATGACGTGATGAACCTCGCCGCCGACACGCGACAGGATCGTAAGCGCGATGCGCCGATCGAGCCCGGTCACGGTCATGGCAGCGGCGAGAAACAGCGCCGAGGCCACCAGCGCCAGCGCGGTGTTGGCGAAGCCCGAGAAGGCAAGGCCAAGCCCGGCGCCGGTGCCGAGCAGCACCTTGGTGTTGGCCGGGTTGGGTGAAAGTCCGAGCAGGAACGCCATCAGGGCGGCGATGACGATGCCCGAGACTGCGTAATCGAGCGCCTCCGTCATCCAGACGATCACGGCAAAGGCGAGGATCGCCAGCATGCGTTGGCCGGCGATGGACAGGCCTTCCGGCGTCGGCAGCCAGATCACGACGATCAGCGCCGCAAGGGCGAGCACGAGACCCCAGTTCGATCGCAGCCATGTCGGCATTGCGGACGATGGCGCTCTGGCGCCCGCGGGATCCGGCGTCGCGTCGATCACGGTCATGAAAACTCTCCTCGCTGTCTGGCGCGGCAGTCTCGACCGACTTCAGCTTCTTCCCGTTGAGGAGGATCAAATGTTCAGGCCCGAAGCGCGCATGGCCGCGCGCGCCGCCCAGGCGCCGCCCAGGATCGCGCCGGTGAAGCCGCCACCGCCGGTATAGGCGGACGCGAGATAGAGGCCGTCGATAGCAGTCGCGGCCAGCGGCACGAACCCACGGGACTGCGGGGCGAATCCATAGACCGTGCCGCCGGGCGTGTTGAGGTATTGCTGCATCGTTTCCGCCGTCGCCATTTCCCGATGCATGACCGCACTCGCGATCCCGGGAAACTGCCGCTCGAGATCGGCAATGATGCGGTCCATCCAGCGTTCCTTGCGCGCGCGCTTTGCGTTCGGCGCAAGGCCCGCCCAGTTCTCAACTCGATCGGCGCTGACCAGGGACGCAAGGTAGGGGCCCTCTGCGTTTAGCCCGGAGTCGATCTGATCATAGGCGACCAGGAGGTAAGGCGGGATCCGATTGTCCGACTCCTCGCCCAGGATCGCGGTGGCGTCGCGAAACCCGGACAGGGTGGTGAGCCAAGACGGCAGGATGCTGGTCGAGTAATGCCGGACGCCGAAATCACCGGAGTGCCGGCTCAGCCCGAGCGAAATGCTCCACAGCGAGATCGACGGCCGCCGGTCCTTGTAAGGCCGCATGAACGCCGCGCGCTGGTCGCCGGGCAACATCGCCGCCAGCACGACCGGCGCGGCGTTGCCGAACACGATCGGTGCGAGTTCTTCTCTCACGTCGCCGGTCTTTTGCCCGCGATGCCGGACACCGCGCGTACGGTTACCGTCCAAAAGGATGTTCTCGACGTCGCGGCCGGCCTCGACCGCGCCGCCGGCGTCGCGAACGATCGCGACCAGCCTGTCGCTGAGCACTTGGGAGCCGCCGCGAATGTAATGGCCGCCGCCGACGAGATAGGAGGCCTGGGGAATCGCGAAGCTGATGAACGGCATCGTGTCGGGATCGTCGGTGTAATAGGCGAGGTTCGAAGCCAGCGCGAGCTTGACCGCCTCGTGATCGCCGAACAGCCGGCCGAACGCCTCGCTCAGCGTCGCGTGGCGGTCGCGGATCAGCGGCCACAGCCGCCACGGCAATGTCGGTGCATTCCACAGCCACCAGCCGCGGGCATCCTGGTGCTCGCTCATCATCGCGACCGCGCGGCGAATCGCGGCAATGCGCTCGAAATAATGCTCGACGCCATTGGCCTGTTGCGGGAACTGAGCCGTGGTCGCAATGCGCGCGGCATCGTAACCGTGCGGCATCACGAAAGGCTTGTCGAACAGGGGACTTCTGACTTCGTGCAGGTCGCCGACGTCGACGAACGGAACATCGCGATCGATACCGAGCGTGCGCAGGATTGGCGCCTTGGGATCGCCGGCGTCGAGGCCGTCGATCTCGTGCAGCGAGGCTTCAATGGCGAGCGCGCCGTGCCGGTAGATCGTGGCGGCACCGCCGAAATTGTCGTTGCGTTCGAGCACCAGGACCTTGTGTCCGGCGCGGGCCAACAGGGCCGCCGCGGTCAAGCCGCCGAGCCCCGATCCGACGACGATGGCATCGAAGGCTCCTGACATCCGTGGTCTCCACAGCCGAGCTTTGGTGATGGTCGTTGTTGGAGGTTTGGCGGGAACGGCGCGCGCCAAAGGCATCGATCAAGTTTCGGCGCGTAACGCGGAGAGGCGTTGACCTGCGTCAAGCCGAGTCGGAGACGATCGGCGCTGCGGCGCGATTGCACTGAAGCAACGTCCAGAACAAGAACAGCAATTTTCAAGAAGTCCGGATCGCCAGAACTGGAACCGGATTTTGATAACGGTCAAATTGTGGTGGTGTCTCGGTTTGACTTTTTTGCGACGCTGCTTTGCTGGAAGTGTTCGACGGCACCGTCAATTTGAACCCAATGGTGTTTCGACTGCTCGAAAACCGATCTGACGGGGGCCGGGTAATTTGGGTCTGCGAGCGCGCCGACTGCAACGCCGATCAGCGACGGCAGGTTGTCGGCTCTCCAATAGACCGTTGATCCGCAGTTTGGACAGAAAAAGTTGTGGACCTTGCCGCCGCTTTCGGCATCGCGGGTGTACTGTTTCGGAGTTCCGGAAATGACAACGGCGTCGGCCGGATAAAAGGCGCCTACGCCAAATGGCGCGCCGGTTCTCCGCTGGCAGTCAAGACAATGACAGGCGGCAACCAGTTTTGATGGCCCCGGAAGCGTGAGTGTGAGAGCGCCGCAACTGCATCGGGCATCAGCCATTGGAAGACCTCCTCCGTTTTCTGAACTTGTACTGAGCATATCAAACGGAACCATCGTAAGATTGGCGGTAGGATTGTGTCGAAAGTCGCCGACAATGCCCTCGCCATCGTCTGCGCGCTTACCGGCTCTCGCGGAAGGGTGTCTGGCGCCAGTGATCGACAGCCTCGCCGGCGAACGGTGGCTGTTCATCAGCTTCGCCGGATCTGGCGCGACAAGGTTCGGGGTGCGGCCCGCATCGAGCGCCTCAATGTAGATCCGCACGCGCCCGGGCAGTTTCGCGCCAACGGCAGCTTGCGCAGTCAGGATCGGTTTGTGGACGCCTTCGGCGTCAAACCCGATGACGCGATGTATCCCCCGAGCGGCGCGTTTTGCTCTGGCAGACCGAGCGCGCGGTGGTTTGTCACCACACGAACCGGTAGCCGGCCGCCGACCGGCATGAATTTTCCGGGGATATCAATAGCTTGGAAGCGCCCTGGAAGCCCTCCAAAGTGGCCTTCTTGCTTGCTTAGATCAGCCGCTTCCGTTATCCGGTGGGAGCCTCGCATGCGAGCGGCCGCGGCCGTGATTTGGGCTGGGCGCATGATCTGCCGAAAGGCACGCAACCGGACACTGTCCGAGCGCGGGACCGGTTTTCCGGAACGTATCATGCTGTTGTGAAGCGATGATCTGCAGAGGGAAAACCTGCGAATGGCCAATGTCGTCGTGGTCGGCGCCCAGTGGGGCGACGAGGGAAAAGGCAAGATCGTCGACTGGTTGTCGGAGCAGGCCGACATCGTGGTCCGTTTCCAGGGCGGCCACAATGCGGGTCACACGCTTGTCATCAACGGTGAGACCTACAAGCTGGCGCTGCTGCCTTCCGGCGTGTTGCGGCCCTCCAAGCTCGCGGTGATCGGCAATGGCGTCGTGTTCGATCCGCAGGCCTTTCTCGACGAGGTGGACAAGCTCAGGGGCCAGGGCGTTGCCATCAGCCCGGACAATCTGCGCGTCGCCGAGAACGTGACGCTGATCCTGCCCCTGCACAGGGAACTCGACGCGCTCCGGGAATCATCGAATGCTCTCACCGCAATCGGAACGACCCGGCGCGGCATCGGCCCAGCCTATGAAGACAAGGTCGGCCGCCGCGCGATCAGGCTGATGGACCTCGCCGATCTCGATACGCTGCCGCGCAAGATCGACCGGCTGCTGGCGCACCACAATGCGCTGCGCCGCGGGCTCAATCTCGAAGAGATCGACGGCGCCGGTATTCTGAGGGAATTGAGCGCGGTGGCGCCGAAACTGCTGCCCTACGCGGAAACGGTGTGGCGGCTGCTCGACCTCAAGCGCCGCGAGGGCAAGCGCATCCTGTTCGAGGGCGCACAGGGCGCCTTGCTCGACGTCGACCATGGCACCTATCCCTATGTGACGTCGTCCAATACCGTGGCGGCACAGGCGGCGACGGGAACCGGTATGGGCCCGGGCGCGGTTGGCTACGTCTTGGGCATCTGCAAGGCCTACACCACCCGGGTCGGGCAGGGGCCGTTCCCAACCGAGCAGGACAACGAAACTGGACGCAAGATTGGCGAGCGCGGACGCGAA
>Ga0307507_10013107_pt1 | contig 10122 bp, 4 predicted proteins | sample 7_EM_MG_FD_207223 | JGI IMG/M metagenome (GOLD analysis project Ga0307507, IMG submission 207223) | Populus trichocarpa ectomycorrhiza microbial communities from riparian zone in the Pacific Northwest, United States - 7_EM | ecosystem: Host-associated > Plants > Roots > Unclassified | place... | reverse complement strand
TTATCAATGTTCCAACTTTTCTTTTGATGGTGGGTTGTTAGATATCGTGTCAGGATGATATGTTTGACTTCCTCCTATTAATTTTTAATTCTTATTATAATAGTAATTTTTATTTTAAAATATATTAAAATAATATATTTTATTTTTAAAAAATTTATATTCTATATCAACATATTAAAACACTTTAAAAAAATAAAAAAATAAAAAAATTATTTTTTCAAAATTATTTTTAAAACATGAAAATAAACGAATACTAGTGTTTCCTCTCAGAAAAAATGAAATATGACTTGGTTTTATTTATTAAACAGCACAAATATAATGCGTATAACTTAAAAGAAATAATTATTTACGAATTGTGTGTTTAATAACACCGTGTATAATATTTTTAATTAAAAAAATATTAAAAAATATTTTTTTTTCTATATTTTTTTATTTTTAATATTAACATATCAAAATATCTATTAAAACACTTCAAAAAAATTAATTAAATAATTTTTAGATAAGAATAATTTGAAATGCATAAACTACTGAGTTTCGCATTTTCTCTTCCAAGAAGCCATGAATAATTTATTTTTTTAGTTCGATAATAGAAGATATCAGTGTATTTTTTAATATTAAAAATTATATTTGAACAATTTTAAAAACACACCATCACATCGATATAATACATTTAAAAAAAAATATAATAAACTGTTTTAGATTCTAATACTAATTTTTGGATTTGTAAAATGAAATAAAGAACCAACCTCTTTAGTCATCACGTCAAGCCTTTGATATTAATAATTTATTAATTTAAACGGAATAAATAAATAAATAAAATTTTACGAATACTCGATCAACTAAATTCTCACCGTTTTATGTATGTTGCATAGTCAATCAATAAATGCAGCTAGCGTCGTCCAACTATTGCCTCTGCCCCGTTGAATATGTCCGTGTCTTTGTCTAACTCACGTGTTTATAGACCGGACTTTGGATTCCAGGATCGATGAATATGTAGATTCAGCTAAGAATTTTGAATTTTTCGCTTTGGAGGAAAAATGGAAAAGAAAAATTCATAAGCGATTTTCTAACGTGTTCATGAAACCTGATTTTTCATCCCTAAAAACGTGGAATAATAAGAACCACGAAAAGGAGATGGAAGGGGGTACGCTGTTATGATAACAGCTTAGGACACTCCTGTGATTTCACACACACACACACACATATATATATATATATATATATATAACGGGAAAAAGAATGAATTGTTGAAACAGTTCGAACGTTATGCCGACAGTATGTTTGTTTCCTGTCTATCCCTACATGATAATCTATGAATACAAACAAAATTATCACCAGTATGTTGGTTTCCTGTCTATCCCTACCAGAAAATCTACGAATACAAACAAAATTATTCACGGAAAAAATATATCAGTATTTTAGAGTGATATTTATCGACCGAATTGATTTCATCGTCAAATCCGTCGGTAAATCCCCTTCGAAATAAAAAGAAATTAAAAAAATAAAAAAAAAATACGATGACGTGTAATTTTTTGTAAACGCTTTTACAGACATAATTACAGATGGATTCAAACAGCGAAAACCGTACAGTGACATATCACTTATACCGACATCATTACTGACGAACCATTATGGGATTACAACACAAATCACAGTAAATTATTAATCGTTGCACAAATATTTACCATCAAGTTGGATTATGGGTTGACTGAGGCAAGTTATGAAAAAATTATTGAATGAGCGAGAAACATTTTACTTGAAGGGAACGTACTGAAAGATAACTTTCATGCTGCTAAGTCCATGATGAAACCCCTCGTCTAGGATACCAGAAAATTGACATGTGTCCAAACTTCTGCATGTTGTACTACCCTAAAAATGCTGAGCTGACCGAGTGCAAGACATGTGCGCATTACCGTTATAAACCCAGAACTAGCAAGGGAAATACTCTTGTAGCACATAAAAAACTTAGATACTTTCCAATCACACCTAAACTGCAGAGGTTATTCATGTAATCAAAAACTGCTCATCAACATGACATCAATCACAGGATGCAGTGGATGGAGTGATGGTGCACCATTCTGCCGATGAAGCATGGAAACACTTTAACAATATGCATCCTCACTTTTCAGCTGAATCAAGGAACTTGCATCTTAGGCTATGTACAGACGAATTCAATCTATTTGGGTCATTCGCTGCTTTTTATTCATATTGGCCGATTATACTAACGATTTACAACTTGCTACCAGGGATGTGCATAAGGCTAGAGTTCATGTTTTTATCTACGGTCATACCCGATCCTAACAGTTAAGGCCTAAATATAGATGTTTGTCTTCTACCGTTGATTGATGAATTGATGTTGTTGTGGTCCTCCAAGACGTTGACTCATGATGTATCAACGAAACATAATTTTCTCACGAAGGCAGCTTTGAAATGGACTATCAATGATTTTCCTGCTCATGGAATGGTTTCTGGTTGAAACACGCATGGAAAACAAGCATGTCCATACTGCATGGAAAATAACAAGGCATTCATGCTAATAAATGGAGGTAAATAGTCTTTTTTTACGGCCACCGAAGTTTCTTGCTAACGGATCACAGGTACATAAAGAACATAAATGATTTTTTTATTGGTAGAGTTGAAAAGGATGTTGCACCCCTGCGTCTTTTCGGTAAAGAATTGTATGACGTAGTGTCATAGTACGGTAACATTGTGTTTGGTTTCCAATCCAGTAAGCAAAAGTTTCTTAGTTTTGGTTTGACCCACAACTGAATAAAGCGAAGTATTTTTTAGGAGATTCATTTCTAGGAGTTGCTCCATCGATTGACTTGGAAGAAAATTCAAATTTTTGCGTCTTCGATAAAATTCTTGTTGATGTTGACACTGAAGAGTTAAATATTGTCCTCAGCTCCAGTGGATAAGCACAAGTCGATGAAGATGATGATAACAATGTTATCACTATAGAAGATTGCGAGACGACAAGTCAATTGAAGAAGAAGAAGTCAATTCTGACTAACTATCAAAACACGAAAGTGTAATGCAATAAACTATAATGTAATAGTTATTGACAGAATTCTTAACAAAGAAGTATTTATTTTATAATTGTTATGCGAAGTGGTGTTATTGTGTTATGCGTGCAACTTTTAATTTAAGTATTTGCAGGATGGATAGATAAGTAATACAGATATAATCTGTTATTCATTATGCAAAACACCAAAGATTTGTGTTTATCGGTGTATTCCAGAGGCGAAGGGAGTTGTTTTCCTTCCCATGACACTGTTCACTATGCAACACACCAATGGAAACACCGACAGTTTGTGTCTATTGATGAATTTCAAAGGTGAAGGGAACTATTCCCCTTTCCCTAACACTATTCAGTGCATAACACACCGATGATTTGTGTCTGTCGGTGTATTCCAAAAGTGAAGAGAACCATTCCCCTCCCCCCTGACACTATTCACAGTCAACAACACAGAGCGAAATACCTTCTAAACCACCGATGGAAACACAGACAGATCGTGGTCGTCGATGTATTCCAGAGGCGAAGGGAACTGAGCCCCTTCTCATGTCGATGATGGCAATTAAAGTGCATTGAGTAACTGTCAGGTTCTCAAGGGAATTACCGACAGACTGCGAATTCCAATGCCTTATTAATTAATGCATCTTTGAATGTATACTACTTGCTTTTTTACTGATGAAATCATGGACAAACTGCCAAAAATCTAAAGGGTTTTTTGAAAATTTTAGTGCAAAATAAAAATTTCAAGGTGAATTTACCGAGTGAATCACTGACAAATTAATTAAAAATAATATTATTTAATGTTCCCTTGGTAAAAGCACAATATAAAACCCAGCGAGGATGCTAGAAGTTCATTTTCTCTCTCTCATTTTTGCAATCCTCTCCTCGCTCAAATCCTCTCTTCTATTGTAGTTTCAAGTAGTAGAACTTAAAGTTCTTACTATCTATACGATTAAAAGGTATGTGTGGTGAATCTTTTGACTTATTTTCTTCCTATTTCTTTTCTTTTCTTTAGTTTATTAACAATGTTTTTTTGTTTTTTTGTTTTTTTATCACATGTAGATAAACTCTAAAATTAAGCACGTCATTAAGCTAAGCATTTTTCATTCTTAAAGCTTATATTTGTTTTTGTATTTGTTTTCTATTTTATTATCTACTTTGTAATTATGTTTTATTATGTTTGTTGAATTTTAATTGTTATTGTTAAATTTATGGTATAAATGTTAATTGAATATATAAGGCTAAATTTTATTTTATTTTTCTATTTTATTGTCTACATTGCAATAATGTTTTATTGTTTTGTTGAATTTTAATTGTTATTGTCAAATGTTTTAGTATAAATGTTAATTGAATATACATGATTATTTTTTTCTTTAATTTTATTGTCTACATTGCAATAATGTTTTGTTTTTTGTTGAATTTTAATTGTTATTATCAAATTTATAGTATGAATGTTAATTGAATATATAGGATTTAATTTAATTACAAAAAATTATTTTCAATTTAGGATTAAAAACATTATCAAATTGAATAATTCAAAATTGTTGGTAGAAATAAGTTAAAATCAACTGGTTTGTGGCATATATTTTGTATATTTACAGGATTGAAAATTCTAGGTGGTTTCTAACATGAAGGAGATGCTGCTGATTTTTTTAAAAAATAAAAATTAATTACATAAATATTCATCAAATTTGTATAGATGCATAGAGGAAAATCAACTGCACGTCATGAGCACATGATCACAACTAGTTCTTATAATAGTGATGATGACAACAACATTTCATTGTCTGATCAAGAAGAGGCACCTGCATCGACACACGATGCTGCCTCTTCTAGTGTTGTTCCATAATGTAGAGGTGGTGTCCCTTCACAGCAGGATCCATTCACCCGCAAGTATGAGGCATATTGGAAGAACGACATTTCAATGTAAGTTTGTTTTACTTTGAGTTGGTTTGTGTTTAACAATTTATGAACAACTAATATTTCATTAATTTTATCGATTTTCTAGTTCACAAACATTGAGGCCGACCAGGTAATAACATCGGTGTTTAAATCATCGATGAAGATTTTATTGTTTAATGGAGTTAGATTTTTCAAGCATCCTGATTGGAAACTTCATGTCAATGCATGGTTTACAAGATTTAAGGTTAGTGTGAACTTAAAATTTTAACTTTTTTTTTATGTAAATTCATTTTCTTTATTTAAATTATTGATTTATTTTTCATAAATTGTTAATGCAAGGGTAAATTTGAATGGGATAGAGAAAATAACAATGCTGCGAGGAGGGTTTGAGAGAATTACGCTGCAACTAGGTAGTAACGAAAATAATATGATAATTATTTTTTATTTTAAATATTAAAATTTCATTTGTCATTAACTCATATAGAATATGTGTGTATCATGTAGGTTGCGTGATTTTTGGTATGAGGCACAAAAAAAAAACTAAAAAATACGACAAGAAAAATGCTCTGCCAGGTTGGAATGACATGGTGGTTTGGAAGAATTTCAGGTTGTCATACATCCTGGAGGATACATGGGCGGAACATATTCAACACTCGCAGTCTGGTGTAGGGAACCAGAGCCGGCAAATTCACGGCTTTGTTTCCACGCACACCGGCGGCTTCGTTCCTTTCGTTTTGAATGTGAAACAGATGGTAAGATTAATTTTAATCACATCTATCTTTAATTAATTTGTTGTTATTTATAAATATATATAACTTGCAACATTTTTTTTCTTACAAGCTACGACTCTTGAATGTGAGTTGAGCCTAATGGAGCTTTTTTAGGAGATGCATGTGCGAAGTGAAGACCACCTAAAGGGGGTGCAACAGTTTGTCGACAACCGCTCTCAACACTTTGTGGTATGTTCGTTCAACCAATTTCTTTTGTAAGTTATTATTTTCTTGAATTGAATTTAATTATTTTAGTTTTTATTTTCAAGAGACATATAACAGCCGGTTGAGAGAGAGATACGAGGACAATCCTTCTACCTACCCGGATTTTGATCCAGATGTGTGGATAAAGGTAGGATCGTCTGATGGACCCAATAGAAATCGGGTGCATGAACTCCTCAATACTACAGTCGAGAACTTGTGTATGACCCGTAGTGTCTCAACCGTTGGGAGCTTGCAATCCGTATCGAGCACCCAGTCTCAAGAGTTTGCGGCCTTGCAACAACATACAACTCTTCTCACTAAAAAAATTGAGCGACTCTCAGCGAATTATGAATATCTCCTCCAAATTGTCATGGACATGAGATCACAGATGGGTGGTACGTGTGCGTCTCTTTTTGGCCGTATCGTTCCGGGAACAACCAGCCTCCTCCTTCTCCTCCTGTGCCTCCATTATTCAATTTTTTTTTATACAATTTTTTTTTATTAATTATTTTCTTTTTTTGTTCAATTTTTTTTTAATTATTACAGACAGATATACCGACAGACACAATCCGTTGATATATTCCAGAGAGTTTGAAACAATTTACTTCATATGTCACTACAACATTGTTACATCACTAACTGAATAAGTTCATCGGTATTTTAAAGATGGTTGGAATAAAATTACAATACATGCCACTACAAATCACCGAGGAAATTATTTTGTCGGTGTATTAAAGTGGGTAATTTTTTTTGGCGTGTATTTTCTGTCTGTAAAACTATTAGTATTTTTTTTTTGCCGATATAAATGAAATTATAGATGAAAGGTTTACCAATAGATGGTTTCCATCCTGAATCTGTCGGTAAAATTTTTGTAGACGGAATGATAGTGTAAATATTAATAGAAAATTCTGTGGATAAAACTATTAAATGTAATAGTGTATTTTTGATATTTTTGTGAATTCTACACGAGCTTCATGTGGAATTCTGGCCGGCAAGGCCAGGAATATGATGCCCAGGGAGCTGATTGGTTAAATTATTGAAAGAAGTTTACACGCTCAGAAAAAGAAATTTAGGGCAAATGATATATTTGTCTTCCAGTTATCAAGAACAAAAACAATTTCAATTTGGATCGCTCATATCCCTAATGTTTATGGAGTGTTTCAATGTAAACCCAAAACTTCATTTTTGTCTCAAGTTTTCTTATCTGTGAATTGAGGGAATTTGACGATGTGGTATTCTTATTGTCTCGGTCGACGCCCTTAAGTACAAACAAAAGTCTGGTTCAATTCCACATCCCTCCTTCATACTGCATTTTTATTTCGAGGGATTAAACTCAACTGGTTGAGTTTTAAATTTGTTTTTTAAAAGTTACCAATTTGAGTTTCACAAACTTTAAGGCCACTAGAGACTTATATGATCGTTAACTTCAGGGCCTATAAGATTAGTCGAGGTACACGCAAGCTGATCCGATCATCCACGTTAATAATAATAATAATAATAAAAAATCAATTCCCAGAATCTTAAAAAAAAAGTGTGAAAATATTTTTTTGGCACCGTGTAAAATCCAGAAGTTAATTTCCACTAACACTCTGCCAAATACTAGGGATTTTAATTCGACAAGGCCTTTAATTTGGAGGGAAAAAATCAAAATGAAATCCAACTTTTAAAAATATTTGGATGCTGAAGGGACTATCTTATATTGAAAAGAAAATATTCACCAAAATCCTATAAATTTTAGCAAACTTTTTTTTTATATATAAAAACCTCTAGGGTCACACTCAATCAATTTAAATAAAACGATTTGATCTAGTAAAAAACACCGAAAGATTGAGTTGTTATTAAATATTAAGATACATGTGCAAATGACTCGTGAAATGTATATCCTATATATTAAAGAATCCAGAATAGTTTTATATTATTTTAATAAAAAATTTAGAAATACTGTGTTGAAATGAGAATTTTCCTTTGATTTGATGGGTTCCTAGAGAGCCGATCGTGATGGCTAACAAAATGCATTCACCGTCGATAGGGTAACAATACGACTAAACCAAGTGCTATTTTTGGTAGTGTAATAGTTTATATTTTTTTAAGTTGTTTTTTTTTAAAATATTAAATTAATTTTTTTAATAATTGTAATGTGTCAATATAAAAAATAAAAAATTATTTTAATATACTTTTAATTAAAAATACTTTTAAAAAGCTATCATCTAAACATATTAAACAAACAAAGACGAAGTGTAACCCCGCGAAGCACAGGCCAAGTCAAAGAAATAAAAGAGGTCCTTAAGTCAAAACAAGGTGGTAATAAATAGAAAATGATTAAAGAGAAATCTAGTCAATAAAAGGATTTTAAAGAGGGAAATCCATGAAAACATATAAAAATAAATTCCAGACGAGCAATCCATGAAACAAGTCAACTTTTCTTACATTAAACAAGATTTTTCTAGTTGTACGTCAACCACCCAAAAAAGCATTAGATTATTGAGTGCCCAAGAGATATAAGGAAACAAATTAATATTTGAAAAAATGAAGAAGAAATTAATGATTTTATCAATAATCTGCATCCTCTTTGAATGAGACTCACTCTCCTATATATCTATAGCAAGTATAAGCAATACTCTTCACCCCTCTCTCACATTCTCACCTTCTTCTTCCTAGTCTCTCCATCTCTCAAATATACCGTCATCTCTTCTTCTCTTCTATATCTTCCAAGTGCTATACTCTTCCTCTTGATTTCCTTTCTCCTGTATCCCCAGAGATATATAATTATAGAGATATGGTAGTGGCATCTCCAACTAAACTTCACAGTGAAGAACACCTGGCCATTGAGCTTCCTACAGTAGACCTCTCAGGAGATAGATCAATGGTTTCCAATCTCATTGTCAAAGCCTGTGAGGAATATGGTTTCTTCAAGGTGAAAAACCATGGTGTTCCTCATGACATCATTGCCCAAATGGAGAAAGAAAGTTTCAACTTCTTTGCCAAACCATTCGATGAAAAGCAAAAGGTTGAGCCGGCCAAACCCTTTGGTTATGGCTGCAAAAATATTGGCTTCAATGGTGATATGGGAGAGGTGGAATATCTACTTCTTAATATCAACCCTCTCTCCATAGCTGAAAGGTCCAAAACCATCTCCAATGACCCTGCAAAATTCAGGCAAGTGCTTACACCCTTTATATTGCTCTGAACTTTTCATTATTGTACATGGGAATTTAACACTACTTCATTTAGTTATCCATAATTCATTTTGCAAATGCTTTTTATTATTTTTTAAAAAGGATATCTAGCAATGTTAATTACTCTTATGCATATATTTGTTCGAGAGCCACCGACTTCTTGAAAGTGCAAGAGATGATGTGTCTTTGGTTTTCAGTGCTGCCTTGAGAACCTGAGATAAAACACGATTAGCACAGCTACTTGTAAGAAATTGGTGAACAAAGTTAACAAACACAAAATGCTGCAAAATCTACAAACCGAGAAGACTAAAACTACTTCTAGTTTTTTAAAAATTAAAATTAGGGTGTTTCCGAATTTTGAAAATGACGCCACCATGCAAGTTGCTAGTTCAATCTCCCAAATACTTCTACACACACACACACGCATATGTAAACATAGTGCTGGATGGGAAATTTCTTGAAATTGAGCAGTGTTTTCTAAACCCGAGTATTCAAATGCCCTGTCCTTTCCTAAAAAAGAAAAACAAATCTAATTTGCTGCGGGAATCTTTCTTAATGAATTTCAGGGTGAAACAAGCTTGCCTTCTTTAATATTTAATGGGACCAGAAGACTCGGTGCATGCTATAATAGGAATTTCATTTATTATTGTCGTAATGTTTGGTATGAAAGGAACATGAAAATAAAGAACTGGGCTTCCTTATATCGAACAGTACTAGCTATGAAATTATATTATATATACTAAAGGTAAACACACTTTTACGGTAGAAGTAGAACAATTAAAATTTTCTTTAATTTTTTCATTGTAACGGGTAATGGTAATACAGTGATGATAAATCTATAATTCATCACTATTTTTTTCTTTACATTTTTTTAGAACAAAATTATTTCTACCGTTCTTTTTATTTCTATCTTTATTTTTTAGTTTTTTTTCTTTTGTTATTTTTTAAAAAATCTTATACACAGACTAATTAAGTAAATTAATAGGTTTCAATGTAGTAATTGTAATATTATCTTTTTTTTTCTATTACATTAAAAAGTAAAAAAACTTGTTAA
>Ga0307507_10013106_pt1 | contig 10123 bp, 6 predicted proteins | sample 7_EM_MG_FD_207223 | JGI IMG/M metagenome (GOLD analysis project Ga0307507, IMG submission 207223) | Populus trichocarpa ectomycorrhiza microbial communities from riparian zone in the Pacific Northwest, United States - 7_EM | ecosystem: Host-associated > Plants > Roots > Unclassified | place... | reverse complement strand
GAATCCTTAAATATTATCAAGTGATGGAGAAAAGGTTGGTTTAAGTATCTGGTAGCCGTTGACATGTACTTTTTTGTATGGAGCCCTATACAAAAACTTAAGTCACTTTTACACTAGCTGACACAATCATGAACACTGAAGAGAGCTTTGATTCCTTACACTTCTACTTGCAGAGTTTTGAATAGATAGTGATTCCCTAGCCGATGGAAATATTTCAAGTGTTTTTATATAAGCAGTGTTGAGAATTGTTTGTTTAAAAATGTCCATTTTTGGTGTAAAAAGGGTATCGGACGAGTATTTTTGCACCGGTACTTTACCAACCCCGGAGGTCTCAACAAGCAAACAAAATATTATAATTAAATTTCTTAACTCGCTGTGCTTGATATGACTAAGTCGCCGTGCAACCTTGAACTATTCTTTTTAAGCCTAACGTTTTCTCTAGCTTGTCCTTTTGTTAATGTGGCTTAGAATGGGTCTTTGATCGTTTGTTACGGTAGGTTGATAACTTAAGATCCAGTTTGGCGGCAGGCATGTGCTATGGCTGATGTTCGCTTATGGAAGGATCCGCCTCACTCTAAGAGGTAAGCCTATCATTCATTTGAGCAAGCTCACTTGCCACGGTTTTCCAGGTTGTTTATCATTGCCGCCCTTTTGCCCCTCCACCCGAGCCCGCAGAGGCTAGAACGGGCATTCCCGCAGAGTGTCAAATAAACGCAAACACTTTGCGTTGCGACCAAGTGTCCCAGCTGAATACCGTGAAATCTCGAATAATTGGGCTATGTGCTATGTCGTCGAGAATTCTCCACCTCGGGAAAGGGGCGAAAATCACTGCGAAAAAAAAATATAGCTGCTCAGCCCTTCTGAGCGACGTGAAAAAAAACAAAAAAAACACCAGACCTTACCAGAGGAGGCAACCCCAACGACATGGCACATAGTTCAATTATTTGAGGTTTTACGGTATCTATAATATTACTTCTGGCGACCTCAACAACAGAAACGCGGAATAAAGATAGATTTAGGGTCTTGTATGCCATCCTTCTGCATCAATGACAGTCTTCGTCCTCTTAGCATGCTCCTTGCTAGGTTATCAAAATAGTCTGAATCTTATAATTCCTAGTCGTGCTCAATAGTATCTTGAATTCCATTCCTCAACCCTCAACCCGATATTCTCAGTAGCATAAACAGGGATATGTGTTCCCCCAGAAATTCGGCATCTGCTCATCGCTGTGAGCGCATAAATTAGTTCACGAAATCTGACCACCCTGTCAAGTCTTGAGCTGGATTGTGGGGGTCAAAGATTAGTTGTTGTTCACGCTGCGATCACTATACTGGGTAAAATTTTCCTCCGGAATTCATTGACAAGATGGGGGGGTAGGGTATAATACTGTACATTGGTTTCTAACGGCTTTTCCAAGGTCGATATATTCAAGTTTTTGTATGTTTACAATCTCTCGCGGTATTAGGACTACACCTAATATCGTAGGGTCTCATGCTCCCACCACGATTTACCAACTCACAACCTCATGCCCATGCGCGAGAGATATACTGAACAAATAAAAAATAAAAAAAGTCTATAATATCTATTTACAGGATTTTTCTTAACTAGATCACACTTCGCCAGCACCCTAGCTCTCTTATCGATATGGTACCACTATCACCATTCCCGGTTTTAGGAACAAAGACTACAAGTTAGGGTTAGGGTTTTGTTAAGTATGCTAAAGCAAAGCGACTTTCGTAGAATGAAAGTATGCAGGAGAAGCAGGTGGTGATAAATTTGCGGTATGGAGAGAAATTACGTAGAGGAGGTAAACCAGCTCCTTGTGAGTATTGGATGCGTTGCTTCAAGCTTAACATCTATTCTTACGCAATTTCTTTTAACGGGCCGTATAGTAAGATACACCATTGTCTACAAAATACAAGACGGGGACCGGCTTAACGAATAGCCGAATAATAAGAATGAAGAATAAGGAGGCGGCGGTGCACACAACAATAGGGCCAAGTCTAACCAGAACTCGAAGGAGAGCAAAAGACGAAGAAGGAAAGTTCAAAATCTAATAAATAACAAATAGCCAAGAGAAACTAGAAAACGGCGGAGGCCCCGCCTAAACAAATCCATCACTTGGCAAGTATTTACCGAATAAGGATATATCGAGCAACAAAGAAGGAAGGAAGGATCTAAAGGAGGAAAGAGAAAATAAAAATAGGAGAGGGAGGTGATAGAGGACCAGTCAACGGCAGATGAGAGGATTGATTAGGTGTTAGGGTGGGTGTCAGTTCCCCTTAGAAAGTATAAGAACTTTAGAGCCAGATCGAAGGGATTGAGACAGCCTGGATGATTGGGTTGAGAGGCCACTATCCGGGGACTTGAAACTAGAATTTTTGGGGGTCAATACTAGCGGCTGCCGATCAGATTTACCGGTAGGAGAGTAAGTTGGTTATCAGGGTCTCCGATTTCGGTGTCAGGATTATTGCCTCTGAAGTGCTTCTCTACTACACACCAGCCCCCACGCCTGGAAGGCGACGGTGTTGGAAGTCTCTGATACAGCTCGGCATGCTCAGCCTACCGCACGCACCCACAGCTAATCCCTTCACCGTTCGGACAAAGGCTTCGGATATGCACTTGGGTCGATGCAGCACCGGCATGAAAGAGTCGGACGCGCGGAAGCTATGGAATGAGGGAGTTCTTTGATGGTTGTTTTATTAACACGGATGTTTGCGGAGGAGAAAGGGGACATAGGTGGAAGAGAATGGACCTGTGTCGCGATCAATAGAAGGATGGAAGGAAGGCTTCGTTGTCTTTATATATACTCCTGTCTTTACTTTTAGCTACTATAGTTTAGTTAGCTGAGGGCTGCGAGCGTGCCAGAGACCAGGTGAATGAAAAAGATGTTCCCCACTCTAATGTCGGGAGGGGGCTATCGTGGGGTGACTGACAAAAGGCGCAACAGTCAAACAAGTGAACTAGACTAGGGCTGGACTAAAGAGCAGGTAATGTATAATCAGAAACTTCGTTCGCTCGTAATTTTCCTTAAACTAACAAGACGAAACATAAAAATATATATAGAGTATAAGGAAAACATCTTGTTCATTCCGTCGTTCCCTATGCTCATCCATCTATCTCCATGTACGACTCCATTTGCCTGCATACTGTACTTCTAAGACGATGATTTTTTTCTTCTTCAGCTTCAGAACAACTGAAACTACTAAGGACACTCTGTAATCTTTCATTGTACCTTTCCCTTGCATCCACTCTCGCATCTTTGTTCGTCAACTATCCAATTCCGTCAACTCTAACATCTAAGCTGTGAGTTGGTTATCGAAGTCTTTTATGTTGCTTTAATCTTAGCGTTCCGTTTCATAGGTTCCCTTTCGCCATTTCGTCGTTTGTCGTCCAAGCCGCCATTTTCGCCGTTCAGTCTTGGCCGTTTACAAGGCGGGAGGGATGTCTGGCCGCTACTGTTTGTTGCGTCGGAATTGATATTGCCCCGTCCCCGTAGGATTTCCACAACCCTGTCATGCCCTTTGGAAAGAGCCAACGACCTTGGGGTTTGGCGCTCATTATCTTGGGTGTCAGTGCGGACATCTTTCCGTTCCAAAAGCATCTTTACTATCCCTTGGTGTCCGCGCCAAGCGGACCAGGCGAGTGGTGTCCTGCCATATTTGTGGTCTGCCATATTTGGATTGACGTCCTCTCGTTCCATAAGCATCTTTACCACCGCCGCTTTCCCACGCCAAGCGGCCCACGAGAGCGGCGTACAGCCATATTTGTTCTCTGCAGTGTTGGGGTTGACGTCGGCCCGTTCCAAAAGTATCCTTACGATCCCCTCATATCCGTTCTTAGCAGCCCAGAGGAGCGGGGTACAGCCCGATTTGTTCTCTACCGTATTGGGGTTGACGTCGGCCCGTTCCAAAAGTATCCTTACGATCCCCTCATACCCATTCTTAGCCGCCCAGAGGAGTGGAGTACAGCCATATTTGTCCTCCGCCCTGTTGGGATCGACGCCGGCCCGTTCCAAAAGTATCTTTACGATCCCCTCATACCCATTCTTAGCCGCCCATAAGAGTGGCGTTAGGCCATATTCGTCGATTGCCTGGTCGGGATTGACGTCTACCCTTTCCAAAAGCATCTTTACGATCCCCTCATCCCCGGCCTCAGCTGCCCACGAGAGTGGCGTTCGGCCATATTTAGTGTCCGCTTGATCGGGATTGACCCCTTCCCGTTCCAAAAGCATCTTTGCTACACCGGTTTGCCCACGCCAAGCAGCCCACGAGAGTGGCGTTCCTCCATGTTCAGCGTCCGTGGTATTGGGTTTAACGTCAGCTCGTTCCAAAAGCATCTTTACTACCCCCTCATTCCCCTTCTCGGCCGCCCACGAGAGCGACGTTCGACCGTCTTTGTCCGCCTGGTCGGGGTTGACGCCTTCACATTCCAAAAACATTTTTACTATCGCCTCATGTCCGCACTCAGTCGCCCAGAAGAGTGGCGTTCGACCAAACTTGGTGTCTGCGTGGTCGGGATTGACATCCTTTCTTTCCAAAAGGATCTTGACTACCCCTACTTGCCCGCGCCAGGCAGCCCACGAGAGTGGCGTACAGCCATATTGGTTTTCTACCATGTTGGGGTTGACTCCCTCTCTTGCCAGAAGAAGCTTTACTACCTCCTCATGCCCCAACGAAGCTGCCCACGAGAGTGGCGTTCGACCAGATTTAGTGTCTGGTTGGTCGGGCTTGATGTCCTCTCGTTCCAAAAGGATCTTTGTTACCTCTGCTTGCCCTCGCCAAGCAGCCCACGAGAGTGGCGTACCACCATATGTGCTGTCAACCGTATTGGGGTTGACGTCCTCTTGTTCTAAAAGCGTCTTGACTACCCCCTCATGCCCACACTCAGCCGCCCACGAGAGTGGTGTTCGACCAAACCTGGTGTCCGCCTGATCGGGATTGACACCTCGGCCCAACAGTATATTTGCCACCTCCGCATATCCTCTCCTAGCCGCCCATGTGAGAGCTGTACTCCCCATGCAATCAACTGCATTAACGTCCCATTCCCTCGTCTCCAATAGGGCAGCAACTATCTCCGCGATCCCGAGAAATGCTACCCCGTGCAGTCCCGTAAATCCAGTAGGTCCTCCCGTTCTTTCGAAATATGGGCCCCAGCCTCTATCTCCATTATAGTGCAATAACAGTAGTTGAGCAGATATATGCTTATCAAATCCATTGAGAAGCTTTAGTGCCAGTATTTTGACATTTTTCGTCATCCCCCTTCTTGTGTGCTTCCCCCAGTAAAAAGAAGCATATTCTAGAAGGGGCGCTTTTGAGGGGGGGGAGTAGAGAGTTGGTGAAAGATCCCGGATATATCTAAAATTGAGGGATGTTAAGCAAACCTCGGCAATTGCTGAGTGAGGGCAATGGAATAGAGTTGGGTCACCGGCGAGGTGTTCTTGTAGAGTAGAGTGCACTAGTCGGATAGTGGACGAAGAGGCTTCGACCGTGACAAGTCCCAGACAAGCCGATAGGAGTGTTGGTAATCGAGGGACGTTTTCCGGATCCAGATCTGTGGATCCCATCTCCACTCCCAAGGCATAACAGAGCTCCTCGGTCCGTAACGGCCGTTCCGAATACAACACCCACATCAGTACCTTCAACCCGAGTACCGCCTTATTTCTCTCCTGCGCCTTCAGTCGTGTTAGGGTTGCCGTGTAAGCATCACTCAGCCCATTGCCTTTCCTTATCTCTGCAACCTTCTTTTTTCTCTGGCGAATTGTCATCCCTCCTAGAATAGCATCGATGTTTAGCGAAACGAGGAGGAATCTACACGCAATTGTTGGTAAGTATATGTTATTGATAAAGGTGCTAAACGCTCGTACGCACGTATCAGATATCCTTTCTAGCATAATTCTCACAACATCCGCCCGTAAACCATTGTCCATCGCTTGTGGCTCTGCATCCTTTTCTAACCTCACCTCCAGATAATTCCTGATATCGCCCGGCTTGGGGTTGATACGTATCACAGCCCCCTTGGGGAAATATCTTTGAATATCTTCCGTGACATAGGGCCTCCCGGTGAGGAATAGTCTCGTCGTAGGGGACTCCCGAACAATTTCTCTCAAAGATTCAAGAACCTCTAGCAGATACTTCGGGAGGCATTCGTCTAAGGCGTCAATACAGATGAAAACTCGGGGTAGCGAAGCAATAGTGATCCTTAACATCCGCATCAAATCTGCAAGTTGCGGCCCTCTGCCACCAACCTCCCCTTTCCCCTCTTGAAATGCCTCCCGTATATCTTTCGAGATGCCCCCCTTGCTTACTAGCTGCTTCAGAATAGCCCCCATAACGTTGGTGGCTGTCTGCTCTCGTTGAGCAAGGAAGTCGTAGTATAAGCATGCAACCACAATATCTTCATCCTTAGCCTGATCGCACAGCCAATCGATCACCAGGGAGCTAGTATTTCTGGTTGTCAGTTATTTTCCCTTCTTTGAAGAATCCCGCCACCTACCTCAGATATGTCTTGCCCACTCCCGGATTCCCGTAGCAGAACAAGACAGCCTTATCGGCCCCACCCCGACTTTCCTTCCACTTCCGAAACTCCTGTGTTTCCAATAGCCAATCCCCGACACCGTCGAATCGGTTTGTTCGCACGCCCTGATGTCTGTCATTTGCCTCCAGTGGAGAGAGCCAACGCATAATCTCTGCATCGTCGTTGGATTTATAGACGGTGTTGAAACTGCCTACTATGTTGCCACAGTTGGCATTATTGTTGCCGAATTTGGTCGATTGTGTAAACCTAGTGTGGGCCATGATGTTCTATCTGAAATATTGGTTGAGTGTAGAAATGGTACAGCAATATGCAGGGTGAATGGGAGCTAACAGGGCTTTCTATGAGCAGAGGCGAAGAAAAGGGGGCGATGTGTCTTTTTGTGAGCTCTCCAATAATTGTCCTGCTAAGCATACAAGGGTAGGAACCCATTAACTGGAACAGACAGCGATATATTTGGCTGGTTTACCTTAAATAACTGTTCCGTAACTTCTGGCCAGACCTTGGTATCAACCGTGGAAGTTTCAACAAGCCAACCAAATAATATAATTACTCCTTCCACTACAAGGGTAGGGAACAATTAACCTGAACCGACAGGGATGTATTTAGCTGGTTAATCTCATAACCGTTCGATTACTTACCCAATCCTGTATGCTATGATGACTCGATCGCGGTGCAACCTTGAAGTATTTTTCTTAAGCCCATGTCCCCCCTTGCTTGTCCCTCGCTAATATATTTTAGGTTTAGTCCGATTGTACCCTATTTAGAATTAGTTGATCGTTTGTTAACTTATCTTACGATCCACTTCGCCGGTATAGTAGGTATAGCGCTGTGGCTGATGTTCATGGATGAAAGGGTCAACATTTCTCCGAGAGACAAGCCCACCAGTATCAGACATTTGAGCATGTTGCCCATTTGTCATGGTTCTTTCAGTTGTTTACCATTGCGGCCCTTTTGTCCTTCCACCCAAGCCCGCAGAGGCTAGAATAGGGGCTATTACACAATAAAGCAGCTCTACCGGTACTCGAGTACGAATAAAAGCAGAAGTACCGTAAAATTTCGTGAAATCCACTATCTCCGTGCTGTCACGAATATCCCTGTAAATCGCGACATCTGCTCAAGATAGGTTTAGCTTGTCAAGTTCACAAGATCTACTACAGCCAAGTGACTCAGGCTATGCCGTGTCAGGAAAGCACTATTCCTTCTTAAGGACTTTTGACTTAGAATCTGGAGATTAGGGGCAGACGGAGATAGTGGATTTCACGAGATTTTACGGGTAAGCCCGGTAGAATGCCTACGGTACAGTATTCTCTGTCCTCAAAAGAGACCAAAAAGAAAATACCACCGGCACGGGAGCCGGATCCCCGGCTGCCCGCGCGGCTCCACCCGTGCCAAGGTTGTGGCCAGGTGCCATAACCAGCTAAGTTAATGCTCGTTAGGAGCTCGAAGCAACTTTGCGGCTCAAGGAGGCTTTGCGCTTAACACATAGTCGGAATCTACGCGTTCTTTTAACCTCTTGTATGAAAACAAGCTTAAGTACAATAATGCAGTATTGCGCAAGCAAAGAAAGCCTGAAGAGCTGTACTAGTAGCCTCTTTAGTGGCGTTTCAGGGAACTATCCCTTGGACGGATGACACGGTCAAACTCGTGGTCTGGTGCATACACTACTCTTGGAAAACTTAATTGGAGGAGAAAGGGCAATGCAGCCACTTCATGGTGAGAACTTCTCGCAAATAATTTTCCGTCACTAAAAGTAAGGAGGGAGGGAACGCGAACCAAGCTGCGAGTTTGGCCGTGTCATCATTCCAAGGAATAATTTACCTTATTCCAAAATGCCATTTCCCATGCGGTAACGTAAACTGCCAAATGTGTCTCTGCAAGGTTATAGGTATGGATGGAAAGGAAAGAAACAATAATGAGAGAAGGAATAGGAAGAAGGATTTTTCTGTACGGAGATTTTGTGTATATATAGGACGGTGCTGGCAGCACAGAAAGAATAAAGACCGCAATACACTCTATCTATCATAGCCTATTTACTTTAATATTCACCTACAGTGAGCTAACTCACAATCTCACTTTCATTCACAAAATTCTTGGAAAAACAAACAAACTTATGTCAGACATTTCACAGAATCAAGCTTAGCTAGACTCTGCTAGACAAATACCACCCCAGCCCTCCTGTTAATACAGTAGGCCATTAGCGTTATTAGAAAGGTAAGCGGTAACGTAGGGTTGGGGTTCTGGTTTAAAGAAAATAAGAGTAAATACGGCACCGAAAGGGCAACAGTGGGAGAGAGGATAACGATAGCGAGCAAGATAGGTTTATTCGTCGTACTTGGCTTACTCGCTAAACTAATGGGAATGACAGGTGTATATAATATTATGAAAATCAAAACGCTCTCCTCAGCCATCCAACAATCACCACACGTTTCCGCTCCCATGTCTCCTCATCACTTTGTCTATCCCTCAAAGAAATAAAAGAAAAGAAACATTCTGCGTTATCCCTAAACAAAAAACACTTCACAAAGACTTCCTTCACCGCCCACGAGTGTGGCGTCCGGCCGTATTCGGTGTCTGCTAGGTCCGTATCGACGTCCTCTTTTTCCAAAAGTATCTTGACAATCCCCTCATGCCCGCTCCCCGCCGCCCACGAGAGCGGCGTCCGGCCGTATCCGGTGTGTGCCTGTTCGGGATTTACCTCCCCTCGTTCTAAAAGCATCTTTACAATCCCCTCTGAGCGGCCCACGAGAGTGGCGTCCGGCCATATTTGGTGTCTGCCCGGTCCGGATCGACGTCCTCTCTTTCCAAAAGCATATTTACAACCCCTTCATGACCACTCTGAGCCGCCCACACGAGTGGTGTATAGCCATCTTTGGGGTCTCCTTGGTTAGGATTGAGGTCTTCCCGTTCTAAAAGCGCCTTCACAACCCTCTCGCCCCCCGACTGAGCCTCCCACGACAGTAGTGTCCGATCCCAAACGGTATCTGCCCGGTCTGGGTTGACGTCCTCTCTTTCCAAAAGCATCTCTAGTATCCCCTGGTGCCCGTTTATGGCTGCGCACAAGAGTGGTGTTCCGCCTTCTTCGTCGGCCTGGTCAGGGTTGACGTCTGTTTGTTTCAAAAGAATCTCTACTATCCCTTTACGGCCACACTGAGCCGCCAAATAGAGCGGCGTTTGGTTACATTCGGCATCAGTTTTGTTGGGATTAACGTCCTCTCGTTCTAATAGCATCTTCACGACCTCCTCTTGCTCTCTTTCAACCGCTAATCTAAGAGCCGTCTGCCCCATGATACCGACTGCGTTAACGTCCCATTTCTTCATGTCAAATACAGCAGCAAGTAGCCCTACGACCCCGAAGAACGCTACTCCATGGAGCCCTGTAAATCCCACACGTCCACTCCCTTCGCCTATTGATGCCTTTAGGTCTAGACTTTGCCTGTAGTCCTCTAATGGTGTTTTAATAGATAACGTGATTTACGGGGAAGCGGCTCACGACAGGGATCTGGCTCACCCATAGCAACCACTGAATAACCAAACCTACATTTTATTATCTCAATGAATAAGAAAGATATTAGTTTGAAAATTTAGCTA
>Ga0307507_10013105_pt1 | contig 10123 bp, 6 predicted proteins | sample 7_EM_MG_FD_207223 | JGI IMG/M metagenome (GOLD analysis project Ga0307507, IMG submission 207223) | Populus trichocarpa ectomycorrhiza microbial communities from riparian zone in the Pacific Northwest, United States - 7_EM | ecosystem: Host-associated > Plants > Roots > Unclassified | place... | reverse complement strand
ACTTTTGTACAATTAATCTTTCTTTTCAATTTCACCCTTCAATAAAAAAAAAATTATTTTGTATTTCAATTTTAATCTTTATTTTTTTATTTGTTATTTTTTGCCTTAGATCCTTTTGTGTAATTGCTATTCTTTTTCTAAGTTAATCCTTCAATATTTAATTGGTTGGGAATTGAACTTTGTGGTTTTTCCATATAGGGTGTGTGCTTCCGATCTAATGCCCCGGGTCACGGGTTTGAAAAATTAACATGGATTGACATTATTTTATTAATTTTTTTTACTTATTTTCTTTTCTAGTTTGTGATTTTTTACATTTTTTTTTCTATCAAGTTATCACAATCACAATCACATTACCTGAATCACGAGTTTGACGCGCTAACTCGGGTCGGCACACTCCTTAGTCCTCGAGTTACAAGTTTATTAATTATGCTAATTCAGATTGACTCGAGCCAGTTTTTTGTTTTCTTTTACATAATTTTTTTTTTCTGTATTTAATTAACTAAGAATTGAGTTAAATCATTTATTTTTTAAAAAAAAAAAATTCCAAGGTTATTCAGGCCACGAAACCTATAGTAAGAGAATGAGAAATTGAGATGAGAGGAACAGAAACGGATTAACTTGAATGAACTGATAGAGAGAGATACAAACAATCGAGAATTCAATTTGAATGCGTCATTGCATATTTTCAAAAGTACTAATTTATTCATTTTTCAAGACTACAAATGCTAATTTATAATGTAATCTTATTTTGACCCATGACCAGAGCTCTGAGAGGAAACATAGAAATTGCTACGTTCATTCGGAATAATATTGCTCATTAAAAAAAATAATATATATATATATATATAATATTAATAGAGAGTGTGGCCTCAAGTGTCATGTTCAAGAAGAAAATTAATTCCCCCGCACTATTCAAAACTGGAACCAGCAGACATGGTGAAGTCAAACAACAGATAAAGGGAGATCTTTTTCATGACGTGCTCATTTTGTCGTACTGTTTTAATTTCTTTTTTTCTACCATATTCTATCATGAAAAAATTCTTTTGACTCATCATCGCCCTTCTCATGTAAATTAGTATATGATGGCTTCCACCATATCCCAAAGACATGATGGCTGAAGCATGGGCCGCTTGGCGACTCCACCCAGCAAAAAGTTGATTCTTGACCTGATTTTGCAAGCATCCGATTGAACCAAACGTGGTTCTCTACTAAATTTGGATCCTTGCATATTTGGGTTGGCCATTTTCAAATAAATTTGCAACGTTTTCTTTCTAATGGTAATGACTTTGATTTTAACTAAAAAAGCATTGCAGACGATGCCAGTTCAATTCTTCTATGCCAATAAGAGTTTGAACTTTAAACTAACATGCGCGATCACAGCCAATAAATCAGAAATTTTAACTCTTAAAATAAACGAAAGCTGGATTAAATCAAATTAAAGGAAATTTAGATTGTTCAATAAACCACTCTCAAATCTTTTCTAGCAGTCTAAGTTTTTTTTTTTTTTTGAGTAATTGAAATCAGGTTAATCTAGAAACCCAACAATCCACAAAGCAGGTTAATCGTGCATAAAAAGCCCATAGGAAAAGTCCCACTTTCTTCACTCGATGCTGTAAAGTTCTTTCACGGCATTTCTAAAAGTAATAATAATAATTAAAAAAAAAAGGAGCTTAGACTACACAAGAAAGGTACAAGAAGGGCATTGGGTGTTATGAAACGTGCATAAAAACCAAGTTTTACATTTCAATTCCGAGGAGCTTTCAATTGTGACAGAAGGGTCATTGCAGACTTCGATTAAAAAAAAGGGCACTTCTTGCATCGAAAAATTGAATTGTCCAATTGAGCAGGTAAAGAAAAGAAGAAGAAAACTTTTTTCCCGAAATCTGTACCCTCTATGTCCAACCTATTACTGCCATGGAAATAGTGGACTCCACTGATTCTCATAAACTAAAAAAATACTCACCGTTCCTCTCATAGGATTCCGATGGACCATCGATAGCATCAGGATTTGGACTGCGACAAGATTATTCTTGCAAAACTAGGTGCACGACAACCTGTTCCGAGACAAGTTTCAATAGTCTACAGCACGTTGCTTTCCGAATTCAACACTTGAAAAATTCCATGTTAGTACTCAAACCACAGCTACGACAGTGATTAATTCAATAGCAAATCAATGCACGTTTTGTTTTTACTCTTTCCACATAGATAATTTAGTCAATCAACTGCTAAATCCTTAGTCTATGCTTAGTATTCATTCAACTAACAATCTTAGTCTAAGCTTCCCTTGCTTGTATTTTTTTTTCCCCGAGAATGAAGCTTCCTATGTTTCTGTATCCCGGACATTAGGTAGAGGATTCAGCAATACCTCAAGGTTTTAATTAATACAGTACGCATGGAACCAATAGGCTGAAACCGAGGAAACTTCAGCAAACCATGAACTTTAGAAATCAGCAGGCCAACGGTAGAACCATGCATGTATTTGTGAGCATTATATGCCCCTGGTTTGACAGATGTATACGATAAGTGTAATAATCTTTTCTGCACCAAAAAGGGTCGCATCTCGTGCTCTGCTGGTCAGGACATGCCTGCACAATAAAGGATGTGCATATTTTTTGCACCATTAAGGGTGATATATTAATCTCGCTGAACCAAAAATGATTCATTACTGTTCCAAGTTCAAGATTCATGCTTCCATTCACAGAATCCAGGTGAGTTGCTATAGCTTCATGCCGACTTTCCTACAATGGCTAGCCAGGAATTTCAAAGAGAATGCAGTATTCAATTTGTTCGAGTAAATGGCCACCCACGTTCAACTTACTAGATAAAATTAACCACATGTACCTGCATGATAATATTCATAAAAACGATTGTTACCGTGATCATGTAATATTCCAGCTCAGAAAGACATGCAAGCATAAACGATAATGTAAAATGTAAAAAAGACAATGGAATTAGAACCGTCTCTCTGCCACCAATACACCTTTAGTAATGTGACTTATTTTTTTATTAGCGCAAAAAGAGATTTACTTTTCCTTCACTTTTGGAAGGGGCTCTGAAAAAGAAAGAAACATGTAACTGTATTTACTATCGTTTCAATTTAACAAAGGGAAAACATATAAAACAGATGATTTGGATTTTGGAGCTTTTTTATCTCCCAGATGAAATGTGAACTGAGAAGAATAACCCAAAGCCTTCCACGCAAAAGAATCTTTTTCCTCAACACAGCATTTGCAGAACCAAGAAAATAAAATTAATATATATATCTTTTAACAGCCATCCAAAAAAACATGTGTTCTACCCATTCAATTCAGAACTCATAAATACTTTACCTCGTAATGTTTATGCCTAGTACCACCAGTTTTCCAAATGAAAGCCATCTAAACAGAAGTAATTTGTCTGATTATTCTATGAAATGCAAGACTAAAAAGCGCAGCAACCACTTTGTCACTTGGTTAAATTATGAATTATGAAGAGATGAGAGGAAGAAAATCATTCAAGTATAATTGAGTGGAAAGAAATAGGAATGTCCCATTCCATTTCCTTCAAAACATGCCGAAAGTATCTTACGATTTCTTAGACACATTAACATGACTGAGATATTACACGTAGTAAAGGGCACACCTTTGATTACTGACTGGCCCTCCAAAGAAGTGTTCTACCTGCAAAGAGCCTTGGGATTGCAAACTGCTTGTTTTAGCTTCATACTTGCACTTCTTGGCAGATAAACTATTTCCCTTAGCATCCTGCATAAAAGGGTCGTAGTTAGAAGTCAAGAAATCAATTTCAAGACGAAATTGTTTCTTGGAAACGTTGTGATTCTAGATACAAAGCAGATGACAGAAAAATAGTAGCACGAAAACCACATAGCTAAGTTGAATGGATGTGCAGTTGTGACAATCTCAATGCTCTCTATTTTCAAATGAACAGAAAACTAATTGATACTCCATAAAAGAACAAAATATAACTATAAGCAAGATTGTGTGTGACCGGTACTGGAGTAGCAACTAACACAGGCAGCTACAAGTTGCAAAGAGTTTCAAACCAATACTTGTCAAACTAGTAATTAAATGATCGTGCACTTGAATTACCCACCAATGAGGATTGATTCATAGATCTCAGCACTTTAACTCTTCCACCTCTCCCATCAGATTCAGCGGCAATTAAATCCCCACTATTTGCACTTGTACCTTGCATGACCACTGATCCCTTGCTTTGCTTGTGCTTACACCATCTCCCCAAGTACCAATTTGTTACATCAGGACCCATCAATCAACAGGAGAAACATATATCTCATGGAGGTTTAGTGTCATTTCAAATAGCTAACTTTAGATTCTGAGCAAGTAATCTTCCAAAATAAGTATTTATATAGAGGGAAAATGTCCACCACATGTTAGTTATACCACAAAGTTTGGTTCAAGCCACTCCTTGAAACCAGTTACATCAAACTCAAATGGCACCGATAGTAAATTAACTGGTCTGGCAAGAGGAGCTGGTGACAGAGAGTCTTTTCTAATGTTGAGGATGGGCCAAACTTCTCTGATGTCATCATGAGATGCAGTAACTTCCTGGTCTGTAGCAGAATCAAGAGTATTGCAGTTATCATTGTTGATTGCAGTTCTTATACAAACAGTCCAGCTGAGTTCACTGTTTTATGCACTTTGGCTTCACTATGAATATAAGAAACTGTTTCTGACTTTGCAAGAGTAGAGTCACAGCCTCTCTGGTCTGATGTTTTGAATCAGAGTCTAAAATTACATGCACAGCTGTCAAAAGATTCATAGAGCTTCATCTATTGCATAATAAGCATTTCCCTGTTTATTAAGAGCTGCCATTCTAGTATATTCTTCGGAAGAATTTGCACCCTTGTCGCTGATGAAATTGAAATTTTCTTGATCATTGGTCGAGCTTTCTGTCAGATCCACAGGTGGGTCTGCTGTTCCTTTATACCGATTGATGAAACACTGGTGGACAAAGCACTAGAATTATCCTTAATACCCTCTGTGACGATCCCTTTGCATTTTGTCTTCTTTGGCGCTTTTAAAGCCCTCAAAGTTCCATTATCTTTTACTTCAACAACAATCTTTAGTTCTTGGACCCTTGTCTGATGATGGCAACAAAACAATCATTTGTGCCAAACCAGAGACCAGTACATACCAGAAAACAAAAGCTATGCTCCGAATGAGCTTTACTTCGATAATTTTCAAACAAGTCCTCACAGACTTACCTTCAATTTATTGATCTTTTGCCTTCTCGAGTCTTTTACAAAAACAAGCCTCACCCCTTCAAAGATGGTTACACTTATCCATCAATTCTTTGTAACTCCTGTTAAAAGCAATGTGCAGCAATGAATTATGTTAGATATCCAAACCCTGAATGAACAAGAGATGCAAATAAATATAAGAAGAAAAAGTTGATAATATTTGCAGAAGATTAGCTAAATAATAATGCAGTGAGCGCAAATCAGATAAAGTTATCAACATAGATTATTCTTCGGTGGAAAAAATCAAGGTAAAATCTAGCAGCATTAACAAAAGCACCTACAAGATGAACGTAGGTGCATGAAACACTGATCATTTACAGATAGGTATCAAGTAAAAAAGCTTGCTACTGGCATAGTGCAACCCTTGATGATGAATCAACAGCTCTAACCATTTTGGAATTCAGTCATGAATAATAAATTCAATCGAAGGCCAAAACTCAAAGTAACATTCTCCATCATAAATGCATTTAATTATAACTGGAAAAGTGGATAACTTACTTATTAGAATGACCACAGACTTCCTTATAATGTCCACGGTATCTATGTTATTGGCTTCAATACCAAAAGATGCAGGCTTTAAAACCTCGTCTTCCTCCAAATTCACATCTGATACCCTAAATTGCAAACCATACAAGTAATGAGAGTTCATCACAAGAATACAAACAATAAAAATCTACTCGGACCTAACACAAGTGTGCTTACAGCTTGAGTGCTACAAGCTCTTTGGTGAGTGCCACGTTCCTATCATGCAGCCTAATACTCTCCAGCTTCAGTGCATCAAGCTCCTACAACGTAATTGACCAAACCTCTTTGAAAATTCCAATTAATTGACACCAGCGATGTCAAAAAAGGAGAAGGAAGACAAAGATCTAGAACAAACTGTGAAGACAGACAATGCACCTCAGATTTCAATCGAATCAGGTGTAGAATCGATGCTTTTTGTTCCATTGAATCAATCATCGATTTAACTTGTCTCTTCAACTCATCTTTACAGAGATATAACTGAAACAGAGAATCGCTTCATAAGACCCAGAAAAGAACAAACACGATCGGTTCGCTTCAAAGACTTCATTGATATAACCATAGATTCGGTCAATTACAGCCACATAAATAACAGTAAACTATGTGCTGTACAGATTTTTGACACAGACAAAAAATAACCAAACGAATCACGAGAAGCAATCAAACTTACTTCCTCATTGAGCTGCTTGATTTCCTTCACTTGACGCTCCAAAATCGTATTGAGAACCAAAAATATTCCTTCCAATCTCTCCACTTCTCCACGCAACAACTCCGAATCCTCCTCACCCCATCCCCAACAGAATGAGAATAAAGGCGACCGCCATCCTGAGCCGAGCAATTCTGCTTGCAAACTGGACAGCTACACTTCTTTTCACTCGAAGAGTATTCAAACCACTGCTGCAAGTTAGGGTTTCGAACATAAACACCAAAACCTTAACAAAATTAATTTCCAAAGGTACAAAAACTCGGAAGATTTATGCAGGTGCGAGATTTTTTCCGTACCAGATTTCGTGATAGACGTGGCCGCAGATGGAGATTGATTGGAGATCTTCGATAATGGGCTTGAGATCTTCATAGCAGATTGTCTTCGCGAAAGAGTTGTTAGGGTTTGTGATCATCGCTCAGTCACTGTGCGTCCGTTTTTTGGGTTTCGTTGTTGTCGTTTTGGTGTTTTCAATTTTCTTCTTTCTTTTTGACTCTCGTTGAAAATGGAGAAGAATTTTCGCAAATAAGACTTGGCGCCGGAGTCGTATGTTCAGGTGCCGCGTGCATATCACGTGATACTTGTGTAAATTAGCTAGAGAGCAAAAATAAAACTAAAGGTCTATCCAAACCACATCTTAGATATTTTTCAAAATTATTTTTAAAATAAATTATTTTTTCATCACCTCTTCTTTTCTTTGAAATTTGGACCTTGGATAATAAAATGAGATGGAAATTTATCTATTATTTTAGCTAATTTTTCAAAATTTAGTTGTATATTCTTATTTATTCAATGACATGTTCTTGTTTAAAAACTCTATCTTGAATTTGTTGTGAAATCTTGTTTGATCATGTTCATGTTATAACTATTATCACACGTATACAATATTGTGACAATTACCTTTTCAAATTATGATTTGATAGAATGTGGAGAAAATAAAAAAAAATATATGGTTTTAAAAAGTTTGGAATTATCATCTAACATTTTGATAATTAACAATCCTAATGATCTTTACTATCTGCATAAAAAAATTAATTGTGTATATACAGCATTACATCTAATACACCTTATGTAAAGTAATTTGCATTGTTAATTTGTCTAGTTATTACTAAAGATTTTATTGTGTTTTTTCAATTATTGATTTGTCTATTAATTAAGGCGGGTTCACCTCAATAAGGTGAACTATGATTTTTTTGGATAAAACATAACCATTTTAAAATATAATATATATATATATATATATATATATATATATTTTAATATTATAAATACATCTTACATTTATAATATTTTAGATTAAAAATAAATAAATTTTTTTTGATGTTTTTGAAATTAAGATCAAGTCTCAATAGGCTCAATAAACATGCTATCAAATCCAAGATGCATATAAAATATATAAAATGTTTTTAGTACTTTTTAAAAATACTAAATCATGCAAAAACATTTTTTGTTTTTTTTCCTTTTATTTTTGTATAAAAATGCAAACATGATTTTGTTGGACTAACATCACCATATAAAATTTAAATCATAAATATACATATTTTTTAAAATTTTTCTTTTCTATATTTTGTAATAAAATCAAAATTCAAGAACAAATAAAATGCACAACTCATGTGAACAAACACACACGCACACCCATCCATTGCCATCAATTAACACAGCCCAGAGAAAATAAATGACACAGCCTACATGCAAATCCGGCCCAATAAAAACATCAGCCCATGTAATCACAAAGGTTGTCCCAAAAATACAAGAAAGGAAACCCAAACCAAAAAGAACTCATACAAGCCCAAACGACTTTCACATCATAACCAGCTATAACTATCAGGCCTTACCCAAATAAACACAGGCCCACCAAGACCCATTCAAAATGACTGTAGGAATGGTGAAAAAGAAAGCCTGGCAGGAAAATCTATTTTCTTTATCACACCTCACACTAACCGATCAAATATCCAAGAAATATTGGGGTTACTTTTCAAGATTGATTTTGGGTTCCACAATGATCCAGATCAATAGGTATAGAAGGGTTCTCTTTTAGTTGTATTGGTTTTCTCAGTAACACGAAGATTCAACTAATTTTACAGGGAAACGAGTTCTGCTAACGTGCGAATATATCAATGAATTGTTACTTTATACTTGCACTCTCAGGTTCAACTCAATATGACTAATCACGTTTGATTTTAGCCATATCATTAGCTTAATACATAATGATTTTTTTGCTTGTTTTTTTTTATGCAAATCTCGTGATCACGTGGTTATGTAACTCATAATCAAGATTAAGATTTGATCCTAAAAAGCTGAAAAATATCTGATAGTAGCGTGACACAATGAAAAGTTGCCCCAAAATACCAGCACTATTGGAATAAAATCGAATAGTACCATGACGTCAACTAATATTTGACAAGTTAGATTCAGTTCATTCGAGAATAAAAAAATACAAGAATCTCAAAAAAATCAAAAATATTATTCATCAAATATCCTGAAAATTAAGCTTACATGTGTTTAAACATGTCTGAGAAATTAACCTTAATTAATGTATCATTATGGACTAAATTGATCTAATAACAAAAACCAACTCAAAACTTTTACTAGTAAGCTCAAATTCTGATCCAAACAAGCTTTGGATCCTAATCAAAAATAAAGAATTAATTAAGTTCAAACAAGCCCCGAGTTGTAGCTAGCAAAATAAAAATAAATCTCATAAGTTCAAGTCTTGTTATGCCATGAAAAGAGTAGAAGAAAATAAAACATTGTAGGTCTAATACAATACTTATTTATAGCCTATAATGCTACCTAATAATCCTGTGAACTAAAAGAAAAGTTGTCGTCCTTTTGGTTTCCAAGTTATGATGGATTCTAATCTCAACTTTGTATTTATCATTTTTTTAGAAGGAAAATGACGTTGTCTTTAATGCTCATCTTTGCAATCTCTTAGTATCCTTCAAATATTAGAAAACACAATTAAATTTTTGAATTAATCTCCTTACATGACAAGAAAACTTTGTCACCACGTGTTTTTTAAGCCAACTTAGATTTCTTTGTTTTCTTAGTTGTGTTTTCTCTTAACCTGTCAAGAAAATTTACTTTTGCTTACCGTAATCAAACCCAACCTCCCCCCACATCGAAGCTCTCTTTGTCTCTCACATTCTCTCAATCTCTTTGTCTTAATCATCCTTCTACCTCTCTCAATCTCTCGAGGCTGCAGAGGTGGTGGAGTCACCACTAGAGGTCTTGAATCAGCCTGCTACACCCAACCCATCATTTATTTCATCAACTTCTAGCGAGGATTTAATGATGAACTTGTTAATAAGGGTGTTGATAACAAGGTAGAAGAGCAGGGAAAGACCAAGAAATAATGAGTTTTGAGTATTATTTTTTTGCTTTATTTTTATGTGAAGGAGATACCTATTTGAGAGAGAAAGATGGTATTTTTGTGTATGTTTGGTGTAGCACTACAAGTTACGCCCTTTTTTTCGACCAATGATCAAGAAAATCGAAGTGGATTTCCTTTTGTTATGTGGCTAATTAAAGGTACTACATTGGTGGTCTACGTGTTGCCACCAGCTCGTCAAATTATTTTTAGCCTGAAAAAAAAGATAATTATGTTTTTAAAGAATTATAAGAAATTTAATAATCAG
>Ga0307507_10013104_pt1 | contig 10124 bp, 4 predicted proteins | sample 7_EM_MG_FD_207223 | JGI IMG/M metagenome (GOLD analysis project Ga0307507, IMG submission 207223) | Populus trichocarpa ectomycorrhiza microbial communities from riparian zone in the Pacific Northwest, United States - 7_EM | ecosystem: Host-associated > Plants > Roots > Unclassified | place... | reverse complement strand
ACGTGGTCTATATACTGATGCGTCCTCCCCCTAATTAGTCAGTGCTTCATAAGTGCACCAGACGCGTAAGTGAGTGGTTGGTGCACTAAACGCGTAAATGCGTACCTGGCGTACCGAACGCATAGGCACGCGGTTGGTACGATAGGTGCTGTAATTATACACTGGCGGTACTTGAAAAATGAAACCACTTATATACAGCCTCCGTAATTGCTTTAATAGAACCATAAAACATAAAAGAAAATACATAGGAAATCTCCCCTAAGGTGCCGTCTAGGCTGCCTTCCAAACGGTGCCCCAAGCTAGCCGTAAGTTCTGCTTACGGTCCGTAGAATAAACCGTACGGCCTTTTAACGGGCAGTAGACGAGCCATAAGTTAGATTATAAGGGCTACTAAGGCGCTAGTGCTAAGTGAGCTAATAGCGATTTTCTATCCCGGGGATGGAAAATCGTGATTGGTCAATTCAACTACCCTGCAAAATTTGGCGGGTTACGTAAGTCCACCAAGTTCCACCGTAGCTTTCCACCGTTTTCCACCTGTACCGTACAACGAGCCGTACAGCCTTCCAACAGGCCGTAGACGTACCGTAGGTGCTCCGTTAGTCCCATTCTACCCATTCTATAACTTCTAGGTTAAGCTTATTCATATTAATTAGGGTTTTAAGAGCTTAACACAGCTTTGCCTTAGTCATAGCGTCTGCTAGGTTATCTCCGCTGCTAATCCATTTAACCTCCGTAATCTCGCGCTATTTGTAGGCCTAACGTAAGCATATAAGGTCGACCATAAGCCTCTTCTCTTGTGTTGTACCTAGTTTGACTAGGTAGTTGTAGAGGGACTTTAAATCGGTATATAGAACCAGGGGTAACTGCTCTAGTTATAAAATCTTCTAAACTGTTAATTTAATTGCGGCTGCTATATTAAAGCCATGGGCTAGTGCATATAGCTTAAAAGCTAGTATACTACGGGTTACTTATTTGCACTTAATTAAAGACTAATGCAGTATATTTACATCCTAATTACGGTCCGTAAGTACAATTACAAAGCCGATTTGTGATAATAGGTCTTTGTTATTAGCAAAGGAGGTATCCGTAAATACCATTATACTAAGGGAATTTAGGTCCAGTGGTACAAAAGTAAGTCCTCTTATTACGTTATTAATTTGCCATTAAATGCGCTTATTAAGCTGCTTAACATTTTCTTCTTACAGATCTACTGCCTGGGCCGCAAAGGACAAGTCATAGGCAGATTTGGGTTGGTAGACTATAGCTATATAGGCGCCTCTTGCACGCTATACAGCGTATTAATCCTTTATATTTACAGTCTTACGGGTCTCTCCGCGGGAACTAGTAAGGTCCGTAGGCTTTACTATAACAAGCTTTAGGTTTTGGGCTTGGTGTTCCTAAGTCAGCTTAATTAGGTTGCCCTTTTATATAATTAGGCCTCTATTAAACTTAATCAGATTCTGCTCAGTTAGCTACTCTTACGGCTTTGCCAAGAACTTAGCCTTTTATAGTTCAGTTTCTTTAGCGTCCGCAAAGGTCTAGTCTACTAGGAATAGGGTATCGTCTATTTAGAGTCTAACAATACCAAGGCCGTTTAATAGGCTGTATAGGAGGCAGGGGTTATAGGTCAACTGTTCTATTTTAAGTTTACTAACGTGGTGCTAGTAGTATATCTTAAACCAATGGTTTCCAGCTTCTGGTACTCCGTATAGAGGTTTTACAACCCGTAGGATTGTTCCTAGTTGTAGGTTAAGCTTAGGGGGTGGCCATATAAAGATGTCCCTACTTAGGTAGGTATTAGACTACACATAGGCTTGCGAGATATCCTATAGGTAAAGAGCTACGGGTTTGCTTTGCTGTAATCCAGGCATAAGTGCAAGTATAATCCATTAGCTGACTTGTTAAATTGTAGGCGATTACATAAAAACTAAGCCCTTCCCTTAGTCGTTATAGGCTTGTACAACAAGCCTTAATTTTTTAAAAGCTTTGTTAGTACCCAGGTGCTTAATTTCGTTAATAAAGTGTAAGTTAAATATACAGACGCCTTACGGAACGTCTTTCTCTATTATAACCGCAAAGACGCCCTTTTTAAGTAGTCCGTTAATCTCTTTACATTATAAGTCCATAAAGGGGGTTTCCTATACTAGAACTAATATATCCACAGACAGAGATTGCCTTGCGGATATTCCTGCGGAGGTTAGGTAAGTCTCCGTTATAGTGTTCTTAGTTATGGGGTGCTTTTAGGGGCGTCCTTAACCGCGCTTTGCGGTAGGTATAGCGGGTTTAGTAGGTTTCTAGAGGACTTCTAGGGTAGGTAAGGGTGCTTCTAGCTTGTTTAGTTCGGCGGTCGCTTCTAGTTTATCTGGTTCGGCGGTTACCTCCAGTTTGTCTAGCTCAGTAGTTACTTCTAGTTCGTCTAGCTCAACGTTATGGGTGTCTTTGGGCCAAAAGTAGGGTTTTATGGACGTGCTCCTAAAGCTGGTCGGGCTACTAGGAAGTTATACACAGCACATCTCGTTTTCTACAGCCAGTAAACGGTAGGGTCCGGTCCACTTGCCGCTTTTACGCCATATAAGGACTTTAGAGTTAAGCGGGAGGTTGTATACTAGGGTTGTATTGGGTCCGTTGCGGTAGTATAGGACGTTATTAACAGCTTATTTGGCCCGTAGCTTAACTATCTCAGCCATCGCCTTCCATATTGCAGCTGCTCGTTCCGTAATAGACAGGGTAGGAGGATTTAGGTTACTTATTCTTGGGTAGGCTCTATAGACCAAGAGGGTAGGTACTAGTCTATCCGGGCTAACAGTGTTGTTAACAGCTTTTACGGCCATCTATAGAGCCAGTTTCTTTTAGATATCCTTATACTCGTCTATAATAATCTGGTAAGCTCTCTATAGGGCTGGGTAAGCTTGCTTAATAAGCCCAATAGACCAATACGCCTTAACTAGAACGGCTTTTGTTAATATAGCTATAGCCGTAGCATACTGCTGGAATTCCTTGCTAATGAAGTTTTTACTAGCGTCGTGGGTAATATACTCAGGAGGTCTAACGTACGTATTAATCTAGCAGGTCCATAAAATATCCCAAGTGTGCTTTATAGATATATTTTGCAACCAACGGGCGGCTTAATAGCGGGTTACCTTATTAATTATATATAATACTAGGCTGCCATTAATATACATAATGTCTACGTATACTGAATAGTTAAAGTCAAGATCCTCACAAAGGGTAAACTTAAATCGGCCTAGGGAACGTCCGTATTTCTGGTAGTAGGAGCAGTATTTAGTTAGGTGATCAACTGCCTTCCTATCAACATTATTGTGTCCAGAGCGTTTAAGGACTCTATATAGCTTTTCGGCTAACGGGTGGCCAAAACAACAATATAAATGGTGGATCTCCATACTGGTAAGGTAGCACGGGTTATAGTTAAAAGATTCCTAAATATAGGTCCGTAAAGTCTCTCCCTATATAAGGAACAGGTGTCCAAATTATCATATAATTAGTAGGGTAACATGCTTACTTCTTAGGGCAGTTGCAGGGCCGATTAAGGTATCCATAATATTATTATAGTAAACCTGTAACCTGTCCATGTCCGCAAGGCAAAGTAAGAAAGGGGTGTCTGCTTTTACTATATAGAAGTTAACTAGGCCAATTGGGGTCTTAACTACAACTAATCCAATTAATACAGTTAAGCCAATGCTGAATTGGACGTTTACGGCCCCAGTTTGCATAGTGTTAATGTCCATATTATCATTTGCGGTGGTCCTATATGTAAGGTATTATCCGTAACCTACAGTAGACTTCTTAGAGGCGCCTATATCAATCATAACACCGTAGAATTCCTTAGGGGTATAGCGTTCTGTGGTAATATATATAAATAGGTCCTGCTTGTAATCTATAACATCCATAACGGGGGTGCTTGCGGAATGGTTTTTAGGCGCAACTAAGTGTATAAAGGAACGGTCGGCTAATACGGTTGTGATATTAAAGGCTTAGCTGTCTATAAAAGGTCTAAAAGTGGTTAGGAATATCTCTAAGGTCTCTTATTCCTAAGTGTTTGAGTTAAAGTTAATTATAAGGGCTTCTATTAACTTATTAGGGGGCTCTTCTGCTTCCTTTTCTTTGTATTCTAAAATGAACTAGCTAATACGGCTATTAAGTCTCTTCCTAGACTTGTTATATTCTTCCTAGATATACCTTATAGACCAACATCCTTCCTTACCGCACACGAAGCACTTCTGGCTGGTTTATCTACGGGGGTATATTTTCATACGGGGGTTGCTATGGGGGTTACAGGTAGGACTTGGTTGGTACGGGTGCTGCTAGTAGTAGCGGCGGTCCATAAAGTAGACATCTAAGTCTGTTTGTGGATATTAAATATCCGTAATAAAGGCTTGCGTGCTACCTAGTGGGTTTAAGACTTTGTACATTATAATAGAGGAGCGTAGATCATTAATAAGGCCAGCTAAGGTATCTGTAGGCTTATAGCAGGCGTACTTATAGGGCTCTACTTCCTGGTAGGCTGTAATAAGTTTATTATACAGGAAGTCGTCTATTTAAAGCTTAGCGTCAAGGCCGTGCTATAAGTGCTAGAGGTCTTTGATGAGAATTTACAGACACTCTATAGTCAATTTTTCAGTGTTCTTGTCGATTACGGTCCGTAGCTTAGTTGCATTCCATTAGGTAAGAATATCACGCTTATATTCTGGTCCTTTAAAGTAGTTACGGGTAGCTTTATATAGCTTATTAAAGGGAACACCAAGGGGGTTACTCTTAAGGTTGGTGTAGTAGTGGTCAAGTGCTAGGCCGCGCAGTATAGTAGAGTAGGCTTGGCTGAACTCCTATTTAGGAATATCGGCCTTCTAATAGAGGTCCGTAAAGATGGTTAGTTTAAAGTCAAAGTTATCGTTTTCACCGCTATACTTAGATTCATCGGTGTAGAGCTTAGCTAGGTTGGCTAGCTCCTTGCTATAGGTCTTTACTTGGGTACGTTGCGGATCTATAACTTGCGGATCTATGGCTTACGGATATATGGCTTACGGATATGTGGTTTACGGATATATAGCTTATGGATCTATAACTTGGGTAGGTTGTGGATCTATAGCTTTGTTAACAGAAGGGTTTTAGTCCGTATTTTGGTTTACGGGGGTATTATGGTCCGTAACTTGGGTACTGGGTATACTTTGGCCCGTAAGATTAATTCCGAAATTGCTTGGGTTTATAGGACGAATTTGGTTAAGTAGGTTAGGTATAAGGCTAGTAATGCTATTAAGTTTGGGAGAAGCAGAGAGATTATTTATAGCTTTAACCTGGTTTAGGATTTTCTCTTTAGTCTATTCCGTTTGGTCCTCCTCCTATATTATATTGTATAAGGACCGTGCAACAGTAACTTGTTTATCCTTTTTAACCCATATACCTTGGTAACGTAAAAGGGTTCGTAGGTTACGGATAGTAGTAGGGTTATAAGCCTTAAGAATAGCTTCCGTAAAGTCCGCAAAGTCTTCCTTATATTGCTCCCATAGGTCATCGTTTAGAAGCTTATAGTGTCCGTATTTAAGGATTTTAAAATTAATATAGTCGTTAACATCATCCGTAGACGTAAGGTCGACTCCTTAGCTCCACTTCTTTTGACCTTTACTAATTTGCTTGCTTGTATCTGCCATATTGTGTAGCGTTGTATGTCTATATAAGCTATGGCGGGTTGTAGTAGCTTATAGCGGGTAGGGGAGGTCTTGTAACGGTCCGTAAAATTGATTAGCGGGTCCGTAACAGTTTAAGGGGTCTTGTAGTGGTCCGTAAAGGTGATTAACGGGTCCGTAACAGTTCGTAGAAGGGTAGGGGTCTCCGTAAGGGGTCCGAAAAGAGGTTGGGGGTATTAAGGGAGGGTGTAGTAGGAATAGGGGTTTGAGGTTCAAAGAGGGTTAAGGATAGGGGGTTCCGTAAAGGTCTGTATTCGCGTCTATAACTTCCAGTAAACCGTACTAAGACTTAAATAAGTATACAGAGTTGGTGATAGTCCGTAATCCCTAACTTCCGACCTTCCAGCAGGTCGTACTAGGAGTCTGAACGGGTGGTCGCTGTCGTATATATTGCTTAGTAGGAGGTGTCGAGTGATTGCTGATCTGTGCGCGCTTACTAATCAGTATTCGTACTAACTTAATAGCACGAGTGAGTCGTATCCCGGGGCACGAAATACGTATAGTATTATATGCTCTTTGGGATAGTAGTGACTGCCGATTATATAAAGCAGACTACGTGGTCTATATACTGATGCGTCCTCCCCCTAATTAGTCAGTGCTTTATAAGTGCACCAGACGCGTAAGCGAGTGGTTGGTGCACCGAACGCGTAAACACGTACCTGGCGTACCGAACGCGTAGGCACGCGGTTAGTACGATAGGTGCTGTAATTATACATAACCAAATATAGAAAAAGCAGAGGGGCTTAGGGGATAGTTAGAAATAGAAGTCCTTATAGAAATCCGTAAAGAGGTCTATAATGCTGTCGCAGTCCAATACCTTAGGAGTGGAGATATTAGAGTTACCCTAAAGGACTAACAGTTAAAGGAATAAGCCGTAAGGGCAGGGGGCAGGCTAGGAGAATGTATTGGTATAAAAGTACTCTGTAAGAATCACCTAGTTAAAGTCCTAGCAGTTCCCTTAAGCCTTAGGGTAGAAAAGGGACGCTAGGTAGACAATACAGTAATTATATAGGAGATAGTAAGATAAATAGAACGCCTTATACTAGGACTTGAAATTACCTAAATCTAATAGCTTTAATAGGAAAATGCAAACTAAGTAAATAATAAGAATAATAAGAGGATATAAGGGTCGCTAGAGACTTACTAGGGAGACGCTGGTTAAACGCATGGCTCCCTTATTATTAGCACACTTATACTAGGAATGCAAAAACTCCTTATCTAAAAAGGAATAATTATAAATGGCCTTATATATAACATAAGGCTCTATAATTATAGACTACGCCTAGAACGGTGCTATTACTGTGTATAATAGGGATATACCTAATCTATATACGTAGCATAGGTGTGCTGCGGCCACTGTATAGGCCCCCATAATATAAGATACTACTTAAATTAAAACTAAATAAAATGCGTAAACTGCTACTAAAGCACATATAAGGCGTAGGAGAGAGAAGACTGCATTAAATATAGGAGATAGAAGGTAAGGGCTTAACAGCTACGGGAGCAACTGCACGCTAGATTATATAAGTGGAAATAACAGGCAATAAGCTAGGGGGACGTAGGTGCCTTCCTAGCGTTCCCTACCTTTAATACTAGGGGGCTAGGCCAGCTATCCTAAGCCTTAACGGGCTAGAAGCAACACTGTATAATATTACTAGACTAAATAGGGATATAAGGGTTATAGGGGATATAAGGGAGAGAACGCCCTGTAGGAAGGCCCCTATAGACAGCTACAGCAAGCTCAAGACCAGGACAATTAAGAATTAGACTTAACGCGGTAAATATAACATTCGCAGTTAACCTATAAAGGGCATATAGCTAACCAGTAAGATTAGGGGAAGAACTGGAGATAATAACAAATTTAGATATAGAAGCGCTAGTAGAAACACAAAACACGGGAATGGAAAGCTCTATATAAAATAAGTAGCGACTAGGGTATAAACACAAAAGATAGAAGTTCTGAAAATCCTAGAGAAAGTGGAAACAAAAGAAGTAAGGAATAAAGAAGAGACAAAGAACCCTTGCTAGGGGTCCGCTACCTATCCATTATATAGTATAACTGCGGCAATATAAACCACTGTCTTATAAGGCCCCTACTAAACAGTCTAGACCCAGAAAAACACTATATCCTTGCCATATAAGAACCATATTATAATACCTATATATAATCAATATACTGCCCCTAAGGATTCTAGCTCTTATACGAACCAAAAGTAGCTATATACATGTGCTTTATAATTAGCAAGGCTATTAGCCTATCCTTATAGTTATAGCAGGCAGTTAACTTAGACATTATAGTTATAATAATCCAGATATATAGGGGTCCGGTATAAATTATTAATATATATAACCCTAGGGTTAAAGGGGTCCTATAAACAGAGAATATTATATTAATAATAAGCTTACTAGAAACCAAAGGCACGGAGTTTATCCTATTAGGAGATATAAACCTCTACTACCTGTGGTGGGGGGGGGGGTATCTATATTGCTGCTAAATAATAGGTAGAGTGCCTACTAAGAGCTATAGATATCTAGGGCCTTAAACTAGCTACCCCCCTAGGAGTATTTATATGGCAATAAGGTACCGACAGAAGCATAATTAACCTTATATTTATGGACGAAGGCCTATACTAGAGACTTAAAAGGTGTAACCCTAAAGAAGAATAGGCACTCGCCTTAAACTATATCCCTATTTAAATATAGCTAGACCTGGATATTAAGGCGTAACCAAACAGTAAAAGATACGCAATAAGAAAACTTAAGATAGACAGCTTCCTTAGTATAGTTAAATAATAACTTTAAGACCTAGAAGAAATTCACCTAATACCAAACGAGTGAGGCTTATTAGCTACCCCTAAGGAAATTAACTAAAGACTAGAAAAGATCCAGGTAGCAATTAAAAATAGGCTAAAAGAGCACTGCCTAGTCTTATAACCGGGCCCCTATACGCGATATATATGGTCCGTATAATACGCGGTTCTTATTACCAGCCAATAATAAGTAAGAAGGAAATATATAAGCAGCTATAACCCTAAAGACGAGAGATAATATAAAGATATAAGAAACTAGTTAAAGAACACCCTAAAAAAAGAAGTAAGGAATAACTGGAGACGGTTTATAAATAAGCATACTTCTAACCCAAGCCTCTCCTATAATAAGGGCCTTTAGGCTATAGCAAAATAGGTAAAAAAAAAAAGGTAGGGCGCCTAGCAGAAGACCTATACCTACTACCCCTATAAAGAGCAGGGGAGTTACAGGCCACTAACAACAACGATAAGAAGGCAAAGATCCTTATAGAAAGATTCTTCCCCTAACCAGCTCCAGTAGACCTTAGTAATATTACGGGTAAAACACTAGTGACTCGCCTATAGGTCAACAGTAATATAATAACAGAGGAAATAGCTAGAACTATTAGCCGCCTTTTAAATAATATAGCACTAGGACTAGATAGGATACTAAATAAGGCCTTAAAGACCTATGGACCACTTATAGCACCTTAGCTTGCAGATATAGCTAGAGCATACTTTACTATAGGCTACTACCCATAACTTAGAAGGTCTATAACAACGGTTATTCTATAAAAAGAAGGTAAAGCAGACTACTTAATCCCAGGAAGCTACCGCCCTATTGCCTTAGAAAACATCCTTAGCAAGATCCTAGAAAGGGTAATAGCGGACTATATAGCAGACACGGCTAAGGAACACGCCCTACTACTATAAAGTTAAATAGGGGCAAGAAAGAACCGCTTAACACTATTAGCACTTACGTTACTCACTGCCACTATTAAATCTGCATGGGCGATGCAAAGGGACTTTATAGTATTAATGCTTAGCCTAGATATTAGTGGTGCCTATAACAACATACCCCATAAGCGCCTCCTATATATCCTTAGGGCAAAGGGCTTCCCAAAATAGATTGTATAATTTGTTTAAGGGTTTATAGGCTAAAAAGAAACATCGCTAGTCTTTAGCGGATACTAGAGCCCCCCTATTGCAGTTATAACAGGAATACTATAAGGATTACCCCTCTCGCCTATACTCTTCCTTTTCTTTGTAAGCAACTTACTTAAGTCCTTTAAGGAAGGGGCGACCTAGGGGATAGGCTTTATTAATAATACAAACCTAATTATATATGGGCTAACAGCTATAAAGAACTGCAGAATACTAAAGAAAGCCTATAACACCTGCATAGAATAGGCAAGACAATATGGAGTCTAATTCTTACTAGAGAAATACTAGCTAATCTATTTTATAAGAAAACGTAACTAATCTATAAACCTCTAGCATATAATCTATATTTAAGGCTTTAGGGGCTAACTAGTTTAAGGCCTAAGGGTACTAGGAGTATGGGTAGATAGTAAGCTCTGGTGGAGCGTATATATATTATAAGCAGCCCGTAAGGGCCAAGCGCAGTATATTATAATAT
>Ga0307507_10013103_pt1 | contig 10124 bp, 6 predicted proteins | sample 7_EM_MG_FD_207223 | JGI IMG/M metagenome (GOLD analysis project Ga0307507, IMG submission 207223) | Populus trichocarpa ectomycorrhiza microbial communities from riparian zone in the Pacific Northwest, United States - 7_EM | ecosystem: Host-associated > Plants > Roots > Unclassified | place... | reverse complement strand
ACATTCCAGAGATCCTTTGTGGAATAATTCTCAGGATATCCGCTCGTAAACTATCACACATCGCATCACTCTCGCTGTCCATCTCCAACTTCTTCTCTAAATATCTTTCGATGTCGTGAATCTTCGGACTGATCGGTACCGTAACACTACCGGTGAAATGTCTCGTAATATCGGCCCTGACCAGAGGCCTCCCGGTGAAAAATATTCGCATCCTCCGCGACTCTAGAAGGATATCCTTCAGTGACACAAGAAGCTCTAGTAGATGCTGAGGAAGGCACTCATCCAAAGCATCAATACAGATAAACACCTGGGGTAATGTAACAACAGCCTGCTTCAGCATTTGCACCATATCCGGAAGCCGCAGGCCTCGACCACCGACCTCCTTTTGCGCCTTTTGAAACCTCTTTTGCACATGCTCAAGCACTTCCATTCTAAATACGAGCTGCTTAAGGATGGCTCCTATGATATTGGTGGCTGTCTGCTCCTTCTGGTCCCGGAAGTCGTAGTAGTACATTGCGATTGCAATGTCTTCCTCGCCAGACTCATCACACAGGTTATCGATCACTAATGAACTAATGTTGCTAGCCGTCAGCGACAATTCCCACCTTTCTTTCTAGATGAACTGGGTACTTACCTTAGATATGTCTTCCCTACTCCCGGACCCCCGTAGCAAAATAAGACAGCCTTATCTGCTCCACCTTCACCGCTCCTCCACTTCCGAAATTCATTTGTTTCTAAAAGCCAATTACCCACACCATCGACCCTGTTGGTACGCACGTCATGATGCCTTCCCCTAGGGTTCAGCGGCGAGAGCCACTGCATAATTTCTCGGCTCTCATCGGTTATGATATTGTTCACATTGACGGTATTGTTATGACTATTCGTTATGTTATTGCAATTGATATTACCGTTGCCAATCGAGTGCAGATATGCTGTCTGTTCCATCGCGTGTCCAAAAAGTGTTCGTCGAGCGTAGATATGCTGTAGCGATAACTGTGGCAGCGATGATGTTGGAGCTTTTATGGAACCTAGACAAGCCAGGCTGAAAAAAATGATTGACTCCAGCGGCCAAAATTACCATCCAATCATCTCCCGCTGAGTATACACCAACACGCCGATAACTGTGTGACATGAGTTGCGCACATCACACATCCTGAACAGTAACATCCGGGTGGAGGGCATGCTTCTTCAACTTCAGGAAGCGAACTCGAGTACTCCCGGAATCTGTCCCATAGTACGGCCAGCCAAATGTACTTGTACAAGTAGGACAGTTTGGGCTTTACTGAACGTGCCACGACAACGAGCATAAGTTTGTTTAGAACTACGCTTTATAAAATTTAATAAAATTTAATAAAATATTTACATAATTACAATAACCATGAATTTCATAATATTCAGATAAGGTTTGTTACGTTTATTTAAAAAGGCAAATATGAATTTCCAACCAATTATAAACCATTTTAATTCCTATCCAATAAACATCTTTTCAATAGATTTCAACTACCTCTTAATCTCCTAAGCCAAAATCTTCCTCTCATACAAGTACTGTAAACATCCTTTTTACATAAAATTCGTCATATTACAATCAGATTTCAAAAACACCCACCTAACAACTAAACAACCCATCCAGCTTTAGACCTTGCATCTAATAAACTTCTCTATAAAAGATTTCCACAATCAGTCAATTCTATCTCGCCAAGTTAAAATCTCTCTCCGCAAGCAAAAAGAAGTCCAAACCCCCCCTTATATCTATGGGGTTTGCATAGAGTTAACCATACTTTTTATACAAAAAAATGTCTTTATGGACAGCTAAGAAGCGTAAACTATTCCCTATTAAAGCAAATACCCACCCTTGAGGTCTCGAGTGGGGCTATGCTAGTATACTCACACTTCCAGCTCTGAACTCCAACCTCCATTGTGTGATGGGGAAACGAGGAAAGAATACTACCGGTAAATTCTCACGAAATCAACTTCATATTTTGTCTAGTTCGCTTAGTCACCTACTGTACAAAGGCGATTACACCGCTAGACCGCACTTCGAGAAGCACGCTGAGGCGTATAGCGATGGCATAACGGATCCATATAGCAGCGGGGGGGGGCTTGTCCCGTTCAATCACTGCAGCGAGTAGCTATCGTACTCTCCATCAAGCAGCCCCACCAACCAACCAAACCGCCAAAATCTCAGCGCCGATCCTCCTCCATTCGGGCCCGAAGATCCGTACTAACTCTACGAGCAGGGCTTTTCCAAGGTGGCGGGGACACGACCTTTGTTCGGCCGTTGGTTGCGCCGTGGGTCATACTTGGGCCCGCAGATGTCTCAATAAAGGGTTTTGAGGGAGTTCGCATCACTTTCGCGCTATGGCGGCCGTTCGGGTGCTCGTTGGGTAGGGTTAGAAATATCCGCGTCATTATGCCAGCGTGGCGTGAGTGATGGGGCATTGCTAGCGGCTGGGAGTTTCGCGAGTGATGGGGTATGATTTAACAGGACAGTATGGTACATGTAAGGTCTAGTGAATGACAGACGATACTGGTATAGGTGATCCAATCCAGGTTACTGTGCCCGACTCTCATCTCGGGCGTCACAAGCTGGGACAAAGTTAGCATTGAATACCAGTATTCCATCTCACGGCAAGGCCTTCAACTGTGGGCAAAGCGCACTAGACTAAAGATCAACAGATCACTAGACACAAAAAAATTGTAACTCATTGCATCGAATTGAATTCGGCATTTACTTAACCCATCATCATCACCCATCGCGTCATATCAATCATACCAAATACATGTATACAGAACCCCCTTCTCAGAAAGCCAATCCATAAAACTCCACCCATATTCACAAAAGCCAAACAAAACAAAACACACTCACTTAGTGGTTGTCGTCAGGCCCAAATCCAAATACACAACGCTCCATGATCGCAAATCCATGCTGTTAGACCAACATACGAAAGAAAATAAAAGAAAAGACGAGTATAAAATAAAATAAAAAAACAAAGAATAGAAATTAGAATTATGATTCAATTAACACTAATACCCCCTTCTTTCGGCTCCCCAACGTCTAGGGACCTCGCCGGTCGCCATGGCTCTACGGAACATCGGGTGTGCTTGAGCTGGGTGCTGATGCCAGGGGACGTTGAGACCAAGATGGCCAGTGTGGAGTCCTCTTGGACGCCACTCATCGACAGGACCCCCCGGTACAGGTGCGGGTGCGGGTGCGCGCCTGAAACTCATGTCAACAAGTTCTCTCCTATCAATATCGAGGTCGTAATCTGCAAAATTGTGGTTTCTTCTGCGGCGGGACAACTGCATGCGCGGTTCCTCGTATATGGGGCTAACGGGCTCAGGCTCAGTGACTTCGAGGTTGCGGAGATATTCTTCTATATGTGCTTGGCGGGCTTCGCTGAGATAGCGGCTTGGCAACGGTACCGGTGCTGGTGCTGGTGCAGGTTCTATTACCGGTTCTGGTGCCGGTGGGGCGGGAAGGAGGAGTTGTGGGGTTTTCGGGGGGGGTGGTTCTGTCTGCACGCGCCTAGGGGAAGGACGGGTCTCGAGGTCTTGCGCCTCTTGAAGGAGGTTGACAAGGTTCTCCCGGATCTCTTCGCGGCTACGGTTCTGTCTGACGTGTGGGGGTTCTGTTCTCCTGCGCTCGACACGGGGCGGTTGTTGGAGCCGGGGGACACGGGCTGGTGTAGGAGCGAGAGCAGGAGCTGGAGCACGCGCCGCCTGTGTTGCCTCGACGTAGTCTGCTGCTAGTCTCCTAATGCCGTTTCGTAGCCCCGTGCCGATCGTGCCCAGGGTAGCGAGCGCGTCAATCTGCAGCGGGCTGGGGAGGTAGTATTCATCACTATGACCTGGGGCGACCGGTGCACGGGCTCCTTCTTCCTGTGCTAGTCTACGGGCAAGCTCTTCGTCAGTACGGAGCTGCTCTTCGCGGGCACGAGCGCGCTGTTCTCTACGCTCGGCGAATTCCGCGGGGGGGGCCGGGACAGGCCGGTCGGGGTTCCAGATGGGAATAACATAGTCGTCTTCTTCAGGCTCGTAGTTGAACCAGGGGCAGTTACACGTCTTCCACTTCTCACCACAAATGTAGCAGAATTCCGCTGTGCATCGGCAACTAATATAACCGTTAGTACAAAGCATAGTTCAAACAAAGGACAGGGCAAACTCGCGTCATGTGGTTGCAGCCCCTCTCTAGCTCAACTACCGCCCTACAGCTATAACATCTCTGGAACTTATTCTTCTTGGCCGTCTCAATAAACTTCATCAAGTCCTCATCCTTAGGGCACTCCCCATCGCCATGAGCCTTTCCATTGCACAAAGCACAGACTTTAGTCTTGCACCGCGAACACTTCCCGACACCGGCCTCAATATCCTTAGGTTGAATCCATTCGCCACAGTTCACCTCGGGGCAGTAGATACGATTAGACGTAGTGTACTCGATATACTTCTTGTTCCACAATTTCTTTGTCTGGTAGCTGAGAAGTTTGTCAACATGCTTTAGAGGAACGTGCTCGTCGTTGCAGCACTTTGGCGGCATATGAGCTGGGTCGGTTAAAGACAGTGTAAATATTCGCTTGAGACACTCATGACACCAGGAATGATCGCATGCGAGATGCGCTGCTTCCTTGTGTGGGATGTCGTCGGCCAAGCAGGTAATACATTGAACACTAGGCAACTTAGCGAGTATCATACCAACATCACCAACAAGGAGATACCTACAGCTTTTCCGTCTTCTTCTCAACAGCCAGCCCTAATATTTTGCTCGACCTCTTCAAAGTTGGTTTGACCGGTTCGCTAACCTTAACTTTGGCCTTATCCTCGCGTTTTCTCTCCACCTTTGGCTCCTGAATCCTCACTTCCACCTTCTTTGGTGCGACAGCCGGGATTGCTATTGGCTCGGGCGCGATCTCGATATTCAGTTCAGCCCGCTTCTTCTCCCTCTTTTCCTTCTTCTGGATACATCGTTGGCAAAGAGCTTTAAGTTCCGGGGTTGAGTGATCATCGTGGTGTTTGCGATGTCGCTGGCGAGACGGTGACCGTTGGCCTGCGCTCACTACAGTGGCAAGCTTTGACGGCTCTTTAGCCCGTTTAGTGCCATCTATACGGGTTCCATCAGAGACCTTTAATCGCGAATCTGGTCGTAGCCGCGCGTCCGATCTCGTCGCTCGTAGAGAATGATTCGACCGAACTCTTATCGGTCGCCTTACGCTAATGGATCGTGATCGCGAACTAAAAAAAAATAAAGGATAAGCGAGGACGAAACCTCGTCTAAGCGCGCATTAGAACAAACCTAGACAGGCCCAGAACATCCTCAATAGAATAACGGTTCTTTTTATTATCCTTCCAAATACCTTCAATTACTTTCTTCGGTGCTAGCTGTGGCTGCAGTGGTGGTGGTGATAGTTCCTTCTTTTGTCGATGCCTCTCCTTTTTCTCCCTTTCTTCTCGTCGTCCCACCTCATCTGTGGACTCTCTCGCATCTCGAGTTCTTTTTCCCTCCCTTTCTACCCTTCGCTTCCTCCGCTCCTGTCGCCTTCGCTCTCTCTCAGCCGGATCCTCCTCTTCGTATGACGATGATCTCCTCCTCGAAGATTTTGACTTCTTCCTCTCCTTAGCGACCAGCGATGGAGATGAAGTGCGGGCAATGGGGCCAGCCATTCTCTTCAGTGACCTTCCTCGAACCTCGCAGTTCTCAGGGTATTCCTCACGGTGGTTTTCGTATAAGCGTTCGCCCCCTCCGTCCTCGTTATATTCGTCCCGGGTAAAATACGCGACCACGTCAATCTCAGGCGATGGATTCTCGGTGGCCGGTAGAAGTTTTCGTAGATATAATTCGTCGGGGCAAGGTCGATGTGTGTTTTCAACTTTTCGATGAGTATAACCGTAGTTGTGCTCTAAGTTGGTGGAAACAGAAACGTCTGAGAGATAACCCCCGCCGTCGCTGTCACCCACACCACCTTCTTGAAAATCCTCTTCCTCCTCTTGGCCAACACCCCCAAGGGCAATGTCGTACGGAGATAAATAAACCTGACTGGAAGACGCAGCAGAGGGGGGACAAAAATACACTTTATTCTCCTCCTCCTCATCCTCCTCCTCCTCTTCCTCCAATTGTAATTTACTTCCAATCTTGCGAATCACGTTTTTCGCAGAGTCACAAAAAGCATCAAGTTCGGTACTCCACTTTGGCCATGGCCATCGAGTGCTTTCCACGTCGCCAAACTCGGTGGCCGACGAGTGGGATGGATTCATCATAATCGAGCGATGGAATCCTTGTCACTTACCCGCCAGGGGTGGGCTGGGAAAAAGGAAAAAAAGAAAAGAGGAAAAAAGAGGTCGAATTAGCGCGATGTGGAATGTCTAGGACACAAGAAAATATGACTAGTCCCCCCCAGCATAGCCACCCACTCGAGGTCAGTCTGAACCCGAAGGAAAGAAAAAAAATCGGGATTTTCGAGAGGGGGGAAAAGGCCAAATAAAAGGACTAACCTTGCGCAAACTTCTACCGGTACCGGGATCAAGCAGAATAAGTGAAATGGAGAATATAAACTCAATTATATCTCAACCCCAAGCCGAACAAAAGGAAACCACTTTGCCTACCGCAGTCCGTCCGCACAGATACAGATAGTAGCCTCAGGTCCGTAGGGAAAAGAGAAGAAGGGAGGTGACGGACACATCGTGATTCTTATTATTATGGCCAGGAGAGCACTTGCAAGGAGTGAGGGGAAAAAAGGAAAAATTACCCCAGCAAAACAACAGTCGGTGAGTTGGCACACGCGCATGGGCGAACCAGCTATCGCTGTGACGCCGTGAGCAAAGAACTTGCAAGAAGCGAAGGGTACCAAAACCCTCGTGAATCCATCACCAGCCAACAGTTGGTCCCGCCTTCCTGGTCACGCGAGAGATACCATTCGAGTACAAGCAACAACCCAAAGCCACTGTTTCACTGGGAAAGGAAAACCCTCAGTTCTATCAATTCCTATTGCTAATCATACAAAAATCCTACGTGGAGAGAGTCTCTGAGGGCCCCCACGGGCGGATGATCTACACCGTTGGAAAAAGTCATAGTACAAGCACCGGTACCGTATCACCATTTTCTCAAGTGTTGTCAATTTGTCAGTTCTTCAACTTTCTCAAATCTTTTTGTCTCGGCGCTACCGCAGGGGTTCGGATTAGCTCTCTAACTAAGAGAAGTAAGTTTCATAACCGGAAGGAGAAAAGTGGGTTGTGAGACATTGGATTCGGGATAAAAAAAACCCCTTGGGAAATTCCAGCATATACGACCTTTTCGAAACTGATAAGGAAGTTCCCCAGCGCGGCCAACGACTGGAGCCACGGGGGAGCCACGGATAAACTACAGGAAATGGATTTCGCAGTCAAGATGATGCATTTCTTCTTCTTGGCACTTTAGCGACGCAATAGATTATGCGGAGCGGGGTCGAGTGGGCCTTGTGCTTTTACAAACCGCAGCCCTGCGAGTGGGAAGTAGCGGGGAAAGGCGAATATGTGCCGACAGGGCAGAGCTTCCTTCCTCACGAGAAGAGGGCAAAGAAAAACACATCCCGTATGATGAGAATCCCGATTCTCGATTAACCTAGAGTCTCCCGCCATCTCTACCGTCGAACACCAGTAATAGGACTCGAGTCGCAAAACGTGCTCATGGGATACCAGTAGGAATAATCCACAAAATGGCACGCGGTGCTCATCGTTAACTGTGACAGATGAACCAGAGTGGGATCAAATGACTCTGTACGATAAACTCGCGATAGATTACCGATTTGACGATGGCGAATGGAGCTTGCAGTCGAGAGTCTGGCCCCTCTGTGCGCGTACCGTAACTTGCTAGGAGAAGAGAAGCGCGCGAACTGACTAACTTAGCCACACTGCCCACACAGCAAGCCACGAGCACCAACGGTGATCCGCACTAGGTTAGTTTCAGGTACCATGGGGTGAGCTTAATAAATTAATAGTTTGTCTATTGAGACAGTGTGGGATATCGTCCCTGTACCGGGGGATTAGTTTACGCTTTTGTTGAAATAAGACTGCGATCCGTGAATACCGTATCTATCGCGAACCCGGCATAATGTAATACCATTCGGTGCTTCGACTGTGCCACAAGAACTCGATCAATCGGACCCTATGCTAGGACGTTGGAGTTTCCTCTCTTAGCAAGGACTAGTCTTAGCAGGTTTTTTAATCATGCCTTTCCCCCCTTTTCCGGTGGAGGAGGAGGAATTTTTGGACTATGATACCTAGATGGTTAGTACATTGTAGAATGAAAATTAGGTTTCTATAATAGTACATAGTCCGTTTATTAGAGTTCTTACGGTACTGTACCGTATGTATCGCGTCCAAGAGCCTGAGATTTGATATACAGTATCATATAAACAATGCGCAGTGCTCAACGACAACACTGTAACCTACCGAACCGTGGCGAATACCGTCTATGATACAAGCAAACAAACTATAGCTTAAAAGATCCAAAAGCTCCTTAGACTCAAATCCCTACCTATCCAATACTACCAGACGCTCAAATAATAGCTTCGATATCCAGACAGACATGCAAAACTCCAAACTCCCACACCACTCAACAAGCCCAACCATTATGATAACGGAATTGAAAGTAGAAGTTTAACGTCCCCTCCAACTTCCTATATTCCCATTACTATACACAATCACTCACTCAATAAATAAATCGACAAACTAACCCCCTTAATCCACATCTCTCCAAAAGCCCAGCAAGCACCAAAAGAATTCAAAAAAAACCCCCCACCTGAACCCATACTTCTAGCGAAATTCCGGTCCCAATACTATATACAGAGGCCTCTCCAATCCTTCTTCTTCTACAGATGTTTTTACAAACGGGGCCCCTAACGAGCCCTTAAGTTAAATAAACCCGGCAGTTTAGTATTCGAGTCACAGACAGTCCGCTCCATGCATCCTCTCCTCAGTCGGGTCGTGACGCCCGGTATCATACATATCATACCGTATCAGACTAGCTCGAGGGGGGTGTTTAGTTAGGGTACAGTAGGTTTTAACCAGCAATGGGCATCTTGCATTGTGTATGGTACAATAGATAGAGTGAAATGACTGAAATTGAGATGTATCAATATTGAGGTCTCTGCCTAACTTACGCCTACCACGTGAAGGACTCGCGGATCACCCCCCTCCCCCGCCGCTACGAGGCCGTAGGGAACACCCATTACTCAACCCCTCACTGCGCAAAACCACAAGTGAACAGCTAGGTAACCTAGGATTTCTACTACACCAGCCTCCTCGCCGTGATACTGCGATTTCATACACAGCTTACCTCTAACCTCACCCAATCACCTACATACAAGAGAAAAAAGCAGAAAGCCAGTCTCGAGTGACACCCCGTGATCCACGACTAATATCAACACCGGAATACCGGCAGACTACCCTGCCATTCAAAGCACCGCAATCACAAAGAAGAGCGCCAAAGAATACATCATAAAGCTATGCAAACCCCCCGCCCACCCAACCAACCAACTAGCCGACCTAAAACTAAACTAAACTAAACCACAAGTAACACGAGAAGTAAAAACAAAAAAAAAAGACCCAGGTCTGTTCTATACGAGCGTGAGCGTACTACGGTAACTAACTACTGTACGGTAGGTTACTGGTACGGGGTAATGGCGAGAAATAATAAGAGGGAAGGAAGGAAGGAAAGAAAGAAAGAGCCTCCAAAACACCGCTAAAGGGAAAAAAAGCTGAGACGGAGAGTTTTGTGGGTGTGCAAGTAATTTTCGGGGTGGGTGGAGGGGGATGAGATTTGCACATTGAGGCTGAGAGGAAAAAAAGGAAAGAAAGAAAGAAAGAAAGAAAGAAAGAAGGGAATTCGTATAATAATAGATTGGTAGGTAGGAAAATGGAAGGAAAAAAATGGGAATAAAGTAGTAGTGAGAGATAAAGGGGCAAGTTAAGGAGGAAGAAAAAAAAGGAGCTAAGGTTTTGGCAGAAGAGAATTACTTTTACACCTCTCATGGCGGGGGATCCTCCCACACTTACCCGCGAGCCAGCGGAACAAAGAAAGGAAAACAGAAGAGTGAAAAGCAAGAGACCGCTAAACAACCTTCCCCCCCCCCTACCTAATTGATGCTCTCCCTGAA
>Ga0307507_10013101_pt1 | contig 10126 bp, 4 predicted proteins | sample 7_EM_MG_FD_207223 | JGI IMG/M metagenome (GOLD analysis project Ga0307507, IMG submission 207223) | Populus trichocarpa ectomycorrhiza microbial communities from riparian zone in the Pacific Northwest, United States - 7_EM | ecosystem: Host-associated > Plants > Roots > Unclassified | place... | reverse complement strand
ACAATATTAGGCAATTGAGCAATATGGAGAGAACTGTTGATGTTCTGATCAGTCAATATTTTGGGGATGATGTAAACACCACTCTTCAAGATGTGAGGAAATTAATCACTGGACACAAGAACAAGGTATTTCATCTAAGGTCTTCAAAAAAATCTGCTCAAGCTGAATGCAAGAATCTTTACAGAGAGAATCCTGATTTATCAGCAACAATTGACAGAGCAAAACTAGCGTTACAAGCGGAAGAGTCAAAGCTGTCTCAGCTCACATGTGAAGAAGCTAGAATCGAAGCGGCAATCCAAAACTTAATGGCAAAAAAACAGTCAGTTCTTTCGCAGAAAGCCTCAGCTGCAAAGAATATTGAGAAGGAAAACCAGAAAATGGAAGAGTTGAAGAACACACAAGAAAAGATCAACAAAGCAGAAAACAGTTTTCGCAAATGGCAGAAAGAAACGAGTTACGCTAACTCTACTTTCATTTCAAATTTGATGGATTCCAAGAGGGTGTTGTTCAAGTGAAATTTTTGGTTCCTTTTGGATGCAACCTTTCCCTTCTTGTCACTTTTTTTTCCTGCTTCTGTGCTGTAGTTATTTAGTACGGAGAACGGAACAGTGCTTTCGACTAGTGAAGTAAGTGCTCGTTTTCTTGTTTTTCTAAGCGCAGTTTTGTATTGTGTGAAACTGAATTTAAAAAAAATTTGATTTTTTTTAAATTTTAAATTAGTTTTTTTAATATTTTTTAATAATTTGATATATTGATATAAAAAATAAATTTTAAAAAATAAATAATTATATTATTTCGATGTATTTTTTAAAATATTTTAAAAAATAATTTCTATTACACTTTTAAATATGTTTTAACATCTTTAAGATGGGCATACTTCTATGCGTGCGTTTTTATTTTGAATTATTTTAATATATTGATATTAAAATTAAATTTTAATAAATAATAAAAATATTATTTTAATATATTTTTTACAAAAAATTATTTTAAAAAATAATTTATATTACACTTCTAAATAATTTTTTTTTTTATAAAGTTTTAACATCTTCCAAATGGGCATGCCTTCACGCCTCTCTCTCTCTCTTAAATGGGCAAACCCGGTGGGATAACATAGAACCCGATCATGTTTTAAAAAATCATGATTTGGTTAAACTCTAACTCCGATTTTTTTTTTTAATTTTTTTTTTAAAATAAATTAACTTGGATTGATCTAACTTAAGCCATATCTCGAACCTGTTGTTTTGGATTGTTTTTTATAAGGGAAATTATCTTTTCTTATTAATACCAATCAAGCCCAAACAAAACCCAGCCCACAAGCCTGTCCCGCGCGCAGCTCCTGGAATAAGCACACAAGTCTAACTTGCGCGGTTCAGTTAACTGCACCCTCACTAAATTTTAATTAACCGCTTAAAGAAAAAATAATCCGTATTTGCAGATTGGATCGATCCAAACCCTACAAAAGCCCTAAATTTAATCAATCGCTTACTCTTTAATCTTTCGAAAATGTTCAAAAAGTAATCCTTCATTTCTTCTCTCCGTCTCTCACTTTTTTTCTTCAATTTTTTTCATTTTTTTCTTATATTTTTTCAGGTTTTCAAGTGATGAAGTATCGTCACAAAACCAAGTGAAAGCATCAGTTCAACGCAAAATTCGACAAAGCATTGCTGATGAGGTTCGAAATTAAACAAGAAGAAAAACCCATTTTTTTATTTTTCAATTTTGTCATGAATTTTCTCTGAAGTTTGATTTTTTTTTGTTTTTTCAGTACCCAGGACTTGAACCAGTATTGGATGATTTTCTGCCAAAGAAATCGCCTTTAATTGTTGTTAAATGGTAATGTTATTTTTGACTTGTGTGAAATAATTGATGGGCTTTTGTTGTTGATGAATTTTGATTTTTTTTTTAAAATTTTTTATTGTGATTGTAATGCAGTCAGAATCATTTGAATCTGGTGGTGGTGAATAATGTGCCATTGTTTTTTAATATAAGGGATGGACCTTACATGCCTACGCTCCGACTTCTTCATCAATGTAAGCAAAAGTGTTTCTTTCTTTGTCTGAAATGACATTTTAATGATGTTATTACCGTGTGCTTTTTGTTAAGTAGTGATTTTTTAGGTTTGGATTTCTTGATTGATGTGGTTTGTTGTTATTGTTATGTGTAAATGATGAGAAAGTTTTGTATGCTGTCGTAGAAATGCTTAGTCTGTTTGTCGTAATGTAGTGGGTGAAAAATGTGGTTTTTTAAAACAAAAGGTGTTATTGTTGTTTATGAATATGGATGATGGTGCATGCCTGACTTCTCCTTACGTTTTGATATCCTTTGCTGTTATGGTTTTGGATGCATCTCTAGACTCAAATCTGGTTCAGTTTGCTCTTAACAGCCACTAGTTTTACTGAAAGATTTATGTGGGAAGAAGTGGATAGTTCTGTTGAGGTATTAGTTTTGGGCATTTGGAATGATTTAAAGATTATAAGAAAGAAGTAGTTATGTTATTTTGAATCAGAATGAGAGTTTTTATCTATTTGTCTCTGAACTTGTTAGAGATAGTAACCAGGAAAAGAAAATTGGGCTTTTGGATTATATTTTTTATGATGCTTCAAGATAAGATCTAGTAGCTATTTGTCTCTATGTTTTTTCATTTAGTTTCTCTAATGGGAAGACCTGTCAAATGCTTTTTACGTGTTGTTCTTATGGAAGCTTACATCCTGATGTGCTTTTTTTTTTGAATTGCTGGTTCTACAGATCCAAACATAATGAAAAAATTGCAAGTTGATAGGGGTGCAATAAAATTTGTCCTTGCTGGTGCTAACATAATGTGTCCTGGACTTACATCTCCTGGTGGTGCACTAGATGATGAAGTGGATGCTGAAACTCCAGTGGTATGAAATTGAACTGCGTTGTACTTAGAATGTCTATTCCTGATCAGTTCTTTTCATAAATCATGACATTTATGGTTGCTGTTTCAGTTCTAGTATGCTGCATAGGAGTTCTGTTACTCTTTGCTTTTCCTTGACAAAAATGTGTACATGTATTCCTAATTTGTCAAACTAAATACTTCCAGGCTATAATGGCTGAAGGAAAGCAACATGCCCTTGCTATTGGCTTTACAAAAATGTCAGCAAAAGACATGTGAGTTATTTTCTAACCTATTCAAACTCGATATTTCAATTTTGTGGGCGGTGATCTGGGCTCCAGGAGAGTGATGGAGTGATTTTGACCATGCTATAGTTTTATATTTTCCAAAGTCTATAAAATAAAACAAATGCATAAGAGACTTGTAAATCACCACTGATTCTATTGTCTGTTCCCTTTGTTATTGGTATATGCTATAACTAGAAGCATTTCTTTGATTCACAGAAAGTCAATCAACAAGGGAATTGGCGTGGACAACATGCATTATCTCAACGATGGTCTTTGGAAGGTAGGTCATCATAAAATTTTCAACTCTTTGTTCATCCAAATGCCATGTTGATCTGGTTTTATGTAAATAAATAGCAGGGCAATTTCTTTATGAAGGGCCGTTAAGATAGACAAAATCCATCCCTTTGAACCTAATTTTAAAGTTGGAGCAATTTTATGACATGAAGAGAACTTGAGATACTTGCGCACTGTATCACTTGTGGGGCTTGTTTATATATATATATACTGGAGTATATACTGTACTGGAGCATATACTGTTTTCTTATTATCAAATTGGCATTTTTAGAAGAAAAAAGTTAGCATGATGTGGCTGATTAGTAACAAATATAATCAAGTTTACTAATTGTATTATGCAGATGGAGCGTTTAGATTGAGGTTTTTCCAAGAACAACTGCTGTATGGTCTTTGGTACAAGTCGCAAAGAGCATATATTCATCAAGGCTATGCAGCTGTCCTGTTTCCCGATGTTGCTGAAGGAATTGTGTGAACATTTCTCTGCGTGTTGTCACCTTTCGTTCCTTGTACACTCGACAGAAATTGCTTTTACCATGTAGATCAATCCTTTAATGAGGCGATCATGGATATTACTTTTCTCGGATATCTTGACAATATCGGTGGCGAAATCTTACTTTCTTTTGTGATTAACTCGTCTGATTAGTTTGCATGTTGAGCCCCAGTCAAATTTCATTGAAATAAGGCAATTGAGTGAGATAGAGTTAGCTTCATAAGAACTAACAATCTAGTGCTGGAAAAAGGAAGGCCATTGCTGTCAACTCTCTCTTATTACACAGTAAAGAAAATTTAAAACTTGTGTGTATCTGGTGAATCACAGCGGTAGTGTTTGGTTGCTTTATTCGGATAGCTTATGCAAAGACAATAAAAATAAAGACGGAAGTGCAATAGGATAAAATTATTTCAGAGATAAAATTATTTTATATTTATTTATTTCTTTTTTCTGTTTTAAGACATTGACCGAGGCTATTTAGCTAGGGTTACAACAATTTTTTGCACTTTTGTACATGAATTTGAGAGTGGTTATAGGTAGCCTCTTCCATTGCATGATTATAATTGAAAATCTAATATAATTTAAATATTGTTTTATTAAAATTATTAAATACACAATTATCTGATCATGTGTTTGGTAATGCAATATATAATTTTTTTTTAATTAAACTATATTTAAATATATTTTTTCAGATTTATTTTTTATTTTTAATGTAGCATGTCAAATTTATGAAAAATAATGTAGAAAAACATTTTTAACCACTCTTTTAAATTTTATATCTGTTATGATTATTATTCTCGACCCTAAGAAAAAAAATACTTTACTCGGTCGAATTGGGCTGGGAAGTCCAAAATCCATTAAATCTTACAAAATCATACTACTTCCTAGCCCAACGTTATAACGATTCTCTATCTGATCAAGCCCAATCAAATCAAACCCTATATAAGATCACAAACTTTGTTGCCCACGTGGACGGTAAATGATGCCTCTGCATAAACACCAATAGACCTCACCTACACACATAGATTAAACTATATAACTACTTAAAAACCCTAGCTTCGTTTTGTTCCCCTTTCCGTCTCCCATCAGCAGCACCACTAGCAGTAGCGGCGGGTAGCTTTAAAGCTTCAAGAATGGTGCCTCCCTTCTCCCTAGGAATATACTTATCTTTACGTATCTGTGTGCATATGGTTCAGTTACTGATTTGTTGGTTTTTTTTTTTTTTTTCATTTCCAGGGGATAGATTTGAAAAGAGGAGGTAAGTCCAAGAAGACCAAACGTACAGCTCCGAAGTCGGATGATATCTATCTTAAGCTTCTTGTTAAGGTTAGTTTTCAAAAACCTATGTCTACTTTTCTATAAAGTTTTGATCTTTTTGATTATATAGTCCTTTTTGTGAAGGACAGACGTGAAAAACCCATGTCTGTTTTTGCTACGAAGTTTAAATCTTTTATGATCTTTTGGAAGTGTTGGCTATGCTAAGGCCTCAGACCCTTTTTTTACTGAATAGTCAAAATCCCCATTTGTTTTATAATCTTTAGAAGGATGTTATGTATAATGTGATTGATTTGAAACCGTGGTCTTTTATTAGCTGTACCGGTTTCTTGTGAGGAGAACTGGAAGCAGGTTCAATGCTGTGATATTGAAGAGGCTGTTTATGAGCAAGATTAACAAGGCCCCACTTTCTCTTTCTAGGCTTATTACATTCATGAAGGGAAAGGTTAGCATTTTTTTACCTTTAAAGTGTTTTTGTATTGTTTGTTTATTTAGCATTTTATTTCATTGTTTGTTTCATGTATAGGAGGACAAGATTGCTGTGCTTGTTGGGACAATAACTGATGATATTAGAGTCTATGAGGTACCTGCATTGAAAGTCACTGCTCTGAGGTTTACAGAGACAGCTAGGGCCAGGATTGAGAAGGCTGGAGGAGAGTGCTTGACATTTGATCAGCTTGCTTTGAGAGCTCCATTGGGACAGAACACAGTATGTACTCCTTTTAGTTTGTTGGTTAATTTGTTTTATTGCAGAACTTCATCTTATATTCATTATGTTTGTTGGTGATTGGTCTTAGTTTAATTGATCTGATCATTTGATTTTCTTGATTGCTGTTCGTAATCTATTACTGCTTTTGGGTTCAAGCTGAGTATGCTTTAAATGTTTCTTTGCTTTGGAGTTTATCTATCGTTTAATATGATTTACATGTTGCCACTTGCTGTGATTTTCTCTGTTATCTTGGTAGTGGAAATGCCAACCATCCTCTGAATTCTGGCAATTGTATGAATTACCGAACTTCATTCTTGAGTTGGATGTTTGTTCATCCCTTTTTTGTTTTTCTGTTTTATAGGTTCTCCTCAGAGGTCCGAAGAATGCTCGTGAAGCTGTCAAACACTTTGGCCCAGCTCCAGGTGTGCCACACAGCCATACCAAACCATTTGTGCGCGCCAAGGGAAGGAAGTTTGAGAAAGCTAGAGGAAAGAGGAACAGTAGGGGCTTCAGGGTTTAATTTTGTTTTAGTGAGAGTGTGAGGCAGTTTGTTTTGATTGACTGTTCCAATTTTTGTGCAACTCTAGGTATCCAAGGATCATTTTCATGATATTTTAACTTTGGTTATCTATTTATCTGCTTGGATTGTTTAATGCACAGCAATCATGCTTGGTCATGCACAATGAGTTTTTGAGGATCTCAATTTTCTCAACAATATTTAACTAAACTCGTGGAACATATGATTCTCTTCCTATAACGGCCCAAAGTTTTGTTTTCTTTATACATTTGTCAGTCAAAATTTGTGCCCATGCCATTGTCATGGTAGTAGTCTGTTCTAGTCTTGGTTTTCAGCCTGTCTTGTGAACGAGCTTCTCTTTGACGTTTCGCTTGAGCCAATTAAGCTTTGATGGCTAGGAGCGGGATGAACAGCTTGTTAAACCTCCAGTATTTGTGAATGTACAGTAGGCTAGTAGCTAAGTTGGCTTGTTAGAACTTTAGTCGGCTCAGTATAGAAAAGGAACACAGGCTTCATTTCTGTTCATCTCGTGTTTTAAAGTTGCAAGAGACAGTAATGGATGATTGTTCAGATCAGATCAAAGCATTTTAATCCCAACCCACATTAAAAAGGTTCTGCAATTTAATTATTGAAGCCAGTGAATGAAAAGGTAAGCCTGATTAGATTGATAGAAATCAATTATCAGCTACCAGGTGAATTGAAACATGTATTTCTTGTAAATCAATAATTTGCAATACAACAAGATTATTCTAGTTTGATAATCTTGTGCTCTGGAACCGAGTTCTTCTATTCAAGGGAGATCCCAAAGCGTGGAGGGTTGCAGAATATGGTTCTGGATGCGTTCTTGAACGGCAAGAAAACAGATCAGTATATGCTAATGTAGTCATAAATGTGATTGTTGATCTCCTCTGCCTTCTCTTGGTTAATGAAATGACCGACTCCTTCCATCACAACAACTTCCTCCAACAATGGCACATGATGCTTGAATCCTCCATTGTTTACAAATTCCTTCGCCCCTGGAGTAGTATGGACCATGTCAAGATCTCCCACAACAAACTTTACAGGAACTTCCACCGGTGTCCCAGTCCACGGTGCTGTGAGCTCCCAGTTCCTACAACCACCAGATTGTAACTGTTAGACCAAGTTGTTAAGGGTTTACATTCGGTTCAGCTGCTAGTTAGGAAAAGGAAAAAACATACAGATCCAGAGCTCTGTAGCAGTTCAACCCTCCAGTGAACCCCTTCTGGCTATATTTTGTGGCATAGAAAGCAAGGTCTGCTTCAGTGAGCCAAGAGGGCAGGGTTACTGGATTCTCTGGATAGATTCCGAAAGGATTTTCTTGAGGCAAGCAAGGGGGACCTGGATTGCGATCTGTCAAGGTTTTCATTAGCACTTCTGCAGTTCCAGCACGTGCAATGTCAGCTTCAATCACTCCTGGTTCCTACCACATTAAATAGACAGTACTTTTGCATTAGTTCATACCAAAACCCTACACAACTTGTTTTGAGTAGTCCTCTAATTGTCTGTAGTATTCTTACCGAACTGACATTCACAAAAATATGAGACTTGGCAGTAAGATCCACTTATTCATTCAATTCTTATGAGATTTTCCGAAAAGTAAATTCGATGAGAATATTATGTATAGATTTAGCAGATGACAAAGTGATTGTTGTCAGCATTAATTGTTTCATACACTAAATCTACACAAACAGTTGCCAAATTTGGAGATGTTAGAATCCAAAAATTTGCCACACCATAAGTCCCTTAAAAAATTGTGATCATTGAAGTTCAAACCATGCATTATATGCTAAACCTGGAATCTGCACACGTAATAGTCTTCTCCAAAGGCAAGTTTCATTGTCTCCACTGGCTTCATTTTAGGATTTCTTGGCCTGTATGGAACACAAAGGCAGACATATGCCTTCACTCTATCAGGCCTGAACAAGCACAAGTACCATCCAACCACAGCACGCACCCCAGTCATGTGCAACAACAAACACTTGCTCTACCCCTAAGATCACCATATCCCCTAAGATCTGGTGCGACAGCACGGTATCCAAGGGAGCTTAATGCAAGAATCTTGTGATGTTTTTAAATAAAATGAGTAGGTAAAAGGCAATAAAGCCCTTGAAGGCTAAAAATGAGTATAAATGAATAAGGGTTATTATAGTAATTGAACAAAGAGTTGATAAATATAAATAGAAAAAAAAATAGAAGAAGAGAGCTGTGTTTTAAGAGTGAAAAACTGACGGGAGAAGAGAAGAAAAGGGGAGGAAGAAGAAGAGAAAAGGGGGAAAGATAAGGGAAGGAGAAGAGAGTTGGAGAAAATAAGTTTAAAGGTAAGATTATGTATAAATGTGTGTTCTTTAAGCTTTAAACTTCTGTTTTGATAAATATTAGGGTTTTGAAGATTGTGTTTTGGGTTTGATTGATGAATTAATTTGAATGTTATGGGTTGATTGTGGTGGGTAATGAGTTAATTAGTTGATTTTGAGAGATTGTAGGTAAGGATGATGATTTTGAGTTATGATTTTGTTTGAATGGTGAATTTGTGTTAGAAATCAGGAGATAACAGTAGGTAATCTGTGAAAATTCTGGGTCTAAGGTTGAAGATGACAAAATTTCAGTTTGGTCCCTCTATTTGTGAAAATTACAGTTTAGTCCCTAAACTTTGGGAAAATTATAATTTGACCCCTAAATGTATTTTGAGTTTCTGGACAGTGTTATTATGAGATTAAGGATGATTAATCTCAGTTTGGTAATTGATTTGGAATATTTTTAGTTTGGTCCCTCAATTTTAGGAATTTACATTTTAGTCCCTAAACTTATGAAAATTACAATTCGGTCCCTGGTTCGTTCTAGACCGAATTTATGATGGGCTATGGGTGAAAATTCAGTATGGTTACGTATTTACAGTTTGGTCCTCCAATTCTGGTAAAATTATGTTTTGGTCCCTGTTTTGGAAAATTGTCGTTTTTGTCAATAAACTTAGGAGACTAAACCTGGTTTTATTTTATGCATTGGGATCTTTTGTTTGAGTTTTTTTTTAGTATATTTCATATATTGTTGTAGGTTCTCCTAACGATCCTCAATAGGATTTCGGGTCTTTTGTCTGACATTCCTTTTAGTTCTATATTTTCCGGGTGAGTGGGATAATCTTTAATATGCATATATGATAAATAAATATGTATGTATTTTGATTATACAATGAGTACAACTAGTTAATTTCTTGAATATTTATATATGTTGCTTTATTTTCCGAGTACTCATTTATTCTTGAATTTGCACTCGCAATATGTCGAACTAGATTCTATTTGATATGATATACGTTTCTCTGATGATTCTATAAATATCTATTATGCCTTGATATAGGACTTGTCAGTAACTCCATGCTAACGGAGAGTAGTTAGCCCATGTGCACACAATATTCTGTATACCTAGCTGGTGAGAGAGGCATCAGCCTGTGGCGACTGATCATCCCACAGTGGTCACCTTCGGGTGTCATCTGGTTACCTTCGAGTATCATCTGATCTCTGACATGTATTCCACTACGTTATGATGATATGTTTAGTATGTATATGTATATGTATATCAAGATAAATCATCTTGCAAACTATTAATATCTAAAATGTGTATTAAATATTATTCCCTCACTGAGTTGGTTGAACTCACCCCTCATTCTTAATATTATTTCAGG
>Ga0307507_10013100_pt1 | contig 10126 bp, 11 predicted proteins | sample 7_EM_MG_FD_207223 | JGI IMG/M metagenome (GOLD analysis project Ga0307507, IMG submission 207223) | Populus trichocarpa ectomycorrhiza microbial communities from riparian zone in the Pacific Northwest, United States - 7_EM | ecosystem: Host-associated > Plants > Roots > Unclassified | place... | reverse complement strand
AAAGGAATCCCGTTGTTTATGTCCCTTCATTTTCCGTACTAGTCAGCTGCCTTCAACGTATGGAGGCTCCAAAGCCTCAGGCGGAACACTCGTCAGTGTGGAGAGCGTCCGTACTCGGATCCTACGATGATACATCTAGCGAGGCCAAGACGACCGAGGAACGACGGGCGATCTATGATTCTCTCGGGGAGCTTTCTCAACGACTCGATACAACGTCATTGGTAGGCACGAACCTTACAATACATTCCTTCAAAGCTGAAGTAGCGGGCACGAATCTTCTCCATTTTCATGGACACGGGCAGTACTACGAGCACGACATCAAGCGCCAGTCCCTCGAGCTTGGGGGTAGAGGAGAGATTTTAACATTGAACGATATTGCCACATTGGAACTGGAGAATGCTCATGTAGCATTGATCACGTGTCAAGGCGGCGTTCAAGACTTTTCTCTCCAAGGAGACGAGCCGCTAGGGCTTCCATCAGTGTTTTTGCTCGGTGGTGCGACATCTGTTCTTGGAGCACTTTGGCCAATACAGTCCACAACTGGCCGCAAGTTCACACAGATATATTACGATTACTTCATCAACCACCTTGACAGAACGGAGCTGGGTCCTATTGTGAACCTTGCCATGGCTTTGCAACACACAGCCCTTCGTATAAGGGGGTCTCCGGAAACGCAGACACCGTATCACTGGGCGGCGTTCAAGTTGTATGGCGCTTGGTTCTGCCACAGGAAGCCTGGTACCTGGTGAATATTTCTCCTATCTCAGAAACGGCACTGCTTCTCCCTGTCCCACTCTATATTTCCATAACAGCTCTTCAATCCGCAGCAGACCTCTTTACTTACTACGTCCTTTATTGTACTCCCTTGTATCCGCCTACCTATATATCTATGTGAATACGGTTCCGTATTCCATTTAGTCCATCCGATGCTTCTGCCGTACACCATTTTATTTTGTATTACTTAGCAGCGTCCATCCGTCCGATCTGTTGGACACACTATACCACTCTACTTTCCAGCAATGATCGAGCTTGACAGAAAGGAACACATACATGAATGCGACGCGAAAAATACTGCAGGAGTTTTCACCGAATCCAGAGCTTTGGTGTGAAGTCGAAGAAAGCGAGTGTTGTTGTAGTAGTAGTTACAGACTAGTAGCGATGATATTGATATAATTTGATTGCCTGACCCACAACCGGAAGTGACAACTGGGCGGGCGTACATGTTGATGACGACGATACCCAGTGGGCCAGAGACAACGAAGAGACCACATATCCACCTCTCGATGTCGGCGCTTGTTCCTCCACTCTGGATTAAACATATATGGTGTACTTCCACAATCCACTTCCCTCGTTGGAAGCCCAAAATCTGTAAGCTTGACCACCACTCTGCCTCGTTCTTTCTCCAATTTATCCAGTCGAACGACTGGGACTGGAGAACGAGGATTTTTGAGGGAGGGGCATCAGGTCTTGCCACACTTTTGTGCCAGGATGTCCTGATGATTCGTGGGGTAGTCAGACAGGGTCAACCATTCTCTAGTTGTTTACCGGCGAAGATAAGAGGGTGTTGGGCTGAATGCCTTTTGATTCAAATGCGTGATGAAAGTGTTTGGATGGAGACCAGCATTTTGGTCAGAGCATGGGGTTGGGCTACAACATGGTGTGGTAATTCAACGATGTAATGGAAAGCGAAACGTCGTAAGGAGAGGGTGCAGAACATGCCATGGGAGCTTCAGAAAGATAGAAAATCAAGTTAGTATAAAAATTGCAAATGCAGCGATTATAACTCACTGTTTCCCGGGTAAGACAGGTGTTCGACCCATAGTTCTCCAACCACCGGCGCAATCCTCAATATTTTACATGGTCGGAAACGTCTGACTAAGGTGATTAGATTAAGCTAACATTGTATGATTTGGTGTGGATTTGACTTACCTGGTTAAGTCCTTGCTTGATCCTCTTCAACTACTGATACAGGTTTCGTCGGGACAAATCAAAGCAACGGGGACTGAAGCAGTCCATAGTCTAGCTCTAAATCAATCAAGAAAGTCAATGGAAATATAGAATTAATGGAGTTGTGGCAAGTTACTTGCCTGGTCCCCTCTAGTCACTCGGCCACCTCGAACGGGTTTATTTGGGACAAATCAAAGCAACGGCAACGTAACAATCCATAATCTGGTTCTATCGCAATAAATAAAATCAATAGCAGTGTAGAATCAATGGAGCGGTTACTTGCACTTTGGTCCGTTGAATTGTCCGTACGCATCTACTGCAGGTGAAGGGGATGGTAGTGTTGTTTCGACGGCTTGAATTCATCCATGCGGTGTTCGTTGATTTCATCTGGCAGTAAATCAGAAGTTGGAGCAAGGTCGTAAGGACCAGCCAAGGTGTCGCGCGAGGTATAAAGGAAAGGGAAATGGCGGCTGACTGTCGGTCTAGCGATCATTTGTTTGGTGCAGCTTGATAGGTAAAAATAAATGTCACTTGTACACTCCTGTAGTAGTACATGCCAAAATTCTCGCCTTTGTAGCAATTCCTGAGCCCCTCCTCATCTCTCGTCTGTCAATGCCCATGTCCCCTGTTTCCTTTTCAAAACCCTCCTGTCCGAGAGACTCAGTAAGACATGCCAAGCACTCGCCCACCGACATTGATCTGGTTGAAGGACTGGCGTGTTATTGGTGTTTCCACCTCATTTCTGCACCTTTATTCGTGTTCTAACCCGCTATACCCGCTATAGAGTCTGTTTTTGGTCTATTTAACCTTGATGGGCTTTGATTGGACCAAGGGATATCAGTCGAGGATGGGTAAATGGTCGCTGGGTATGTTGTTACTTTTTCCAACTCATTTTTGCACCTTTCTCCGTGTTCTAACCCTCTATAGAACCCGTTTTTGGTCTATTATTCCTTGCCGGACTTGGATTGGGTCGAAGGATATTAGTCGAGAGTTGTGAATGGTTGCCGAGTACCCGGTATGTAGTTACTTTTTCCACCTCATTTCTGCCCCTTTCTCTGTGTTTTAACCTGCTATAGAACCCGTTTTTGGTCTATTTTACTTTGCTGTCCTTTGATCTGGCCGAAGAATACTAGTCGACATTGGATAAATGGTCGCTGGATACCCGCTATGTTGTTGGTTTTTTCACCTCATTTCTGCACCTTTTTCAGTGTTTTTACTCGCTATAAGACCTGTCTTTGGTCTATTCTACTGTGCTGTACATCATTCTGACCGAAGGTCATCAGTTGGTTGGGTGAATGTTCACTGGGTACACGGTATGTATTTGCTTTGTCCCTCTCATTTTTTCACTATTTTCTGTGTTCTAACCCGCTATGGAACCTATTTTAGGTCTATTCTACTGCGCTGTATATCGATTTGGCTGAAGGTTATTAGTTGTTGTGTGAATGGTCACTGGGTACCCAGTATGTTGTTGCTTTCTCCGCCTCATTTTTGTACCTTTTTCCATGTTCTAGCCCGCTATAGGACCCGTTTTTGGTCTATTCTACTGTGCTGTGCATCAGTTTGGCCAAAGGTCATCAGTTGGGGTTGGGTGAATGGTCACCGGGTACACGGTATGTTGTTGCTTTCTCCGCCTCATTTTGTACCTTTTTCCGTGTTCTCACCTGTTATAGAACCTGCTTTCGGTCGATTTTGAATTCTCTGTTGACTGTCAAGCCTCCGAAACCTGTTTCTGCAACAGATCAGGAAGTCAACGTCAGCCAAACTGAAGAATCGTTGGTGGAAGAGGAGTAACAGGGGATGTCCAAGGGATGCAACAGGGAGGGTGATTATATGCATGAGTTGTTCGGCTTATACGACGAGGTCGATGGAGAGAGCGCTGAACCAGAGGAGTAAGTTCTTTGTTACGAATCAATGCTTCCCGCCTGATCGTCTTTCAGTCCTCCTGCATCGACCACTCCTAGCCCTCCTTCAACTGAATCCGAAAGAATATATCCCGATCTCCGCGATGCTAATACTGCCGAGGGAGGCCACGATATGGACATCGAGATCACCAAGTCTGTTCCACCATCTCAAGGCCCACCTCTCGAAACTGAAGACTGCCGACTTCCGAGCTCCTGACTGGTATTATTTCTCAGGTCGAGTCCCCGACCCGGACGGCAATACTAGAACGTGTCCTTGTGTAAGTCATGGAGGTACATCGTTGACGTTCCTCATCACATTGTTATCTCTTCTTACTTAATTTTCAGGATGCCCCGGATGTAGACGAAGCAGAAAATTTTATTATTCTTGAATTGGCTCATATGTATTCTAGCATGAGCAATAATATAGTGAGGGGGATGAAAACCTTGTTGATAGCGATATGAGTGATCATACTCTTTAGAGCTTTATATCCTCTGGAGCATATGGTGCGAGAATTTCATCAATGGCAGTTTCCTGAATGTAGACCAACATATATGCATTAGTGAAACACTTCATCGTGCCGACTTGGCTGAGTGCTGACAACGGTTCTCCACCATAATTGTCCTATTCCCTATTGCTTCCTGGATTCGCTAGCGAACCCGGGAAGTAATATAACTAGTTACAGATTGCGTTCCTTGTGACAGGATCGATTCAGATGGCTTTTCAACTTGCTTCTTGATTCAAGTCATCAAGCAAAGAAAGTATTAGTACATGTTTTTGAATTCAATACTGGCTATCCATTGTAGTCCCAGTGGCGGACAGCGACCTCACATAATCTATACAAGAATGGTGCACGACCCTGAGCGAGTGCAAATTCCTCGAATACAAACTGCCAAGGATCTGGGTGATAACGGTTGGATAAACGAGTGCGTTGCCTTGGTTTGTCACGATGATTCTCGTGTAGTATCTGCCATAAACCACGTAGGTGGCAATGAAGCACGAATTTTGTTCTCGTAGCAAGAAAGTGGTGGTGAGGCGTTTGGCATACCCAGCTGCTCGATGCAAGGCATCGTCAGCTGAGAGGTTACCCTTCTTGACATCTTGCTCTTCTGGATTAGACCGAGTTTTTATTTCAATGACCCCAATATTGCAGTGGAAAAAGACTGATCTGAGGGGTTGGAAGTTGGCGCGGCAGGGGCTTTGTCAAAGTGAAGTCTGGATATTTCACTTGCTTTCTTCCAGCTAAAAAGGATTCAGCACGAACACAGAAATACCAGAACACAAAGCAGTTCACTGCCTTGTCCTGCGTGGATCTCTCCAGTCGAACCAATGGAAATATTTCGCCCGTGTCTGCCTACGCCCACGTCAACAATAGGACGGGCAGGGTAGACGAAACACTCTTAAACCACTGAGTTGGAACTGCTGGGTCGGTGAGAATATAGAAACGAAGGCTGAATTGAAGTAGCCATAGGTGTTCTCCTCATGGCGAATGCTCTCAGTGATAACACGATAGAGATTGAATTGGACAGTGGAAGGAATCTGATTGTAAAGTGCCAGAGCAGTTGGAAGTGGTGCGAAAACAAACTGCAGTGGGAACCTGGGCACTACCTCTCTGGCATTTGGATTTATGTCGTTCGGAGCGGCCATGATTATAGCATCAGTACAACTTGATCGTCGGATTATTGATTGTTGATGTGACCAGTGTGACACACAATGTCTGATTTCAATATCCATGTGGAGGAGGCCGAAGCTGAATTACTTGAAGAACGCAGCTGGAAAGGCAAAGCGAAACTACGAACAAGCGTAAGACCTGTTTATCTGAAAGCATTACCCTTTCGACTATTCAGATTTGTTAGTTTAGATGCTTCACCGTATTTGTCAGTGAGAATATCCTTCCGCTCGAAGACAGGCGTGCCCAGGCATCACCACCATAGGTTGTTGGGTGGTTTGAAAAATTGCAAAACAAACAAAGCAAAAAAAAAATGTAACGGATAGCGGTTCGTGAGATAGGGGCCACTTCTCGGACAGAACTGGGAAAGGGAATGAAGAAAGTTGCTCTTCCAACCTATGGAATCTTCATATGTCTGAACCACTAGAGATTCCACACATCGGTAGGAGAGTGCATTTGCTAGTGGTATCGATTAGAGTAGTAGCTCTTGTAACCACTCGCTTTGATTCCTGAAAAGTGTGAGCGATCGAGAAGCTGAACTGCTGAGAAAAATTTACTTACCCTCTTTCTCTAGCCAAGCCTTTACTTTTTCTTCCTTCACCTGGAATAGGCTTGCGGTCCTCCTGAAGGACTTCCTCGTATGTTTCCGGGCCATCGTGGATGAAAGGACCATATTCAATTTATGTTATGACGAGAACATCGGATACAGTTTCAAGTCTGCGTGGGGCAGGACAGCACCCAAAAGCAATGTCCTTCTCGATAACCAAATCGTCGAGTTGCATGGCGATACTGAGGTCTTCGCTGTGGTCATTTTTGAGCTCGTATTCGTACTTTCTCTTGAACCATGCGCGCCCCTCTTCATTGTCGATGGAAAGACCGAATATAATGGAATCTAGGATGCGAGTGGGCCCCTTCGTAACGTCAGGAGGGGGGCGGTACCATGGAGGAGGCAGAGTCTCTGGGTGGGGATTTACATGTTGTAGGATATCCCAATTCATGCGCTCAATCGTGCAGGAGATCAGATCTGAGAAATTGAGTCGAGTTAGAATATGTGAGTAGAAATGAGTTCATCGAGGCATTACTCACGGTGACTTACCCAAATTTTCATTGAGGATGGAGGGTAGTTTTTCTGACAAGGCGAAAAGGGTATCAAATATTCGATCTTTCTCTGGTGGACTGGACCGTAAATCTACCATAAATCAATCCAATTAACTCCAAAGAATTATTCTCTGGACGCCTCACAGTTTTTCGGTTGAGTCCATTCGGGTACTTAGCCCCTCCAATTTTCCCCGCCCAATCAAAATCAATGAAATGAACCTTCACATCGCCAGAATCAAGTGACTCAGGGTCAACGAGAATATTGGTGTTCCTGATGTCGCCATGAACCATTCCACTATCGTGCAAAATTTTGACGATTTTTTGCAGTACCTTGTCCCGCTGTCCCTTCGTCAGGTTCAGGTCATAGAGCGCTTTGTATTTTGATCTCTCCATCACGACTGCCGTCCACCCTGCAGAGATTGGAAGGCATTGCCCAAGTTTTGGCGCAGAATCATGGTTTGCAAGCAGATGATGGGCGGCCTCCGAATAGTGTCTAGTGAACTTGACAACGCACTCGTCAGGTTCATGTTGGTTCATGATGGCAGAGAAAACGAGCTTTGTTTCATCCAGCCGTTTATTATACGTGAAACTTAGTTTCCTCCCGTCGTCTTCGTAGGATAAGAACGGAAATCTGCAGGCTACTTGAAGGCGCTCATCGAACGCTTTTGTGGCTGACGCATGTTTCGCCTGGGCCTCGGCATTAGTTTTCTTGTAGTGATCTTCAATGTTTCGAACAGCGAGCACGAGTCCATCGAAGCTAGAAGCAATCGCCTCCCTGGCTTTACTCTCTCTCCAGTGGGTCGCCAAGTCGAAACCGGGTGATCGGAGGGGCTCAACTCTTGCACGCTCTCCATGCCATGCGGCACCATAGAAACCAAGGTATGAACCTAAGTATACCATCAAATAAGCGAATGGTCGAGGAAAGTGAAGACATACCTATGTCAATTAGAAGTATGCATGGAAAACGCGAGTCGCAGTTATGGAACTTATGAGGGCGGTCGAATGCATTTCGTAGAAAGTTTAAATAATATAGGATTGCCCGATTCAGTGGGTCACCGTGCTCGTTTTTACACTCTTGAATAGCCGCTGGCATGACGATAACGACAAGGTTTCCATCTGTCGATATTCCGTGCCCGGTTTTCTGCTCTTGGAATTGAAGGCCCAGATGATCGATGAGCACATTTCGAATCTTTGTTCTCCGTTCGAATTCCGACCCGTACCATTAGCATGCCACTGGGGATAGTTCGTTGAGACACGCGAGTGCTTCCTCAGAAGGAGGTCTCTCACATCGATCCATAAATATTCCGAACGATTCATGGAGTAAGACCAGAGGAATCGTGTCGAGCTCGAAAGGTCGGTTACAACCAATGGCATGATTTGGTCCCGTAATTTTTTTGAATTGTTCGGGACGAGCCAAGGACGACGGCGCCGCCTTCCCAGCTTCATTCTTCAGGCGCTTGATTGGGTGCGGCACGCCATCTTCTTCACGGACCCGTTTGTCCACGCGATCATCTATCATTTGCGTACGTGCTCGTCAGACATGTAGAAATGAGGCAAGGAGGAGACTCACGAGCAGGCGGGAGTTGGACAACAATATGAAGGGTCTTCTGAACGGGGTTAGGCGGCAGAAATGTCACCCATAGAAAGTCTCCCGCCAGTAACGAGTCCTCATCGAGAAACTGATGACTGCTGACTGTGTTCTTTAGGTCCCCGGTGATTGGGAAGGATACCTTTGCAGGAAAGTTGAGGACAAATAATGATTGAAAGTGGAGAACAACCACTGACTCTCCAAAGTGTAAGGTCGTCAGCGTCGATATCGACAAACTTGTTGGGCTTTTCCTTCACGATCTGTTGTTTGAGATCATCCACCGTGGTACTGTCCTCGACTATTGGGAATGAAAATGGATTCTTGGATATAATGAGGACCCAACAGAAAAGCTTAATGGTGCGGGTTTGGAAGACGGGCAGAGGAGTGGCCGACGTAGTAGCAATGGACCCAGGTGCGGTCGAAGTAGAAGCGGCGGGCTGCGGGGGAGTTGGTGGAGAAACGCCTGCGTGTTTGTGCAGCAAACAAAGCCTTGCTTCATAGTTCGGCCGGATAGTGCTTGCGTACATGCTAGGGGCTGTTCCACAAATGCGCTCTCGTACTGTCCGACATAAGCCTATTGTAATAATTGACGACCGTGACGCCAACTCATTTGGCAGATTCCAAATGTCATGTGCGTTCATAGACGGACCGGTCACTGGTCTTATTCTGAATCCTGTCCTCAAATATGTCCTGTTTGCTGTGCGGCCCCGGAACGAATACACCAGCACTAACATGCAGTTGTCAAACCTGCGTGAAAGTTGCGATGGTTGACGAGGAGATCAAACGAGCCGTGGCCACCCTTCAACGTTTACTCACCCAACGCTGCGATCTTCGTTTTGAGCAGAACCACGCTCACGATGTCATGCGTCGACTCCCGCTCGAGCTCAAAAATCGTATATTTGAACTGGTTCTACCAACTCGAGACGAATGGGGTAACGAGGTTAGACACTGGCCAAGGGGGGAAACGCCGTCATATTTAACTTCTATCTGCAAAAATTGGCGTGATATCGCCCAGTCAAACCCTTTTCTCTGGTCTACGGTACCCATAGTGCTTGGAGCTCCCTCAAAATACGATCCCAGTTGGGTCGATTTTATGGACGGCTGGATCCAGCGCTCTCGGAACTCGCCTCTCAGCCTTCACATCACCGTCTACGACGACGACGACGACGACTCAGAAGATGACTCCCAAGTCGAAGTCGACTTAAAAGAACAATTGAATGGCGTACTCAGTGTCATGTGCCAATATCCCAACGAATGGCAATCTCTATCCCTTGAGATCCCTTTTTCTTTATTATACGTCTTTCATGATGACAACGACTTCAAGTCACATATTCTCACTGTCAGGAAACTCCGAATTATTTGCACGGACAATTGGGATGATTTCGATCGACCTGTGTACCCGGTAATGAGCCCCGAAAAGATCGAAATCAATGGCTTAACCTTCAAGTCACTACGAATCTCGTGGAATCATCTTACCTCTGCAAAAGTTAGCCACTGGAATTTGGAAGAAGTCACGCAGCTCTTCCAACATGCATCGCAGATGGTTTGTTGTAGTATTTCGTGGCCTCGAAGTACCCCAGATTTTACAGTGCCGCCGATTATTCATCAAAAGCTGCAAACATTGAACTTCCGTGATTGCAGGGAAGTGATGCCCATGCTCCTCGATTCCCTTACTCTTCCATGTCTTCACGCGATCGAAACGGATATCGTCTACGCTGGACTCCCTTCGCTCCTGCACCGGTCATCTTGTCCCCCGATGAGGATCACATTGGAGACGAGGGAACTTCCTTCAGATTTGCAACCTTTGCCCAGGGTGACCGATCTAGTCCTTGGAAAGGGGTGTAACGGATCTATGCCGAAGAAACTTTTACTCAAAGGATATTTCCCAGACCTACTCCATCTTACTCTTCCACTTCCTTTATTCA
>Ga0307507_10013099_pt1 | contig 10127 bp, 15 predicted proteins | sample 7_EM_MG_FD_207223 | JGI IMG/M metagenome (GOLD analysis project Ga0307507, IMG submission 207223) | Populus trichocarpa ectomycorrhiza microbial communities from riparian zone in the Pacific Northwest, United States - 7_EM | ecosystem: Host-associated > Plants > Roots > Unclassified | place... | reverse complement strand
GCCCATCTCTTCCCCCTTGGCATTTATTGCCCCCCTAAGACTTCCAAAGTTCGCCACGAGACTAACGGCATCCACGCGGTTCACACTGCGGACTTTGGTGACGCATTCCACCATTCTCGCACCGAATTCCTCCTCTTTCCGCCCCATGATTGTCGTCGGGGCGGTTTTTTCCAGGCTCTTGAACGCTTCCAAGTACCGACCCGCCTCCTGTGCTGACCAGCATAGTATCACAGTGAGGTTATTTATCAGGCTGGTCTTTGTCAATTCTCTCAAGGGGTCCGTGGTCGAGACAGTGTCGATGTCTACTAGCACCAGTAGGATGCGAAGGGGTGTCTGCGGAAGTTTTGGGATTCGAGTGTAGATGTATTCCGGATGTAAGCGGTGGTACTTCAAACTTAGGAAGAGGGCTGGCGTGGCACCAAGGAGGTAGTCGCTTGGTATGGAGGAGGCGTATTCCCAGGGGATGTTCTTGATGTGAGTGAGGAGTGGATTGCCTTTCTGTTTGTGTTGTCAAGAAAAATCAGTTGGTTTGTGTCACGTGGTTTTTCCTTTTTTTTTTCCTTTTTTTTTTTTCCTTCTCTTTCGGTTTGTTGGGATAGATTGGGGGGAATCATAGTTAGTTAGATACGGGTAACATACCTGCCGGGTCGACACGAGAATTGACGAGCTTCCCCTAGGAAGTTTCTGCGGGATTGGCTGCTGGATAGGGGTTGAGGCGGCGGCTGCACCAGCACCAGCACCAGCTACGGCAGTAGAAGGAGGAGCAGGAGCAGCAGCAGGAGTAGGAGGAGCAGGAGGAGGAGGAAGGCTGAGTGCCACGGATGAAGTGGAGGTAGAATTGTTTAAAGCCTTCTCAGCAGCATCCAGGGCTGCAACCATGGTTTCGTCGTCGAGCAAATCGTCGTCCATATTTGTTTCTTTTCTCCCCCCCCCTTCCCCCTCTATCGGCTGATTTGGAGAGGAGGCGTCGGATTACGCTACGATTATGATAGCTGTCTGTGTGAGTTGTTCAAACACCAGGTCCCTCGACTCTCGCTCTCTTTGTCGTTGTGAGAATTTGTTGAAACGGGAGCCTGGTTGGGAAATAGTGTGTGGTCTTGTGTGCAAGGCGCAGGTTTTTTTTATTTTTTTATTTTTTTATTTTTTTTTCCTCTTCTTGTTTCTGCTTTTCGAAGGGTGGGTGACTCAACCTAACTTACTGTATCGTACAGTACAGTACCGACGAGTGCTGCGTGCTATTGCACTTACATCATAACTCTTTTTTTCTTTTTTTCTTTTTTTGTTTTCCATCGGCCCCATCCTTTGTTCATTCTTCACTTCAGGCTGGATGAATGGATGAGGCGAGTGAGTGAGTGAATGAGTGAATAGATGGATGAATGAATGAATGAATGAAGGATACGCTGCTTTATACGTTTGGTTTTGCTTGCACGCGGGTTTTGGTAACGTGCTTCTTCCTTCTTTTTTCTCACCCTACCATACGATCATGCCCGCCGCCGGGATGGGTTTGAACTGTAGGGCAAGATCTTGGACGTGTCACCTCGTGAACGCATGCTTTGTTGGTAAGGGAAGGCGGATCCATGTTTGGATTGGAGAATTTTCTCTTTTTTTCTTTTCTTTTTTTTTTCTCTTTCTTTTGCTTCCCTTCATTCCTTCCTTCCTTCCTTCCTTCCCTCCTTCCTTCTTCTCTTGTTCAATGGGTTAGCGGGGTTATGTTATACCGTCAATGATTTTACATATGGCTAAAAGGTGGGGGGGGGTGGTGGTGGAACATGAGGGGGAGGAGTTATATGATAAGCACGGTAAGCATAACTGGAGCGAGCGTGAGAGCTCAAGGGCAGCAGTCGCAGAGGATAAGTTGGCCAGTCGGGCGTACAGTACCGGTAAGTAAAGTTACATTGTATCATTGCCGTGGTCTTTGACATCAAATCGAAGGAGTGCAAGAGGAGGGACCGTAGATGGGTAAGGCATAAACAACAACAAGGGGGGGTTGAGAGAAATGGTGTGCAGGAGTTGCCAATGTAAGCCATCTTCCACCCGCTGACATACCGGTACTATACTAACCGATTTCAAAGGTATTCGGACGGCTTGGCGCGGATTTGTATGGGTCTTGGCGCCAAGGTGTCCGAATACTTTTGAAATTAGGTAGTACTCGAGTACTAGTACGGTACTTGCTCTGTGTGAGCAGTGAGCACTGACAGAGGGCGGCGGGGAGTTTCGTGCAAGTGTAAGAGGAATTAATAGCAGTAATAACCACGGACAACAGAATGCTCAAAGGGTTATCCCGTAACCGCCGCCGCCATAACTCTGTTCTGTCCTCACAATGGCCCTTTGCCACATCCATCTAGGGCCACACGCAGACACACACGCCCAGGTATAAAAGATGAGGGCGAGGGGATGGGCATGCCGTATATATATCATATATATTATGTGTGTATATATATTTTATCCCTTTTGACGACGATACCGTGCTGGTATTTCGGAGTGGATTGCCACTTTTTGCTGTTGCTGCTTGTCTCTCTCCTATTCCTCCTATTGCTCTGGCTTCTTTCCCGTTGCCGCCGCTTCTACTACCGGTATTGCTGTGGTGCCGGCACCGGGATGTGCAATGTGAAGTGAACCGAATCCACAGACCAGATTTAGCCCCACAATTTCCTTGCCCGGACCTGGCAGCTTGGCCGTGCTGTACGAGTGCCTGCTCCATGCTCATCATCATCCATCCTCGCTCCCACGCAACCAAGCAAGCAAGGAATACCAGTACGAGTACACTGCCGCACATACCGGTCCTGTCTTGTGCGCATCCGAGAAAGTGAAAGGGAACTGGTGCTGCTGGACTTTGACTTACCCTTCCTTCCTTCCTTCTTCCTTCGCTTGTGCTTTTTGCCTCCACCTCCATCCATCCATCCATTCATTCGCTCACTCACACACACACACACACACACACACACACACCCACGCTCACACCTTCATACCTTTACACGCTCACACGCTCACACCGCACACTCTTTTTCTTCGTGTGTAAACCATCACTCTGCTACCGGTAGTACCGGTACTCTACCCTACCCTACCGGTACCTACCTACCTGCCAACCTCTTAACGACCTGTTGCTCTACTCTACTACTACCTACCCCTTCATCATCACCATCATCATCACCCTTCACATTCGCCCCTCCTCCCTACCGTACTTTAACAACAGTCACCCTTCATCCTGGTGTTAATCGCTTCCCACTCATCCGTTATAGGAAAATTCTCGTCTCATTCCTACTGCCCACCGTCCACACGCGACTCCCTTCCACCGTCTACTTCAACTTTTCCACTCGTTTCACCAACACACTTTCCAGTTCACGAAGCTTTTATCCGTTCCTCTTCGCTAGTCCGTTCACCTGGGCGCGATAAACAACGGATACAGCTGCCTCTTCTAGGCTTTTTTTTCCTTTCCTTCTTTTTTTCTTTCTCTTCTTTTTCTTTCTTTCACACCTGCATTGGAAATTACAATTCGGTTTCGTCGATTAGGGGAAATATTACGGCTATTTGGATTAGTTACGGGAAGGATTGGTAGTAGGAACTGGGTGGAGTTGATTATAAAGGGATTGGGGGGGGAATAGATTTCAAGGAGGTGTTACCGATATAAGGGATCGGAATTAGTTCCAGGGAGAGAGAGATAGAAGGGGAAAAGGAGAGAGACGGGAGGATACTTTTTCTGTGGGGAGCTGAGAGGGGAAAAGGTTTTTTTTTCTCTTTCCTTCTCGCTGCGGAAAAGTGGGGACCATTTTTCGCTTCCGTTGTGAGGAGCCTCAGGCAAGAAGTTTAAAATTTCGGACGGTCGACTTACTCACTCGCGCTCACCCACCCACCCACTCACATACGCCATCATTTCTGCGCGCTTGCAAAAGGGAAGGGATATATCAAGTAGAAGTAGAAAGGGAAAAAGGAGGATAAATCACCAATCTCGTGAGTTTATTCCCTTTTTTCCTTTTAATAGTCTCTCTTGTTCATTTATTCGTTTATTTATTTATTCGTTTTTTATCCCTTTTTTTATTTTTATTATTTTCCCCCCCTTCTCTGCTTGGGTTACCTGGGGTTTCGAAGCGGTGAGCAGAACTCAAAGGGAGCAAGAAGAAGAAGGAAAAAGGGCTCAACATCATCGCCCATCGAGCAAAACATCGCCTGGCAACGATCCATGATCGACAAACCCACCACTTCTCCCTTCCTTTCTCGCTTCTGCTCTTGCTCTTGCTCTCCCCTTTCCATCTTGGGCATAACCCACCACGCATATACCCATCCACCCATTACTTACCATTCAACTAACCATAATTCAAGGCTTGGTTCAATAGAAATTTCCGATCATTCACCTCCGCCACTCAACCACCACCTATCACAGCAATAAAGACTTTTTCCACGCCAACCACCCCTGACCTTCTCCCTTGGTTTGGATATTTGCCCAAATTTTCCACATTTGAAACATCTTTGTTGTTCTCGACGTTGAAAGTCCCGACTTTCACCGTCCCCCTCATCCGCCAAAATCAGTTCAACACCTTCTTCTCACACTCCTCCCCCAACGCCATCGTCGCGTATGACAACCCTCTATTCTCATCAACACCACCACCCACCCACGCCAGCTCTGGATCAACCCACGCCTCAATCTCCCCCTTTCTACATGTCCTCCAACCATGCACCCTCTAATAATTATTCCTCCGGCAAGTACAGCCATCATCACTCTTCAACCCTCTCGCCTCCTAGTTCCTCGATGACCTCGTCCTTCTCCGGGGGCTCGCGTTCCCTACATCCAACCAACACCATACCGACTCCTGCTAGCTCCGCCGCGAACACTGTTCCTGCGACTTTTGAGGACAACGAGGTTGACATGATGGATGAGGGAAGCGACACCGGGTCAAACAAGAGGCGCCGAACTAGTAGCAGCTCTTACGATCGCACTTCACAGACAATGCCCCCCGCTCTGCGACACCGAAGAAACTTGCCCGACGGCATCTCCCCCCCAATACCCACTGAGCAGGAGCTACTTTCCCAGCCGGATGTTTCGCCTTACTATCTAGTTTGCTCAAATCGTTTGTTCCCCTTCCCCCTCCCCTCTCCCCCCCCTCCCCTTCATTCTTGCTATTTCCTCAGCCGGTAAGTTTTTTTGTTTGCGCGCTTGAACACTGGGATTAACGCGCAACAGCCCGACAACCCTCATACCCTGATCTTACAGATAATCTCCTCGCTATGTACGACCTCAGCGATATTGCCAACACGGTAGCGCGAAAGAATCCTATAACCGGGGCGAAAAATAAACTCCGAAAAAGCTACAAGGGTTTCATCGGCGATCTGGCCGGCAAGAATGTAGTTGTGACAAAAGCTTCTCAGACAGAAGTAGAGCCTGGAGGAGATGTAGGGGGCGGTGGAGGTGACTATTTTGCGACTTTGTTGGGGTTTCCGAATGAGGAATGGCGCAACTTGCAGGTTATTGGGAAGGAGATTTCCAAGGGTATCGACATGGGGAAGCTGAGGAAAGGATTGTCCATGGGGAGGGGAGATATTCCGGGGGTGCGTTGAGTTCAGAATTGCTATAATGGCATGAGATTCCAAGGGGAAAAAAAAAGGATACTAATGCTCTTGGTGCAGTTTGATGCTTCCATCCTTGGACTCGACGAAGAATCCCAGAGGAGGAAAACTCCGTATGTAGGCTCCACAGCCCCTGCTGTCGGCGCCGCTATAGGTACTCCCGCCCATGCCAACGGCTCAACACCTGGGGGGCCATCTCCTGCGGGTGATGACGGTCGGCCCAAGCGCGGGAAGAAAAGACGCAATGACGGCGGGGATGACGATAATGGTGTGAATGGCAGCGTTGGAGGTGTAGCAGGTGGTGGAGGTGGAGGAAACCACGGTCCGGGGCCTGGAGTAGGGCCCGGAGCAGTTGCCGAAGGCGCAGCGTGGGATAAGAGAGAAAAGCAGAAAAAGAAGCGGAAGAAGGTTATTATACCCTCTTAAACATACAAAATGTTTCCTTTGCTTTCTTTGCTTCTTTTTTCTTTTTTTCTTTTTATTACTCTTCCACAGTTTTAGACAGAAAACAAAAATACTCGAACCTTAGTCGCGAAATAATATACCCCGCTATTTTCACTGTATCGCGCGTTTTTTTTCCTGTTTGCCCGCATCCACATAGCCTTAACCTTCCATTGCGTCCCTCTTCTCCCAAGTTTTTCGCGAATTCAGCTGACGATTGACCGATTCTTGGTTCTTTTCACAGAATCCTGACATGAATTCACCTGGGCCTGCAGCTGCAGCCGGGAACATGATTCCTCACCACCACGCACATGGAGGAATAGCGGTCCACGGTGGAGGCGGCGGATATGGTCGGTGACCACGCACCGGCACTGCGGCGGGCAGAGCGCTATGAGTGATGCCCAGCATAACGATGACGACGATGACGGTGTTTTTTATATATATATACGTACATACATTCAGTACCGGATCACCACCCTTTTTTACTCACCTACCTTGCTACCTACCTACCTGTCCGCCTATCGTCTCGGCGGATCGTTGTGGTTAATTCATACGCACGCGTGTATCCACTGGTCGGATTGGATTGGATTGGATTTTTTTTTTTCTCTCCCTATATTTGCTACGCCCTAGATTGGGTTCGCTTCTTTCTCTCCCCCTCTGGTATTGGATTGGGCAGAGGGGGGGGAAGGGATCGACTATTACTGCCTGCCTACCTACTCGCCTACCCGCATGTCATATTTACCTATCGACTCACTTCCCACGCTGCTATTTCGCTTTTTTGCTTTGTCTGCCGAGTTACGCCTTATCTTCCCTTTTCTCCCTTCCCTCCTTCCTCCTACTTCCTTGAATCTCGTTTGTAGGTTGGGGCGATTAGTCGATAAGTCCTGCATCCTTTGCAGCTTAAAAATTAGTCCTTTCCTTTTCCGCTCTTCATTTTTTCCTTTTTTTTTTCTTCTTCCCTTTTTCTTTTATTCTTGGGTCGGGATTTTTTTTACTTACTAGTGCCACCGCTACTTTAAAACCTGTTTACCTTTCTCACCCCTATCACATTACCATAGCTAGACCCGCCCCTTCATCTGTCCTCCCTCCACCCAGCAAATTCTTGTCAGGGGGGGGATGAAGAATGTAGGGGGCCTGCTAGTGGCCGTACGATATCACGAGTACGATACGATTACGAATCTGTATATAGCTTATTCCTATCCACCCATCCATCCACCCATCCTCTATACTTCCTTACTCCTTGTTGCCTCCTTTTCTACTTATCATAGTTGCCTCTTTACGGCTCTGTTTTGTTTGCTGTTTTTTATCCGCTCTTCTACTTTTTCTTTTTGCTTCCTTGTTGGAGTTGTGCTTTGGTTTGGTTTAGTCTACTGTTGGGTTGATGAATGGATGGATGGATGGGAGAGGAAGAGGGGTGGGGGGGGTATTATTGTACATCACGTAGAAGTTAGTTTCTTGGAGCGAAAGAGGGAATTAAAGTTATCGAGTAAAAGTTGAGTTTACTATTGTGCAAGCTAAAAGGTTTAGGGAGCGGGCATGGGGTATCACTCGCTGCTTTCTGTGCTCACGGGCAATGGAGATTTCACCACTGGTGGAGGGGTTCGGCCGTGTGTGTGTGAATGGTGGGTTGATTTGTTAGTTAGTCATTGGCCATGGTTTGTTTAGGGGGTATTGGTATCAGAAGTTGAAGTGTTGAATGATAATGTGTGGGTAGGCCTAGTAGGCGATGATATGCAATAAACGGATATGAAACGTGCAAACTCAATACGACCACTCAAGCCAAACACATGAAAAGAAAAAAAAACTAAGAATCTCCCAAGAGGGCATCACATCTATGAACATTTTTCCTCTTTTTATTTTTATCCTTATACCAACCCCTCCCCTCCCCTCCCTAAACTCACTGCACCAGGCTACTACTACTACTACTACTACTACTACTACTACAACAACCCCATCTCAAGAACTAAAAAACAGCCAACAAAAGCCAACCCAACTCCCCACGACCCCAACCGCAGAATAGGAACTATTAAACATCAAGGGCAAGAACTCGTACCGGTCCCCAAACAAAACCTTATGAAAGAGACTAGTGTAGGCAATCAACGGAATCGCAACAATTATGAAAAACATTGTGAATCTATCCAGCAAGAACCTCCTAGTGTTTACCGCAACGGGAGATACGAGGGCGTCGAAGGCGGTGAGGAATACCACGAGCCATGCGACCGTGTACACCGTCTTAATCAGGAACTCGGGCGCGGTGAACAGTAGTGGAAAGAGGGAGACGTGGCCGGCTACGGCTAGTGGCCTGAATGCGCCGAGGTAGCGGCGGTCCTTTAGGGCGAGGAGGGAGAAGGGGATCACTACTAGGAGGATAGCCTTCTCATGCACATGCCAGCCGAAGAGGAAGGAGGCATACCCGCAGAGGATTATGGCGCCGAGGAAGGTTTCATAGGTGGGGTTTGCCCAGAGCTTTATGAGGGGGAGGGTTTGGAAGAATAGAGTTAGGAGGAAGGTTGTTCTGGGTACGATCTCCGGGAGGACGGCGAAGGCGGTGTCGCCGACGAGGCCGCGGGTTACGCTGGTGAGGGCTTCCTGGTTTACAGAGAGGCCGAGATGGGGGGCGACTGTGAGGGTGGTTTGTTTTTAGTGGAGAAGCAGTGAGAAGAAAGGGAACGCGTGAGTACCTATGATTAGAACTCTGTCCATGAAGGAGTATATTGCCCAGATATTTGGCGCCCAGTAGGCGTGGCAGAGACCTCTACTGAACGGGAATAACCGGGACAATAGCTGAGGTATCTGCCCCCAATAGACGAACGGCCCGAACGCTGCGGCAATGATTACTATAATTCCTACCCCTAGCTTCACAACGTTCGCAAACCGGATTTGGAAGATGGTGTCGCCGAGGCAGTATGTTCGTAGTAGAAAAACAAAGTATGCTGGCGCTAGGTAGAGGTATATATGCTTGAAGCAGAGCAATGCAGCAAAGAGAAAGCCAGAGTATAAGCGGGTAGAAGGTGACCGAGCGAGGACCATGCTGAGAATTAGGATCCCGTATAGGAAACCGTTGTATTGGAAGTGAATGTGGTCGATTATTAAGAAACCGGGTGATAGGAGAATGGATAGAGCTACAGCATGAGCGGGGCGCTTCGAGGATTCGGGACTCATATTTATGAACCTTCATCATTATTAGCATTATTTGAATTCAAGAGGACGAAGGAGGAGGAGGAGGTACTTTTGTAGCGCATAAACAAGTAATAGTTCCGTGAACATCACAGACAACCGCTGAAAGTATACTGTTCGAACAGAATCATATCCCAAATTCCTCACATCCAGCATCGCCGGATCAAAGAATTGAGCGACCTGACTGAGTATCCATTCGAACGCTGCAAAGAAAGGAGGATAGTCTAGTGTCCACTCCGAAGTTTTCTATCCCTCCTATCAGCTTCCACTCCCACGAGCCCATTCGCAGCTTGAAGGGAAAAAAAAAACCCCCCCCATACCTCATAGTACCACTCCTTCACCGGTAATGAGTGAGTAATCGCTAACCAATTCCTGTGAACTTCGAAATCCGTAGACTTACTGCTCACCGCTGCAATCAGCTATGCCGGCCACACACAAAACAGTATGAGGTATATAGGGGAAAACAGACTATGCGGGGAAGAGTAGGAGCTTAAAAGCCGTTGCGGCAATAGCACATTCGCGAAGTGAAGGGTGGAATTTATCCATTGTCTGGCATTGAAGATGGTATTTGCGAGGGGGAAGAGCCTGGGAGTCTGGCTTGGAGGGGACGATCGAGTTTGTAGGGACTGTTTCGGTTCAAGAGGATGCGCAGTGCTGCATTGTAGACTAATGATCTACGGTACTGTTTCTATACTTATACCGTACCTTCTGTCATAACACCCAATTTATTGAGAGGGTGATGTTGTTACCCGGCCTTTAAAATAACAGAAGGAGGGAAAATTTGTTTACCGATAGTCGAGGAGAACTCTCAAAGAGACGCTGCTCTCTCGCTAACTTCGCTACCCCTACCAGACTTAACAAGCAGTCCGGACAGCACTACCACTACCACCAACCACCACCTACGATCCACTTCAATCGATCAATCAACCAACCCATCCCCTAACCGACAA
>Ga0307507_10013098_pt1 | contig 10127 bp, 9 predicted proteins | sample 7_EM_MG_FD_207223 | JGI IMG/M metagenome (GOLD analysis project Ga0307507, IMG submission 207223) | Populus trichocarpa ectomycorrhiza microbial communities from riparian zone in the Pacific Northwest, United States - 7_EM | ecosystem: Host-associated > Plants > Roots > Unclassified | place... | reverse complement strand
TAGAAGTCGATCCCTTAATACAAACACCGCTGTTGTATGTCTTTCTTCCATGCCCGTATTCTTCAGTATGAAAGACATATCCATTGACAAAATACCCGTCATAGCACTTGACTTTTCTTTTAGGGCCCAGGCTTAGTAAAGACAGTGAAATAGCAGCACTACCTCCCATTTGATAAACCTTGTAAATTAAATACAACAATAATAAATAAATGGATATTATGTAATATTGACGTACAATTAATTACATTGCAAGAGATAATGAGTTTGTGCTAGGACTTACATGTGTTCTAAACCATGTGGCAAATTGTTCATCTTGTAATTGAAAGATCTAGGATTCGGTCAGCTGTGAGTTATTGGACAGTAAGTATCGTCGATGTTGCCTGCAAGGTTGTTCCAAATTCTATGAGTTTATGGTATCACAAAACATAAATAGTACACTTTTGACAAAGTTTAATTCGAACATCTACTTACTTAATAAAAGGTCTCAGCTCATCACAGTTAAATAGAACATAATTGTGTGCTTGTCTGAACTCTATTTCAGACAAATATCTTCCCCTCACGACATTTTTAGGTGTGGGTCGTCCAGGATTGGAGAATATTGAGAAGTTTCCACTTGAAGACACTTCACCACCATCATCATACCGTGGAACACGGTTGATCCTCATTCTCAAATGAGGTTCAAAATAATATAAGATAAATGTTGAGATCTCCTCAACAATATAAGCCTCACATATTGACGCCTCAATATGCGCCTTGTTCTTAACCTTTTTTTTTAAGATTGAACAAGTACCTGCATATATATATATATATGTTTTTTTATTTTTTTAATTGATAATTTTTTATTAATTCTATATATATGAATTACATAGCTCCTGTAATATCTAACCTCTCGAATGGGTACATCCATCTGTACTGGACCGGTCCTCCAACTTTTACCTCAAACGGTAAATGTACGGGTAGATGCTTCATTGAGTCAAAAAATGATGGAGGGAATATCATCTTAAGTTTGCATATTGTCTCGACGATATTTGTTTCAAGCCTTTCAATGTGATCAACATTCAACTTACTGGAGCATATATCTCTAAAGAACAGCCACACCTCCTGACACCATATACACAGCTCAGTTCATTAGAGATGGAGACAATATAGTTTCAGCTGGTGGGACCTATGAATTAGGATTTTTCACCCCCGAGAAATCCAGAAACCGATACTTGGGGATATGGTATGGCAAAATATCTGTCCAGACAGCTGTTTGGGTTGCCAACAGAGAAACTCCACTTAATGATTCGTCAGGAGTTGTAAGGCTTACCAACCAAGGACTTCTTGTCCTTCTCAATCGTAGTGGAAGCATTATTTGGTCTTCCAACACATCAGCACCTGCTAGGAATCCAGTTGCACAGCTTTTGGATCCAGGAAACCTTTTTGTGAAAGAGGAGGGTGATAATAACATGGAGAACTCCTTGTGGCAGAGTTTTGATTATCCAGGTAACACATTAATACCGGGCTCGAAGCTAGGACGGAATAGAATAACTTGCATGGACTGACACTTGACATCAAGGAAGTCATCAGATGATCCTTCCAGAGGTAATATTTCAATAATCCTTATTCCTGGTGGATATCCTGAGGATGCAGTGGTGGAAGATTCAAATGTGAAGTATCGAGCTGAGCCATGGAATGGTCTGGGGTTCAGCGGCTTGCCTCGGTTAAAACCAAATCCAATATACACATTTGAATTTGTTTTTAATGATAAGGAGATATTTTATAGAGAAACTCTTCTCAATAACTCAACGCATTGGAGAGCCGTCGCAAGTCAAAATGGTGATCTCCAGCTCCTTTTGTGGATGGAGCAAACCCAAAGCTGGTTTCTTTACGCAACAGTAAATACAGATAATTGTGAGCGTTATAACCTCTGTGGTCCAAATGGTATCTGTAGCATTGACCACTCTCCAGTTTGTGATTGCTTGTATGGATTTGTACCAAAAGTTCCAAGAGACTGGAAGAAGACAGGATGGTCAAGTGGTTGCCTTAGAAAGACTGCACTAAATTGTTCCAGAGATGGGTTTCAGAAGCTCAGAGGTTTGAAGATGCCGGAGACAAGAAAATCTTGGTTCTTTATAGAATTGAAAACGACTTATCGAAGAACAACTGGCTTTGTGGCATCATCCTAATACATCTCATTTGCGAATCAATATTCATTGGGTAGGGGTTTTCCATTTCCAATAGTGCTGGTGCCTAGGTACAAGTTATCTTTGTGTCACACTACTATCAAACCTGATTTACTTGGCTTTCCGGGAATTGGTGTCTTTGCATGTGGGCTGCGTGACCACGTGATCATGAGGTTCGCATCATTTGGTATCAGAGCTTGGCTCCATTAATTAGGTTATATCCTTCTGAAATTTTCATTTCTTGTTGATTCTGCAAAAAAAAAAGTCATCAGTGTCCAATTTCTTCTTCTCCTTGATTTTGCAGCACATAAAAAATTAAAAAAATTTAGTTATTTCATTTGGTTACTGTCCAAAATATATTAGGAGAGCATAAAAAAAAAGAAAAACAAAAGAAAGAAAGAAAAACAAAAGTCGTTCAAAAAGATGTTTATTGGTTTCTGCCGCAGAAAACAAAACAAGGGAAAATTGGATCAAATCAGCTCCAAATTAGCTCAAATTTGAGATTCTAATTACTGGGGTCCTAATCGCACCATATATTAATTTTGGGGTCAATTGGATTGTTTGCTTTTGTTTTCAATTTCAAGTATAATCAGGTCTCATTCATAATGTTTTTGCGTCAGTATATCAAACCTTATTATAAATTGTTCAAACTTTATATTCTGTCTATTTGGGTTGATATCGCACTATATCTGAAATTTCAGCTCAATTGGACATCATGTACTTTAGGTTCCAGATTCAGACTTAACTCGTCGTAAACGAGTTTGTTTTGCGTCAACTTTTGAAATTCACTTTCTTTCTGTTGTTTTCATTTCTTGCAATATATTTTCAACATATCCAACATATTTGGGTGTTTTTTCATCATTTTTTCATATTTCATTTTTGTTTTTATTCGAGTCTTCAGTTTCATTCGTATTTCTGATAGATTCGCTTGCTACTCGCGAGACTATCATTGCAATTTTGTTTTTGCTTGTTTTGTTGTTTTTTTATTGCTTCTTGAGTCATATATACATATTTGGATTGCGTTGCTAAGATTGTTTCTATTTGGTTTTGGTTTCAATTCTGCAAGAATTGTAAGAAGGTGAGACGAGAGGTGTGAGGATATTAAGAGTGTTTGAGCGAAACACGAGCGATGTGAGGATATTTTTTTTACTACTAACCAATTTTTACAGGTACTATCATGTCAAATCAAAACAACACACCAACCCATCCCGAGGGAGAACTTAAATTTCAAATGCAAGCCATGACGTAGATGATGGAGAGGATGAATTTTGTGATGGGGAATGTGTGTGACAGACTTGATAGGGTGGAGAAACGTAGTAATGAAGCTGGTCTAAACACCCAAGACGTGAGGAAGCTTGGGGCTGAACCAAAAGCAAACAGTGGCAGTAGGGTCAAAAGGCCAAGGTGGGCTGATTATGAGGATTTTGAGGAGGCCGTTGATGATATTGGTGATGGTGGTCTTGAGGATGAGGCCATATGCCATCAGGAAGGTTTTCAGCAGCCTAGAAACCGAAGGGATTTTGTGAATAGAACTAGGGGCCAATTCGGCCAAAGGGAAAATTTCCGTAATGTTGAGGGACATGCTGATTTAAATGGTGATATTAGTGATGGTGGTTTTCAGGATGCTCAGCCCAACACCAAGCGTAATCATGCCAATGACCCATTAGAGGTGCCAATTGGGCCAATTACAAGAACCAGGGCAAAGAAGCTTAAAGAAGCATTGAATGGGCTTGTTCAGAACATATGGAGCAAGATGGACCTAGAGAGGCTTGGGAAATTTAAGGAGCATGAAGGACAACCTTTAATTCATCTAATTCAGGTCCAAGAAGAGCCCAATTTGTGTGGAACAAGGGGCTGATATATCCGGCCCCATACCATCATTCTTAGGCTTGTTTTTTTCCTAATGCTACAAGGATAGAAAGTCAGCAATTTATTCTCCTAATTAAGTAAGGAAGTTGGCCAGATCTTGTTCCTAAAGAAGGGAGGATTATTTAATTCTTTTCCTAACCTAGAATGGAAAGTAATTAAATCAGCAACAAAGAAGGAAATTTGTTTTCTTATTTGTCCAAGTTAAACAAGGGAATTCAAGCTAATCAAGGACATCAAAGGGGGCAGCAACACAAATTTTTCAAATTAGATTTCTCCTAGTTTATTTGGGACTTCTTAAGGGTGACAAATCTGATTCTAGCATATTTAGGAAGATAATTTTCAGATTTTTATTATCTTTATTATTTTCTTCTTAGTTTTTCGGTTATTATTACTTATTTGGGTCAATTGTAAGTGAGTTTCATATAAGTCCACCTAAGGGGGGTCCATTAAGGTTTCTTTAAGTCTAGAGTTAGCATAAATAAAGGCATAACCAAACATGTAAGGTTACGCAATTTTGAGATCAATAAACTTCTTTGCCGCACTTGTTGTGTGTTGGTGGGATAATCTCCGTTCCTTGGTTCTCTATAGAACTGAAAATGATTTATCGAAGAACAAATGGCTTTGTGGCGTCATCCTAATACTTCTCGTTTGCGAAACAATATTCATTAGGTAGGGGTTTTCCATTTCCAATAGTGTTGGTGTCTAGGTACAAGTTATCTTTGTGTCACACTCCTATCAAACTTGATTCACTTGGCTTTCCGGGAATTGGTGTCTTTGTGTGTGGGTTGCGTGATCACGAGGTTCGCATCAAAAAGTCTTAAGATTTTCTAACCAAACCGAACTCCTTTTTTTATATAAGGAAAACGTTGTCGTTTTCCATTAAAGATATAAATCCCTAGTTAATAATAATTTAGATTGCCTCATCTCTCTTCGTGAGTGTGTGAGGGTGAGTTTTCTCTCTTACTTTAATTATTTAAAGAATTGAATCGACTTATCGAAGAACAACTGTCTTCATGATGTCATCCTATACTTTTTATTCGCGAATTGTCATTCATTGGGTGGGGGTATCAGATTTCAATAGTGTTGGTGTGTAGATTCAAGGTTATCTCTATATTTCACTTTCAAATCTGATTTTTTGTCTTTTCAAGAATGGTATGGTTTGCAAATGAGTGACCAACTTCTCACAAGTAGAGGTGGAGCCGAGGGAGTTTTGTTAGGGCCAAAGCCCTGCAAAAGTCTTAAGATTTTATAACTAGACCCAACTTTAGTTTTTTTTTTTTAAGAAAATTTTGTCTTTTTCCATAAGAGATATAAATCCCTAGTTAAAAAGACAATAGCCACACCAGTAACCTAAAATCCTTCCTTCCTCTATTGTTTTCCCTGGCTACTTGGATAGTGCTGGTAATATGCTTAGGATTCTTCTGGTACATGAATTCATTCCACGGGTTTACTGTTAATTTTTCTGTCGTTTTCATTTTGTATAGCTTATAAATTGCGTTTCTCAATTTTCTTTCTTAGCTCTTATCCGGACAATGCACCTTTTCATTTCATATAATATGATTTATTAGTATATAATAAGGCCCCCTTTTCAGACAATCACATTAACTTTCTTTAGATTTATTGACTCAACTTTTCACTCAAAATATATTTTATTATTATTATTTTGGCATGTCTTGTCATTTTTAATTTCACTATTAAATTATTTATACTAATATACTTAGTTTGATATTTGTAACGTGTTTAACTTTAAACTGCAACGCAATCTATTATTATTAATATGATATAAAATTTTCTATGAGTGTTATTGATATTGTTGTATTTATTTAATAATAAAAATGTTTGAATTCTTTGTTATTCTGTTAAGAGTTGCTGATATATTTATAGCAATTGTGATCATTATTATATAATCATCAATGCATACAATGACCTTGATTGGTGGATGGAAGCACCGAGGATAGTCTGGTGGTATGCCACTTCCATGATTCCACTAGATTTTCAAGATTGGGTAGCTATAATTTTCAACGAACTCAAGCAATGGAAAAGAGATGCGTTTACCTATGTAGCGTAGCATTGCTAGCTCTCCCCGTAGACTAATTGTGATGTTAAATAGGCAATACCTTGAGACGAATATTTTCAAATCTAGCAAGGCCAGCCATTTTGTAATATAACGAAGAAACACGAGAGAAGCAATGGATTGCATCCTCATGCTTGTTTTCTGCTTCATTTCATTTCTGATTGTAAGAACAGCCACACCTACTGACACCATAAACACAGCGCAGTTCATTAGAGATGGAGACACTATAGTTTCAGCTGGTGGGACATATGAATTAGGATTTTTCAGCCCCGGGAAATCCAAAAACCGATACTTGGGGATATGGTATGGCAAAATATCTGTCCAGACAGCTGTTTGGGTTGCCAACAGAGAAACTCCACTTGACGATTCATCAGGTGTTGTAAGGCTTACAAACCAAGGACTTCTTGTTCTTCTCAATCGTAGTGGAAGCATCATTTGGTCTTCCAACACATCAACACCTGCTAGGAATCCAGTTGCGCAGCTTTTGGATTCAGGAAACCTTGTTGTGAAAGAGGAGGGTGATAATAACATGGAGAATTCCTTGTGGCAGAGTTCTGATTATCCAGGCAACACACTATTACCGGGCATGAAGGTAGGACGGAATATAATAACTGGCATGGACTGGCACTTCACATCATGGAAGTCACCAGATGATCCTTCCAGAGGTAATATTTCAATAATCCTTATTCCTGATGGATATCCGGAGTATGCAGTGTTGGAAGATTCAACTGTGAAGTATCGAAGTGGGCCATGGAATGGTCTGGGGCTCAGTGGCTTGCCTCGGTTAAAACCAAATCCAGTGTACACATTTGAATTTGTTTTCAAATGATAAGGAAATATTTTTCAGAGAAAATCTTCTTAATAACTCAAGGAATTGGAGGGTCTTCGTAAGTCAGAGTGGTGATATCCAGCACTTCCTCTGGATCGAGCAAACTCAAAGTTGGTTTCTTTATGAAACAGGAAATACAGATAATTGTGAGCGTTATGCACTCTGTGGCGCAAATGGTATCTGTAGCATTAACAACTCTCCAGTGTGTAATTGCTTGAACGGATTTGTACCAAAAGTTCCAAGAGACTGGGACAAGACAGATTGGTCAAGCGGTTGCGTTAGAAAGACAGCACTAAATTGTTCCAGAGATGGGTTTCGGAAGCTCAGAGGTTTGAAGATGCCGGAGACAAGAAAATCATGGTTCAACAGGAGTATGAACCTGGAGGAGTGCAAGAACACATGCTTGAAGAACTGCAGCTGTACTGCGTATACAAACTTGGACATCAGGGATGGAGGAAGCGGTTGCTTGCTTTGGTTCAATGATTTGATAGATATGAGAACTTTCCTCCAAAACGAGCAAGACATTTTTATACGGATGGCTGCATCAGAACTAGGTATGAATTTATCCTCAGATTAGAGAAGTCGTTTTTTTATTATTATTAAAATTCGAAATATATTCAGATAGAAAACTAGCAAGCTATTGATTTTCCTTGCAAGGCTATCAGCAACAGAGTTTCCTTCTATTTTAGTCTCTGAGCGAATCCAAACCAAGCTATTAATTTTCCCTTATACACAGCTAGATTAGTCATGACTTGGTGATGGTAACATGATGGATTGGTTTTCTCCTACCCAAAATGATACTGTTTTATAACAAATGAGTAGAAAGCTGAAATTGAATGATATATATATGGCCAAAGAAAACTTTCCAGCCATATTGGCATTTCCTCTTTTTAACAACAGTTTTTCTGTACCAAATCCAAAGTGAAGAAAATGATCATAGTAAGCTCTGTGTTGTCTACTGGGATTCTGTTCGTTGGCTTATGCTTGGTCTTGTATGTTTGGAAAAAGAAGCAGCAGAAAAACAGTAAGTATTTGTTAAATTAATTTAGATTAAAATAATATAAAAACAGAAAATGATCATAGAAGGAGACTGGAATTCTCATTAATCTGTTTATTTTAAAGTGCTTGAGTTAATCTAAATACAAAGAGATTATATATAGGTTAAACTGAAAATATTATTATACCCTTAATATATAAAACATAAGTAAATGTATTATTTAACATCTCCTCTCAAACTCACGATGCGACAACTACAAGCATCGAGAGTTTGCCAACTAGAAAACAAAAACGAGAGATGGAATGCGACTTGGTAAAGAAATCTACAATATGCAAGGAAGAAGGAACAAAAAGCTAAGTAATGGTGTCATGCTTGAGATGATGACGAGTAAGATGACAATCGATCTCAATGTGCTTAGTTCGCTCATGAAAAACCGAGTTGTGAGCAATCTGAATAGAACTCTAGTTTTCACAATACATAGAAGTAGGATGAGAATGGAAAACTTTCATATCAACAAGTAACCAACGTAATCAAACAATCTCCTTGGTAGTAGATGCCATAGCACGATATTCTGCGTCGGTTGAGGATAGAAATAATAGATTGTTTCTTGCTCTTCCAAGAAATAAGAGAATCACCTAGAAAGATACAGAAACCGGTAACAGACTTACGATCTGTGGGATCACTACCATGATCAGAATCAGAATATGCACGCAGCTCCAAGGAAGAGGTGGATGGAAATAAAAGACTCCGGAAGACTGTACCCTGAAGATATCGCAAAATACGAAGAACAACTGCCTAGTGAACAATAGTAGGAGAAGAAACAAACTGACTAACAATATGAACAACATATGCAATATCTGGACGAGTAATGGTGAGATATACCAAGCTCCCAACAATAGCACGGTATAAAGTAGGATCTGTCAAAGGTAAACCATCAGAAGAAGAATACCTTCTGTTAACCTCAATGGGAGTATCTACAGTCTTGTTATCAGTAAGTCTAGCCTGCTAAAGAATATCTACAACATGTTTTGACTGAGAAAGAAGATAACCTCTAGGTGAGGAAGCTACCTCAATACCCAAGAAATATCAAATATAACCCAAATCATTCATTTCAAATTGTCTAGCCACCTCTGTCTTCAAAACTGAAATACCATCAATATCATCACCAGTAATAATCAAGTCATCAACATATGAAGATAGAATGATACGACTTGTATCAATGAACTTAATAAAAAGAGCAGAATCATGACTACTAGAAACAAATCTAAGAGACGAGATCATAACAGAGAATTTCTCAAACCAAGCACAAGGTGCTTGTTTGAGACCATATAATGTTTTTTTAAGCTTACAAACATATCCAGAGTCATGTGAAACACCAGGAGGGGGCGCCATATAAACTTTTTCTTGAAGATCTCCATTTAAGAAGGCATTTTTAACATCAAGTTGAGAGATATGCCACTAACGAATCGAAGCTACTGCAATAAGAGTACGAATAACAATCATTTTTGCAATAAGGGCAAACATCTCCTTATAATCCATACCATATTGTTGAGAGTATGTTTTTACAACCAACCTAGCTTTGTATCACTCAATAAACCCATCAGAATTAGTCTTGATCTTATACACCCAACGACAACCAACAACACTCTTACTAGGAGGTAGAGGAACTGGATCCCAAGTATCTGTCTTATACAAAGCAGAAAGTTCCTCATCCATAGCCTACTGCCAAAAAGATCAAGAATTGCCTCTTTATTGGAAGAGAGATCAGATAGACAATGAATAGAAGCTAAAAAGGAAGTAAATGATGAAGAATAACAAGAATAAACAAAATCTAGTAGTTTTGTGGACTTACGAATGCATATGGATTGACGTAGAGGTGGATCCATAATCTCAGATAAAACTTAAGGAGTTGCAGATAATAATGGAGCTTCAGGTGTACTGGAGAGTAAAGTGTCAATACCTGCAGAATTATGAGTACAAATTGGTTGAACATGGAGAGAAGTGTCTGAGGTACTAGATGTACTAGGAACCTGAGATGATAAACTATCAGAATCCTTAAAAAAAAGGATCTATACGAATAAGATCAGGTCTAGTTAGGTTATGAGTAATGGGTGGAATAGAAAAGAAAGGTATATGCTCGAGAAAGACAACATGACGAGACACATAAAGTTTCTGAGTTATTGGGCCAAAACA
>Ga0307507_10013097_pt1 | contig 10127 bp, 9 predicted proteins | sample 7_EM_MG_FD_207223 | JGI IMG/M metagenome (GOLD analysis project Ga0307507, IMG submission 207223) | Populus trichocarpa ectomycorrhiza microbial communities from riparian zone in the Pacific Northwest, United States - 7_EM | ecosystem: Host-associated > Plants > Roots > Unclassified | place... | reverse complement strand
TTTATCATTTTTCCTATTAAGAAATTATCCCACTTTTTACCTGTTGATAATTAATGAGAAAGCGGAGCTGTTTACATGTGGTAGCTGCTGTTATGAGGTGAGAATAAGTCTGGAGACAACCAAGGCAACCATAATCCCTACCAAATTGAAGCATGCGATAGCCCTACATCTGTATAGCAGGCAAAATGAAAGGTTCAATTACTAGATCTTGTGCTTCTGGAGAGAGGAAGGAACACCAATATTTAATTAATTATTGTTTTAGTTTTCCTTATGTAGTTATATTCTGGTATTGTGATTAGTGAATTTTATGGGGAATTGTGGTTATATCCGTTGTCTGAGGACCTATTCTCAGCCCAAGTAATGCTTCATTGTTTATTAGCCTCTCAAATATGTTACTCAGTTTCTGTCAACACTATTGGCTAATTCTGTAAAGTACCCTAATGCAAGATCCTGCACTAAATTTTACTCTAAATTCTTGTTTTTAACTTTGAATACCCTTAGTAGTAGTATCCGATAGATTACTTCATTGTAGACTACGCGGCGGCGGTGCTCACTGGGCCAGTTGCGGTAGGCAGGTTATCCTTGAGCCTCTCAAAGAAGGTAACAGGGGGCTTGCCGCTGGGGGCCCCGACTGAACGATCTTACTCGCCATCTTTCGGGAGATATATGGTTTGTCTATCATAACCTCCTAATTCCCACTCGACATCCAAACTAACATCTGCACTTGCAGTAACCTCCGCCGCTTCCTTGATAAAGTCCTTATCCGGGCTTTCAATGTACTCAATTCTGCACCCTCCGTAGCCATGGATTGCCCCCCGAATCGGGTCTCTGGGGTAGGCCGGACTTTTTTGGTGTTTTGTTCCGACCCTCGAACCGGTCTCGAGTCCGAGTGCACTTTCGCTGAGGCGATTAAATATATCTCCTACGTATTGCCCATCCCGAGCAAACGCTCCTTGTTCATTAGTCAAACTGTTGAAATAAATAAAGCACTTAAGTAGGTTGGTTGGGTATGATTATACTGTAATTGAAACTTCCCTCCCCAGGTATTCCGCCCCGCGATACCCGACGCCTTTTATTCAAGAAAAGCACTCTTACCAATGAATACCCAGAATCAACGACCTCAAAAAAAGCTCAATACCGGTATTGCACAAACAGATCGTGGGCCAAAATTCCCTCGGGCAGGGTTAAAGCCAGGGGAACCGAGGGATTAACATGACACGCCTGCCACTTGTGGCTGGGCCCCATCTAGGGGTATTAGTGGCTTTAGTCTTCCTCGGGACTTTCCAGTTCCTCCACAATGACGCACTTGCGAGTGGCGATGTGTTGCTCCCCCCGTAGCCTAGGCGAGGTAGTCGTAGATACTAATGATTGCATTGGAGTGTGCCCTAGTCCCAATGTTTCGGTACCTGGGGAGGGCTGTGCGATTGGTTCCAGATCAGAGAGACTGTAGAATCGGGGACGTTGGTCAGGGTTGGAATGTGCTTGCTTTAGGTTTTCATGTCGTACTGTGGCGTATGGGAGTGGCTTTATGACTTTCTATGGGTTTCGGTGACGATTGCGTATGTTTTTACGGAATAGAGAAGGACGTTTTAGTTAGCACACATCATGTTATTTAAGAGAGGTCTGAGAAACAACAAGCATCGTGGGCCTTTTTCTTCGTCTGAAAGAAATCGTCCCATCAGTCTTCGTTCATCACCACTTTCGTACTTGATCAAACTGATCAATTACGACCATCAAGCAATCGTCTTTCATCTTCAATTATCAGTCTTCACTTTGATTTGTTTTTCGTCTGCAGGCTACCCTCACCGGAAGCTGTGCAATCACAATTGCCAAATCCCCACAAAAGAACGCCTGATGGGGAAGACCCGCAACAGTACCTAGCCGTTGCACACAGAAACTAGGCCCTTAAACAAGAGGCCATGGAAAGACCTGGCATCTAGATATCAAGACTTCGTGCCAATTGCTGAAATATCGCAAGCTTAATTTATTTCTTGTTCGGTGCTCCGTTTGTGCGAGTGTGAATCGGGGACTCCTTCGGTGCTTCGCGGTTGACAGCATCATGTCCAAGAGCCCAGACTCGCTGAACAAACTAGAAAATCTAGATTCGTTTTATCGACCATCTTACTTTCCGATAATATAAGGGTGATTCGACCATCTATCCCTTAATTTCGAAGGCTTTCTTGGATGACCCGGGTCTGAAAGCAGATGGAAGTTATAGCTTGGGTTTGTAGTGTAGAGCACATATACTTAAGCGAGAAATAACGGGGGGGGCACGGTGGGGAGGTGTACGAGAGAACCAGCAGAAGGATTGAGGAACATTTTGCGGTTCCGTGGGTTTGCCAGGGGAACTTGTCAAGGATGGACGGTGGAGAAAATCGCTTGTAGATCCGGTTTGTTGAAGGCCCCAGACCCCCGATTGAACTCTCTTGAGCCAACAGCGTGCCTGTTTCATCGTAGTCTTTGCGCAAAAGATTGCTAACATTCGCACGAATACCGGTAGGGTATTGTTGTCACAGTATTGCTTTTATTAACGGCTACCGTATCACTTTCAAAATAGCTGTCAAGGTCCTGTTTTGTAGAGACGCTCTGAGCCGCGAATAGCCTTGTCAATGCTCCATCGTGGCCACTCAACAAAGGCACACCAGCATCCACCACCGCCACAGCAACAAGCAATATCTCTCCCCGTCTTCTTGTGAACGACCTACCTACCGCACATACCGCAGCAGCCAAAGCCATTGCACAGCCTAGACCTGAAAAAAGGGCAGGCCTACCCTATCAGAACCTCCAGCAAACATAGTCAGCCATGGTCTCAACCTCCCCGACGGGATCTTTCCTGCAGCCTCAAAGCCAACCGCAGCAGAAGAATCGCAACAGGCTTCAAGAGTTTCAACCTAGGGATGCTTTAAGAGACACTCACCCCTCCCCTAATTCTTCTATACCGGGAATTCAAAGATCTGCTGTCGCATCTGCAGCCTGCCCTACAATCTCGATCCCCCCCGCTGCTCCTGCCGGATGCGGCAATGCAACAGAGCTGCAACAATGGGACTATGGCGTGCTATCACACAATCTATCTGATGATAGAGATTGCTGCGAATCCCCGAAATCAGGACAAGCCTCTGTAGGTACAAAGTTCGATTGTTCTGGCCCGGCTACCACTCCCGACAACTTAGGTTCATCCAACTGTTCCAGAGGGGTCACACCACCGCCGCCTAGTGGCCTTGCTGCTTCGGCTTGGAAGGCATTGAAACTGCGCTCGAGGCTTGCTGCATTTTGGAATAACCACATGTCGGTTGTGGTCCCGTATAATGCTGCACGAGACCATCTGGGTAGGATCAAATGCTCCTCCCCTCTTACACAATTGTCATTCTCCCTCTTCTCTTTTTTTGTTTTAAGGGAAAAAAACCCATCTCGTTCATTACAACCTCAATTATTCAATTCTATCTAATTTTATATGATTTTCGATGTCTGTTTTATCGTACTCAATAAATCTTCCTGCCCAATCCTGCCTTCTGCAGCTTCTGGGCTTTCCTTCGGGGTCAACATGCTCTTTTGTCTCCCATATCCCTGCTATAGGTTACTGCACACGTTTTTCAAGCGGGTCAGATCGGGGTATAAACCCGGCTAGCTTTGGTGTTGTACGAGTACACCTAGTGCGTTCTTATTGCTCAGCTAGAAGCAAAGAGCCAAGAGACGGTAGCTAGGCGTCATACATTGCTTTACAGACATGCATTTCACTTATTTAGCGCGGATCGCAGGACATAGCCAAATATCCAACTTGCGAATATCATTGCCTCCCACGATTTCTCTCTTCCACGATTTATCTGCGAGCCTATATACCGTATACCATGCCTGATCATACCCCCTCTATCGCGCGGCACACCCCCTCTTACTGGTTCCCAATTGTCCCCAATTTATCTGCTCCTCACTCCTCACCTGTGTCATGGCCCACCCCACCAATATCTATTCTCATTTATCCACATACCTTACATCCCTCAGCATGTATTATCACTGGGCGATCTCAATTTCCTAACTTTAGAGCTTCCCAGCGCTTCGGGAAAAAGAAACCCTCCGGGCCATAAACTCAATTGAACTTACCTCTTATTTAATTCTTGTCTCCTAATGTTTTCCTTTTTTTAACCAACTTCCCCTGTCTTTTCTATCTTCACCGCAACCCTATGATAACGGCAAACAATATACTAACCCGATTTCATTACAGCCTTGGAAAGAACCTATCTAGCCTATCATCGCACTTCTCTCGTATTCGCCATTTTTGCTGCGATCACTGCACAACTGACCGTGATCCAGCAAGCGCCTATCCCCTCTACAAATTTCAGCTTCTACAGTATTGGGAAGCCGCTCTCGGTTTTGCTAGTTTGTTTCTCATTAGCCATATCGGTGCTTGGTGCCCTGAGGTGGTGGAGGCTACAGAGCGGGCTTTTGCGAGGTGTTGCAATAGCTGGAGGTCTAGAGGTCTGGGGTCTTGCGGGTGGAGCTCTCTTGGTAAGTTCTAAATTCACTTGGCCCCACTGTAACATACTAGGGATTACGAGACGGTCCAAGACTATTGTGTCGTGATAGCTACATATACCCATCCAACAGGCTTCGTTAAACATCCCACACACACTCTAGCTCCCAATTTCTTTTTCCTCAATTCACCATCAATTAATACTGATTTCTACTGATAGCTCACAATAGCGCTCTTCGGGCTCTCTCTTGCCATGGATATTGACAAGAAGTATTAGTATGTTTTTCTGCCTCATTGGGGCTGCGCTATAGCGAGGCCCGTTGAAGCCTCGCAGGTTTCGGTTGGTATTTTATTTTCTGTTTTTCCTAGAGTAGACTTATACACCCAAGCTCGAGTAACTATATCTTATCTCCGGTCTATGTATGAGAGGTGTACCAGCGGAATATTTTAATTTCAAGTGCATGGAAAACTTTGTTGGAGGATCATTTCCTTACACCCTTGCTTCTTAGTGCTAGGCTGATGAAAGTATCCATATATTGATAAATCGTGTACGTTAACGTTGATTTGCTATCTGAACCTAATGTTACTAGATCTGTGCTACCAGTATTGTGTGTGCAAAGAATTCTGTTTGGTCAGTCGTGGTGTCACTGTGTACCCCGAGCTGCGGGAATGGCGTGGCGGCTGGTGCGAGCCAACTACGGTACCCGTAGCTTATATTATCCTAGTGACAAGCATCAATAAAAAAAGCACCCCACCTATAGTTAGTGTCACGCCCAGCTTTGTTAAAAGCTAAATCTCAGTCAGTCACTGAGTCACGGCGAGTGATCGATGATGATGACCGCACCTTGCAGCAGTCGTTTGATAGGATAATTTGTAAGGAAATGGAGCCGGTTATGTTCCTGCCTGCAGGTTTCATCTATTGATCTATTTTTCCCAAGCTATGACCCTAAAGCAAAAACACCTCCAATGCGAATTGAAAACAAGACGGTCTAAAGAGACTGACGGAAGGAATCTAAAAATCAAGTAGGAAAAAGGAAAAAGAAAGAAAAAGGAACGAACAAATCATCCACGAAAAGGCGTAAAAGGTATGGTAAAGGAAAAAATAAATAAAAGCAAGTATAAAAATAAATAAAAAAGTAAAAGCAGAACTAAAATCACCGACGCCATCCCTTCTCTCTCAGCCAACTAATACCCTTGGTGAGAGCCGTTACCAATCCGTCGACTATCCGAGACACGCGCCGCTTATTCTCCGTCAATCCCAACCGATTCTCAGCACCAACCTGGCACCTTTCGTAATGCTTCGGCGCACAATACATTCCCTTAGGATGCTGCTTGTATTCGGGCCGGTCTTCGCTCCCACTATGCATGGACGCTGCAAGTGTCGCACCGGAATCCCTCTTACTACCAATCATCGTAGCCGCTGCTGTACCCCGATCGCCGCCATGCTTCCACCTCCCGTAATACTTGGAGGCATAAAGCACCATCTCCCTGAAATCTGTCTGGTATGCGGGCCGCCTGTCTTCGCTCTGGCTGTGCAGGGATGCCGCAAGTGTTGTGCTGGAATCCCTGCTACTGCCAACGATCGTAGCCGCTGTTGTACTTAGATTCCAATCCCCCCCATGTATTCCGCAATGCTCGAGTGTGCAGGACATCTCCCGGAAACCCTCGAATGTGGAGCGGCCTTTGCTCACATTTTGCACGGGCGCTGGTGCAAATGTTGCTCCGGTATGTTTGCTACTGAGAGTAATAGTAGCGCTAGCAGTATCGCAGTTCCTCTCAAGCCCACAGGAAATCCTTCTCCGGGGGTTGCATGTCGTTAGCACTGGTGCTGGCCTTTCCTTGCGCCTCTTGGGTGCTGGAGGCGGTGTCAGCGGTGGCGAGGAAGGGTTGGCCAACAACGAACTCTGTTCTTCGTAAATAGCACTCGGCATCTCAATTCCAAGTCCGGTGGGGGGTCTTTCCTCCCGCTCCCCCAGTAGCGGCGATTTCTGGCCTTCATATGTTGTCGCTGGTGGTATTTCTGGCGTTGGCTCGGATTCAAGAAGCTCCTGCTCGTAAGCTGAGCCTGTCTCTTCGACCCCTGATATCCAACGTTCGCACGCCATAGCTGTATCCGCGCATTCCTCGCAGACTCCTCCTGACGATATATGACTGCACGAGGGTGACGGCGGTGGGAATGGGGGCATTATTAGCGTGGCGGGGTAGCTAACGCTTGAGCCCCCACTAGGCGTTCTCGGCGTCGTAGGGGAATCCACACTTGGGCTATTCCGCAAATTGCACGCCGACCCCGTTGGGCTGACCATCCGGCTATACACAGTCCGCATGCTTCGAAAGCTTCGACAACTGTTTTTGCTATCGCTGTCTCCGGTGGATCGGCGGTTTCCTCGGTGGAAAAAACCCATCGAGCATTGGGTGCACGGGCGTTCCTGGGGTTCTTTTTGCTGCTTGTGCTGCCCTGGCGCGAACCCTTTGACGAGGTCTTTGAGTTTGCCATATAAGAAGGGGATCTTTATTGGTGGTGATGGTAGACATTCGGCATCCTGGGGGACTGGCTCTTGGGCCCGGAAGAGGGTTTTGAGGGGGAGTTCGATCAGGGCGCAGGCGAAGCAATTGTCTAGATTGTTATTTCGGTGTTGCTGCTGCTTAGCTTTCTCGTTATGAAATGCTAATCGAGACTCAGAGAATATCCCCATCGTAGAGCGTGCCGATCTCTCGTAGAGTCTAGTCTGGTCTGGGTATATGTGCACTAACTTAGTGTTTCTCTGCCGATCTGATATGTCGTGTTATGTTGGGTTTATGTATTGTCCAAGCGGTGATGTACTCGAGTAAGTGAGGAAACAAAGATCACTGGGATAGGATATGATATGATAGGGCAAACAAGATGAGGGGAGGAGGGGTATACTTCACTTTATTACAGAACGGGATAAGAACGGGTTGCGAACCCGGCATCTTTTAAACTAACTTACTAGCTAGGCGTCCAAAACGCACAAACCACCATGACGTACCGACTATCATCTAATCCCGCCCAATGGGACAGCAGGAGACGAGCTGCACATAACGGCATACGAAGAAAAAAAAAGCGAGCAGTGTGAACACATTTTTCTCCTTTCACATTTGCCAATAAAGTCTCTCCACGGTACTCTTGGGTTAGCAGCGGTCAAGTATCCCAAGTATTGTATTGTACGAGCCTTATGAGCCTGCTGTGCGCACCAAAGGAAAGCAGTGAGGTGCGGAGATACGGGTACACCACAGTGTCAGTATGAGCGTGGTGTCGTATCAGGCTGGCGCTGGCGCTGATCCTACAGTACCGTATTGGCAACATAGCAAAAGACGGGTAAAGTCTAGGATCAGTGATGCACCGGCACTCGAGCACTCGAGCACTGAGCAGGATACCTACGCTGACTAAGGTGGATTAGGCAGTGAGGCGAAGCAGAAAGGCTCCCAACCACCCAATTTTTTTAGCATCCATAAAGCTCATCCAAGACAGCAGGACCGCGATGAGCGAGGTGTTGGCACTGGAGTGGCTCTCGCCCTTTCTTTTTGCCTGTATGAGGCTGTTTTAGATTTGTGGGACCAATCGGAGCGCCCACGGGGGGAAGAGCAGAGTAGGGCTACTTTGCATCACTTATCTAATAAGTCGCAATTGCAACTTTAGTCCCAAATCACACCAAAGTGTACTCACGGTAGGGGGGCAAATGTCTGTGCGAGGAACAAAACAAAGAACGGTTATTTTCCTTCTTAGGTATCTTGGGATCTGAATGAAGGAAGTCTTGCATTGGCCATCTCGACCCCAGTTTGTTCCAATACTTTACCCCTACCGTGAGTACTATCTCACACATTCTCGAGTGACGTTCTATGAGAGTATCTATCAGAACCATTATGCTAACAAAAGAGAATCTTGTAAACACTCTCTAGAAAGGAAACCTCTTAACGCCAACACCGCTTGCTTCTACCCCTATTCCTCCCACAGCCGCAATACCAGCCTTCCTGAGTCTGAAGCTATCCATAATAACCCTTCTATGCTCCTCCGTCGTTATCACTAGTTCTTGAACCTCGTCCTCCCGAACCCAACGAAATTCATCATGCTCGGCCGGGTCAACGACAACAACTTCCTCCCCCTCCCCCTCAATCTCAACCTCAAACTGCCACTTTCGAGTAGCCCTCCCACTCCTCCTCCCCCGGAAGTTCTCGACGTCACAACACCGCGTGATCTTGCCAACCACTAACCCTGTCTCCTCCTTGACTTCGCGAACGACCGCGTCCAGAATCGTTTCGTAGGGCTCCACCCCTCCCCCAGGAACCTCCCAGAGGCCCGGGAAAGAGAGTTCGCCCACGGCGCGGCGAACGAGCAGGAGCGGCGCATTGGTAAGCTGGAATTTACGGAACACGAGTGCCCCGACAGCAAGACGCGTTACTGGCGGTATCGTGGGCAGGAGGTCTGGCGGAGAAACGTTTAGGTGTGAGAGGGCAGAAGGGTAGGTTGCTCCAGAGGTAGTTTTGTGCAAGATGTCGTTTCCGGCCATCTTTTTCGGAAAAGTATAAAAAAAACAAATAATAGTTCGCACTCTTTTTTTTTTTGATGGTGGAAAAAAGACCTTTGTTGTCTCAAAATTTCTATGCGTGGGTGCTGGCAAGAACTTTTGTCGGGGTGGTGGGTCCGTGCTTTGTTGATAGGTCTAATTACAGATACCGGAGGGGGGGGAAATGGTGGCTTAGCGGCAGGTGAGTCATCATCATCGCAACTCACTCGGTTGGCTAGCTTTCTGCGCGTGTTTCGACCCTGCTATCCTTCTAGTGGGTTGGAGCGTTGGAGCGTTGGAGGATTGAAGCCTTATTTCGAGTCTGTTTCAGAAGCTTTATCTTTCACAGAATATTATTGCCTTCCGGTAGGAATGTCTTTGTCATTGGCTGTTTCGGCATCTTGTTGTCTGATTGGGATCGGTTATCTGGTACAGCTGCGTTCAGATGGGCGGGAGACAGTGCTGGTATCGTACTTAAATTGTGTTCGAGTGGGTCGAGGATGTATGATTATTTGCTTAAAATACGGCAGTGCTTGAGCGACTTGTGGCTTCCTGCTACGGGGTTTGCGGTGTTCATGGTGCGAAGTTGTAATGAGCCTACCGTGCAGCTACTACTATTGGGGGGTAAATTAAGATGCTACCCCGAATTCGTGGAGTTGCTACTTTTGTCAGATCTTGGCCATTTAGAGCGGGATGTTTATGGTAAATCGGACTAAGTTGTATGAGGCTCTATAGCACGGGACTTATTCCCCTTTACATCATGTCAAACTGGTGATCCTCTCGGGGGATTTCTAGTCTTAATTCTGAACCCATTTCGCGACCTCTGATTGGGCATTGGGCAATGATCGTAATCATGAAACAATAGGATTTAATGAACATTTTCTTTGTCCAAGTAAATCTAACTCGGACTCTGCCTCTAGCAATATTCGCACATGGTTTCAACTGTATGCTGCCCACAGTTTTTAAAGTCTCCGAGCGTGAATTACACCCCCCGAGCCTAAGTTATGGCAGTTCTTGTACTCCCAATTGCCTGACGTTTGTAAAAACGACTGCTATTGCATAACACCAAAATCTTGAGGCTCCGGCCCATTTTTTGCCCATATGCAATAGCAGTCGTTTTTACAAACGTCAGACAATTGGGA
>Ga0307507_10013096_pt1 | contig 10128 bp, 10 predicted proteins | sample 7_EM_MG_FD_207223 | JGI IMG/M metagenome (GOLD analysis project Ga0307507, IMG submission 207223) | Populus trichocarpa ectomycorrhiza microbial communities from riparian zone in the Pacific Northwest, United States - 7_EM | ecosystem: Host-associated > Plants > Roots > Unclassified | place... | reverse complement strand
GTCACATGCGCGAAACCCATGACTCATAACTATGAGTCATGTGCGAAATACATAAACCACATGACCACAATCGTGCGTCATGTCAAACATCAACCAATAACAATAAACCAATGACACGCTATTGCGTTGTCATGTGAAAGCCTATGAGTCAACTGATCTCATAGTGTGAAAGATAACAAATCGATGACTAATAACTATTAGTCATGTGAGAGTCTGCCTTGCTTAGTCACCGTTTGTGACACCTTCTGTCATTCTTTGACAGCGTCCCTCTTTCTCCCACTTGTCGGGGGTAATAGCCGGCGTCCACCTTTTCCCATCGGTGTTCGTTGCCATTGTCGTTAAAACAATACTCCCAGCTCGTGATTTCGTGATGAGCCCTTCAGGCTCTTCTCCTGCGAGGTTCTTGTGGGGCCCAGTCCTCTCCTGGGCTTGCTTCCATCTCCTGTCGCCAGTCGTGGTCGTGGGCGACACTTGGTTTCCTCGATCTCCTGGTGGATTGTGGGTACCAGCCTGACCCTTGTTTTTCGCCGAGATGGATTTGGCACCCATCACTGGTGCAGTCCGTCCAGTTCATGGAGGCATGTGCTACCTCCCTGTTTGGTGAGCCCGAATATGCTGGGCTAGTGGGGGTAGCGTTGCGAGCGATGCGCTGGGCGTCGCTCTCCGGTGTGTGTGAGCATCGTTCTTGTTTGACGACGGGGGTAGGTGCGGAGGAAGATCTGTTGATTGTGACGTGTATCCACTCCGGGCTTTTTTGGGTAGCGTTGGTGGAATCGTTGGACTGTGTGTTCTGTATTGTTGAAGTTTTCCGCTGGGTACGAGTCTTTATCGTATTCTGGTGAGTAGCCTTTCCACTTGGCTTGGTATTGGAGTTTGTTGTAGTGGAGTCGAGAGTCGATGATTTCGTCAAGTTCGTATTCGTCTTCTCCTTTGATCTGAAAAGGAGGAGGAGGTTCTTTGATCTGCGAGGGGAATTAGTTGTCTTGGTAAGGTTCAAGGAGGGAGATGTGGAATGTGTTGTGTATGGCCATTGAGGGTGAGAAGGCCAGCTTATGTGCGCTTGTCCCAATCTTTGCCAGGATTTTGCATGGTGCAATTTTCTTGTAGTTCAGTTTCTTCGATGGTCTCGTGGTGTTGATGTTGCGTGGCAACAACCACACCATATCTCCTGATTGTAGGTTTCGGATCGGGTTTTCTGTGTAGATCGTACTATTCTTTCTGTCATAATTGCGCGGCCACTATTTCCTCTCGTAATCACTCATGTAACTCAGTCATTTTTTCTGGTTTCTTTTGCTTTCCTTGTATCATATGACCGATCATCTCGTATTCGGGATTCATTCCGTAATTTGCAAAGAAGGGTGTGTTCTTTATGGTTTCCTGATATCCGTTGTTGTATGCAAATTTGGTTAGTGGTAGGTAACCACACCAATCGTCTTGTTGATTATTGATGTATGCGCGTAGATATTGTTCCAATATGGCATTGGTCCTTTCTGTCCGTCCATCCGTTTGTGGATGGAAAGCCGTGCTGAGTCTTCGTTCGATTCCTAATTTCCCCGTGGTTTCCTTCCATAGGTCTGAGGTGAATAGTGTCCCTCTATCGGTGATGATATTGTGTGGCAGTCCATGTAGCCTGACTATCTCTTTCATGAAGAGGTTGGCGAATTGTCGTGCATCGAGGTCTTTTGAGCAGGGAACCAAATGGCTCATTTGGGTCAGCCGATCGATGACCACCAGGATGGTGTCATAACTGTCCGATTTCGGCAGGTCCGTAATGAAGTCCATAGCTATTGACTTCCATGGTCGATCGGGGGGTTCATTTGACTGTAGCAATCTGTAGGGTGCATGTCGGACCACTTTGGTCCTTTGACATGTGTCGCAGTTCTTTATGAACCGTTTGATATCTTCTCTTATCTTTGGCCAATAATATCGTCTGCTGATGAGTCCGGTGGTTTTTGCCGTTCCGCCATTTCCCGCTAGTGGGGGTTCGTGATGTTTAGCGATAAGAGTGGTTCGTATTCCTTCGTCCTTTGGTATCCAAATTTTTCCTTGATACCATAAGAGGCCGTTCTTCCATTGGCATAGCCCCAGCACTATTCCTTTCCTTTCTTTTCTTCCTTCGTCCAAGTTTCTCTTGATGTCTTGGATCTCGTTGTCGACGTTGCTTGCCTTCTGTATCTCTCCATCGTCCTTGTCTTGGAATTCCGTTGTTTCCAATACGTCGATTTTGATTCCTTCAGTTTCTGGGATATCCTAGTATCTTTCCTTGGGCAATAAGATTCCCACATTTCGAGTGAGTCTCGTATCTCCTGCTGTGGGTAGATCTCCTTCTCGTCTCGTGAGGGCGTCTGGCTTTCCTCCCTCCTTTCCTGGTCGGTATTCAATTTTGAAGTTGTAATGACTTCATTCTTGCATCCATCGTGCTTGTCGTTCCTTTAGTTCCTTCGTCGTCATGAAGATGACTAAATTCTTGTGGTCTGTGAGGACCCGTATGGGTTTCAGATTTCCTCTTGTGTATCTTTTCCATTCGTGGAATGCCTGCACTATCGCTAGTAGTTCCTTATCGTGTATCTCGTAGTTGTATTCGGCGTCCGACATTGTCTTTGATTGGTACGCCACGGGTCTCCATTTTCCGTCTTTGCCTTGTTGTGACAGGATACCGGAGCAGACGTATTTCGAGGCGTCTGTTTCAATTTTCGTCAGTTCGAGGGGGTCGTAGTAGATTAGTACTGGCGCCGTGGTGAGTTTCGTTCTTAGTTCGTCGAACGCCTTTTGTTCCTTGTCTCCCTATTCCACGTTGCCGATGCATTCCTTTTTCGTTTTTGCGTATAGTGGTCTGGCTGTTCTGCTGAATCCTTCTATAAACCGTCTGTAGAAGTTGCAGAACCCTAGGAAACATTGGATTTCCTTGATTTTCTTGGGTGTTGCCCAGTCCCATATGGCTTGTGTCTTAACTGGGTCGGTTTTGACTCCTCCTTGTCCAATGATAAATCTTAGGTATTCTGTCTCGCTTGGGTGGAATTCGCACTTGGATGGTTTGACCTTCATCCCCGATTTTCGTTTAGCTTACAGGATATTGCGGACATCCTTTCAGTGTTGTTGTAGGGTGTTTGAGTATATGAGTATGTCATCCAGATAGACGATACAACACATGTCGATGTATTCCATAAGGACCTCATTGATCCATCGTTGGAACACCGCCGGTGCGTTGCATAGCCCAAATGGCATGACTAGGTATTCATAGGTCCCCAGCTGTGTTGAAAAGGTTGTCCTCCATTCGTCTCCTTCTCTGATTCGAATGTTGTGGTAGGCATCCTTGATGTCCAGCATGGTGAAGTATGTGGCTCCCCCTAGTCTGTCCAATGTTTCGCTAATGAGCGGTAAGGGATGTCGATCCTTCTTGGTGACTTCGTTGAGTGCTTGGTAATCGGCACATAGTCTGAGTTTTCCGTCCTTCTTCTTGACGAACATGATTGGTGAAGCTCTTCCTAATTTCACCCTTCGAATCCACCCACGGTCCTCGTTTTGTTTGATGTACTGATTGAGTTTCTTCAAGTGGTCGTAACTCAGGGATTATATCTTCTTGATGGGTACTGTTTTCCCTTCGTCCAGGTTGATTCCTAGATCGATGCCTGGTCGGCGGGGTGGTACCGTTGTCTTCTCCCCCTTTTCGAACACATCCAACAGGTGGTGGTATTCGCGTGGAACCGTGTCTCTCAAGTCCTGGTCTTCGTTGTTCTTTTTGTTTTTTATCGCCAGTTTGGTGGCAATGTTGATAGCTTCCAACTGAATTTCGTTTTTGATTTTATCCCATCTTAGGATGCCGGGCGTTTCCCCTCTGCGGTCGCACTCGCAAAATGCTTTTGCTGATATCTCATTGATCTCCATTCCTGTTTTGGCACTCTGGCCCGTGACCTCTTGGTCCATAGTAGTGTTGGAGCTTCCTGTCTTGGCACTCTGGCCCCTGACCTCTTGGTCCATGGTGGTGTTGGAGCTCCCGAATCCTTGATCTCCTCTCTCGGTATCGTCCCAATGGGTTACTTCTTGTAGTTCCCTGTCGTCGATTTTTTCGATGATCAGTTGTGCGATCCGGTCTCCTTTTTCCACTCGGTATGGTTGGTTTCCTGGGTTGACTAGGACCAGCCGCACTTCTCCTCTGTAATGGGAATCTATCACACTCGGGTTTGTCGTGAGTCGGTGTTTGACTGCTAGACCGCTTCGTGGTGCAATTCGTCCATAGGTGTTATGAGGTAGTCCAATAGCTATTCCCGTCCCAACGACTGCTTGCCCTCAGCCTGGAACGTCGGTTCCTTCATTAGCGTACAGGTTGTGTCCTGCCTCTCGTGCTGTTCCCTTCATAGGCACTCTGGCCTCAGCCGATAGCTTCTTAACTCTGACACTCTGGTCATTGGCCGTCGGGCCATTCTTGGCCTGGACTTGGGAGAATCTGGTGATGAGATTCTCCTCCAGGGCTTTTTCTTCGGGTACCGCATATGCAACAGGCCAACTTTTGAGACACCAAGTTGTACATCGTTCGCTGTTAAATGTGATTCTTTTGTCCTTCCAATCGATTGTTGGATTGTGTTCTCTTAACCATGGCATCCCGAGGATGACCTCATGGTTTTGGAGATTTGCCACTTGGAAGGTTGCCAATTCCCTATGGCTACTAATGTCCATAGGTACTTCCGTCATATGGGTAAGAGGTCCCATAGCCCTGGGCTTCCCGTCGGCCAGGTAAATCTCCCTGGGGTTTTTTGCTTTGATCATCTTGATCCTGTGTTTGTTGCAGACTTCGCGGTCAATGAAGTCTTCTGTTGCTCCCGAGTCAATCATATAATTGATAGTGACTGACTCTTTCTCGCCGTGTACTTGTACTTTGACCATAATGTGGTCCTTGTCGTTGTCGATTGTTTCCGTGTAGTTGAGTGCCGCGTAGTGGTTTTCCATGATGATGGGTTTCCGTTCGTGTCTGTCCCTCAGACCATCTCTTACTGGGGACATTCGTCGTTTCCCGACTGTTTGGGTTCCTGTTCGACTTCTATTTCCCTGATCTTGGGTCGTGTTTGCCAAGGGGCAGGTTTCTTCGTAGATTGCCAACTCCTAATTCGTGCGTTGAAGGGCCTGTTTCTTTCCTTCTTCGGGCAATCTCTGGCTAGATGTCCGGGCTGTGCGCATTTGAGGCATAGTTGCTCTCGAATCCTCCTTTGAAACTCTTCCCTTGAGATGTTGAACCTTGGTCGTTTCCTGGTAGCGTCCAGCTCCATCGGGTCGCCATAGTTCGGATTCCCATTGTATGTAGCTCGGTATGTCCCATCTGGGTTTCGTAGTGTGATCATTTCCCCTTGGACGCTTTTTGTCGATGTTGACCCTTGAATATGTCTGACTGTCGCTAGTTTGGTTTCCTTCCTAATTGCCCACTGTGCTAGGGCTTCGAGGTCTTCGTATTCTTCGCTGCTGGCTCCCCATGCGTTTTGGAGGTCTGTGTTCATTCCTCCGAGGAGTATTTCCCCTCCCGTTGAGTCGTCCAACTCGGCTTCGCTGGCCACTAGACGGAATTCGTTCCAGTATTCAGTGACTGATAGTTTGCCTTGTTTCATATTTTTTAGTTTGATTCTTGCTTCTCCTTTGGCGTCGATTACGCCAAATTGTCTTTGTAATTCTGCCTTGAATTCTGCCCAGGTTTCCCAGGCTGGGGTGATTCGTTCCTCTGCGTATGGTGTGATCCAGGTTCCTGCATCGTCTCTTAAGAAGCTTGTTGCATATGAGATTTTTTCCTCGTCGTGGCCATTTTGCCATCCTACAGTTCTGTAGTATACTATGAGTTGGGCTAACCATCCTCGTAGTTTGTGTTGTTCTCCTGGGTAGACCTCTGGTTCCTTGGCTTTTGGCCTTCTGGTTCCTCCGCTTAGGGATGCGATGATTTGTTTCATCTGTTCTGGGTTCAGGATTGGGGTCGTTTCCGAGGATGTCGCTCCTCCTTGTTCTGCTGTAGCCGCCATTGTGTTTCGTCTTGTTCTTCCTTGTTCCTCTGTTTCTTCTGATCCGCACGGTGATGGTTGCTCTGGTGTTGTTGGGCTTGCTGCCCTCTCTTCCATTAATGCCCTTTCAACTCCTTCTTCTAGTGATGAAAGGTCAAGGTTTTCCGCTAGAGGGTCAATGTCGTTTTCTTTGTTGGTCTCCGTTTTGTCTGTTTGTTAGGTGCTGCTGATTGACGCAACCAAATGTTACAATCCGCTCTCTTCCGGGTGATACTTGCAGCAGGTAACCGATAGTCTTCTAACGATCACTTCTTCTTTGCCCGATAGCTGTTGCGATAGCCAAGTCCGTTGACTCCTATCTAGCAACTTTGATCGCTAGGCTCATATACGACAGACTCGTTGTGTTTCCCGAATGCGTAGTAGATAAAGATCTTTGTATTGAAATTGTAGTGTATGAAAGAACTTAGATGGTTGCATGAAGAACCCAAATCCTCTGCCCCGAGGGTGCCCTTATATAGGGGTTCTTCCCTCAACAGTAACCCTGCGTGACTCCTACCCTCGCGTCACGCGACTCATGACTCATAGTGAGTCATAGTGTGAAATCCATCAGCTGACTCATGAGAGTCAGCTGCGCCCTATCCCGTAACCAATCAAAACCCATAAAACAAGTCATGTGCCCTAATGGGGTCACATGCGTGAAACCCATGACTCATAACTGTGAGTCCTGTGCGAAATACATAAACCACATGACCACAATCGTGCGTCATGTCAAATATCAACCAATAACAATAAACCAATGACACGCTATTGGGTCGTCATGTCAAACCCTATGAGTCAACTGATCACATGGCGTGAAAGATAACAACCCAATGACTAATAACTATTAGTCATGTGAGAGTCTGCCTTGCTTAGTCACAGTTTGTGACATTTTAAGAAACTATGCCTCCTCTTCTTCGCAGTCATGCCAATAAGCCTATTCCCTCCAAGCACCTCTCAGAGTTTACCCGCGGGAGAATTCTCGGATTACACAAGCCTCAAACGAGCTATCGCCAAATTGCCCTCCTGCTTAACATCCCCCTCAACACTGTTAAAGACTCTATCCAGAAAGGATATCAAGAGGGTCAGGAGAGAAATGGCAGAGGAAGATATCCTAAAACTACCAAGTTGCAGGATGATTCTATGGTGGAGGAAGCTCTCAGCAATCGCAATACTAGCTATTCTGAGATTGCTTAAAATGTTGCTCCCAATGTCTCTGCTATGACAGTGAGGAGAAGACTTCAACAAAAGCATCTGAAAAAGTGGTTGGCCCAGGAAAGGGCTCATTTGGATGAAGATCTAGCTAAAGAGAGATTGGAATGGGCATTAGCTCATAGGCATTGGACAAGGGAGATGTGGAGAAGGAAAGCAATGTGGGGAGATGAGGTAGCTGTGGAGAGAGGAGGAGGAAAGAGGAGAAAATGTGTATTTAGATACCCAAATGAGAAGTGGAATAAAGATTGTGTTGTACCTGCTGCTAGGAGAGGGGAGAGGGGGATTAGCCAAATGATGACTGGTTTTTTGTATGGTCAAACTCATGGTCTTTTTTTACCTGTTTTTCCTGATCCTTCTTCTGCTAGGGGTGGAGTTACTGGAAAGTCAATTATTGATGTTTATGATCATTATGACTTTCCAGGGATATGGGAGGATATCAGGGAAGAGGTTGGAGATGAAGAGGTATTTTTTATCATTGACAATGCTAAGACTCACTTGCCCTTTAGGAGATGGCTCAGAGGTCAGGGGATTCCTCTTCTAGAAATTCCTGGCTATTCACCAGATCTCAATCCCATTGAAAGTTTTTGGTCTCTGGTGAAAGATAAGCTTCACAAGAACTATCCTGAGCTCTATCTCATGAAGGGTCCTGTTGATGTGATGAAAAAAGCAATAGAGAAGGCCATTACTGATTGTTAGGAACTTCTTGACCCAAAGGTTTTTGATACTTTGGCAGGGTCAATGGTAGATAGTGTGAAAGCAATTATTATTAAGGCTGATGGATGGTATACTAAATATTAATTTCTACTATGTATTTACATTTTTTTAATTTTCTTTTAGTTTTCATGATTGTGGGGTTGGTGGGGTAGTGGGGTTGCCATGGGCGAGTTTTTCCGTCCGTTGATGTATAATACGGTTATTTTTGTTAACGCACAATACCAACTGGCAAAAACTGAATGGGATTTTTTCCGACAATTTGAAACCCACGTCATGGCTAAGATAGCGAAGGCCTGATAAAACTAGAAGCGGAGGGTTGATTGTGATGAACTCTGTGGCTCAGACTAGATGTCTAGTTATATGGTTGCTTCCGCGCTGCTGGGTAACGTGAAAATATCACGTGCCTAATCCCTGAGGCTCTACTCGAGTACTTTGCGCTTAGTGTGTTGTTCCAGGTTAGGATTCTCCTCTTATTTAGGGGCTTGAATCGAGTTAGCCCCTGGATGCGCCTGTACGGCATTGTTGCCAATGCTTAAGGCTCTAGAACTCTAACTTTGGTTTATGCAAGGGGGGGCCTCTAGCCTATTTCGACATATCGGTGGGCAACCGCCACCAAATTTTCCAAAGCAGAATGAATACATCAAAATAGTGGCTACTAAGAGAGAATGAAAACCTGAATACAGAAGAACCTGATAACCGAAGATAACCAAGCGATCCTTCCCTTTCTGCCCACTCGTAGTCTGGTTCTACCGCGGGGAGGATTAGTGGGAATGCTGCTGTCCTTGTACTCGAGTAGCTGGAGATCGTTGCCACCAAAATATCCCCACATAACAATGGGGGCGCTTGAAGAGGGGTAAGGGTGCTGGACGTGCAACAAAGAATGCGAGTTGTAGGGAGTAGCGAGAATGGAGATCTCGTGGTCGGGGGAGCTGGATGGTGGTATATGTGCTAGGAGATCTTGGACCTGGCGGTGGGAGCTATGACTTTCGGCTAAGCAGGTTGCTAGCTATACAAGTACCATTTTCTTAATACCCTAGAGACAACGCTTGTGCGCTTTGCCCAATTGGAAATGGGTTCTTCCAACCCGGCATATTGCAGCGCAAGTTTGTTCGTTCAAATTTTTATAACCATTATAGAGTGTCACATCTTAGAGCTTAGCATGAAACTATGGACACATTTGATCAATGGTGGCTAGAGGAAGCATTTCCGAGTATTAGTGAGTGCTTGCTTTGGTCCTATTACTCCAATACCAGGATTAATCCGTAGAATTGCCAATGAATCGTGCTTTCTGATATGCAACTGGGCCTTTTTATCGTGAAAGGGGAGAAATTTGTCAACGCTTTAGGGCTAGTTTGTATGCGACTGTTCAGTTCCGTTAGTTTATACAAATTGCAGTTTCACTCCCGTTCCAAAACCGTGAAACAACCGTTTCTACAAGCAAAATAGCACAAAACGGAACAGTTTCTGCCACTACCATTTTTGCCAAACAGGCACTTATAATTTTTATATCCCAGAAGGGGTATCTACCGTAAGAACTCGAGTATACTGTCTTTTTGTGCTAGGAGGTTGGAGTTGCCTCTCTCTTAGCAAGGTCTGGAATGTTTTGCTTTTTATTTGTCTCCGGGGGGGGCAAATATTTGGTGTTTTCTTCGCTCCTTTTCCGGGGGAGGAAATTTCGGACTACTTAGCACATGGGCCCTTTGTTCGAGTTCTTACGGTATAGTAGTTTGACTAGTGCGAGGGTGTTCGCGCGATTAGCCCCCCGGCCTGAGTAAATAGTGCTAGAGGAACGAGATTAGATAGGTGAACTAAAATGAACACTAGATAAAGCTCCCACAATTCGAAGCTTGCTCTAATTCAGGTCTTCAACTGGCAAAGGTAACCCGGAGAGTAAATCCCGCAACAATCTTTCCCCGCCTCAACCTCGCGTCTAGTCCATGTAGAGAGCCCTTGGCCAACTGGATTATATACCACACGATTCTGCCAATATCCGGCTAGTCACTTTACTCTCGGAATATAACAATCAAAATTTAATTCACAGGTTAGAGTAGTCATGAGACATCACTCGTGGCATTTTGGCTCATGTAGTGTTGTAATGTGGCGGAGGATTGTTAGGACTTCTTGATAACCACATGCCAATGACCGGAATGCTTGGTATGGAATGGACTATACAATGGGAATGCGTGGT
>Ga0307507_10013095_pt1 | contig 10129 bp, 4 predicted proteins | sample 7_EM_MG_FD_207223 | JGI IMG/M metagenome (GOLD analysis project Ga0307507, IMG submission 207223) | Populus trichocarpa ectomycorrhiza microbial communities from riparian zone in the Pacific Northwest, United States - 7_EM | ecosystem: Host-associated > Plants > Roots > Unclassified | place... | reverse complement strand
TTTGTACGTCCAAAACATTCCTTTTTACCACCAAGCAAACTCATCACGCCAGAAAATTTGGAAAATGAAAATTCATTATTTCCAACTGAAACATCGTAGATACATTTCTGTTCATTAAAGCCAATTGTGCAGTTTGGAAGGGGAGTCCAGGGGACAACTAACGAGATCTCATCTTACCAATGAATTTGAATTGGCACTCGGAAATACTTGACAAGGAAGAATATTTACAGATTAAATCATGTCAGGGAAATCAATTCGTCTGTAGCATGAAAAGAATGACTCACAGGTGAAACTCCAAGCTGCAATGGCAGCACACGCATGAATACAACAGTGGATCCCAACATGTACCAGGACATCAGAGAAGCTTGGATATAACATGACAGGAAGTCCAGAAGGCTTTTGAGGCAGCCCCGAAGAGTACAGGGTTTTGATATAACCTGTTAAGTAGAGAAACCAGAAACATCAGGAGAATGTCAGCAAAAATTTCTTTCCAGTTATAGTTTGAATGATAATATGCATATCAAAATATCATTCGAGGAAAATGTAGACTTAATGGATATTGTGTACAAGAAAACCACACATAAGATAATCGGATGACCAATGCAAGAAGAAAAACCACTAAATTAATAACAATTTAAATTAGATAGCCTACCCAATGGCAGTTGCTCCCCAAGATGCTACATTATAAATGACTTTGCTTCCATCCCAGGCCTTCCGAAGCTTTCCTTTTTTCTTTTTTACTGAGAAAGTCTTGCTAAGGGCTAAAAGAAATATAACAGGAAATGTCAGAATTCTTTTGCATTAAGTGCTGAAAAGGAAGCTTATTTCAGCTGAAGAATAAAATGTGCTCGGAACAGGACTGGAAATTATTATAAAAGCTTTGAACTGACCTTCCTGGAGTTGCGTAGGGGCCAAATCCTGTAAGTAGAAAGTACCCAAATAAGAATCTCAGACAAAATGTCTTTGTTAGCACTAAAGACACCAAAAAATTTCCTTGCAGCTCACTTGTAGCGGATTAAAAGCCAACTCATTGTGGTGATACAACAAACACAGTTCAGTACTCAAAACATCTTGCATCAAGCAATAAAACAGCTGCAAACAGTGGTCAAACAGGATATTTCATTCTAATGATATCCATTGGTTGCATGGACACGTATGTTATAAGGTTTTCCTCCAAAAAAGATGTAAATTGTAGATTCCAACAGCTCCTATTCACTAATATGATTACCCCTCGATGATCTGTATTTATAAGTGTATCCATGTGTGCAGTAGTGCCTCTGTGCATATGCACATACATCCATGTATTTTATTGTGCTGATATACAAGCAATAGATGAGACTGATTTTATAAATTCTTGGGAATCAACCAGCCTGGAGAATTCGCCTAACAGTTGTGGATCACAGATATAACAGGTAGGGCAAAAGGGTTGATGGCACAAACGCCAAAGAAGATCACAATGATTAGCACAATTTATTACTTCAACAATTATGGAAAAGGTACCATGAACTAATAACATCACATACCTTTGTCTGTTTAAGAGACAACAAATAGGCAGCCATGAAGCACGCGATACCCTCTACTATATCTTCTTCCCGGACAAGGACATAATCTTCCTGATCTGATTCATCAATTTCAGCTTCCCAGAGATCATTCTCACTGATCATGTCCCAAGAACTACCTTCTTCTGCCACCATACAAGAGCTCATTAACATCTAGGCTATATAATGAGGAAACTACCATCCTAAATATCTAAGCACTGATGTTCTACATATAAACTTCAACATACAAATAAATCTGCATGCAATTGGTAACAACAGATCAGCTATATTATGGTAGGAAGCATCTCTCAGCACTTACCAGTAATGTTTTGTGAAACAGAGAGTTGAGCACACTCAAGCTTCTCAATGAAGTCAGGGCATTCAACTCTCGATTTGAGGAGGTCGCATAACTGCATCAGGAAAAAAAAAATATTTGGCCCCCGAAATCATAACTAGATCAAAATATGAAAAGTAAAAAAAAACTTGGAAAACGAAGTGATTGCATTGAACCACAGATAGCTTAAATAACACTCAATTTTGCAAATTAACCAAATAAAACAGCCAAACAAATTCCATCCAGGAAATACTAAGTTCTAGCTTCTTCCACATTATCAGTTATGTCCATATTATCCAAATAAATCAGTTGTCTATGAAATACTAACCGTATCCTTGAATTATGCAGTTTAAGAAAGAGAGAGAGAGAGATAAAAAGAAAAAAGACAACATCTCAGGAGCAAACTTCAACACTCTCTCTTCTACATTTTATTTGTTTAACTCCAATAATTCACAGCATCCAGTTTGTTTTTCTTCTTTTTCCTTCTAAATTCATCCAAATATTAATTATCTAAGGATAGTTATTAGCTAAATAAAGTTTTATTGTAATCGAAAACCTATATAACATCAATTAGAAAACAAGGCCATTAGCCAAAAACTCTACCTCGTCGGCTTCTTGATCGCCAAGGGAAGTTGATGAGCTGTCTCGGCTCGGCGACGACTCCACTTCCTTGGATTCCTCTCCGCTGGAATACCCGTCATCGTCAACTCCGTCAGCGTTATTTAGCAATTCAAGAGCTCTCTGGCACTGCTCCAGCACTACCTTCAAGGTTTTTCTCCTCACGCGCACCTGATCCTTGTTTCTCTCCTCTAAATCCACAGTTGACGGCGGTATCGAACTCGAAACCTCGATTTCCATGCGGTGTAATGTTTTCTTAAGGTTTGTATAATTGTTTGTTGTCTCTCGAAGTCAAAACCCCAAAAGAAATTAAAAAGGTAATTCGTGTTCCGAAAGGATCCGAGAAACAGTTTCCGAGGAAGAATTAGTAGTGTTTGGATTCGACATCCTATTGATTGATGTCTGCGGAGGAAAGGGGAAGCCGAGGGAGGGGATTGTAGCTCTCGCTGGAGCCGCCGTGTAGGGTAGCTCTTCCTTTCCTTTTATACATTTATTTAATATATAAAAATAGTGAGGTGATGTAACGTTAGGTTTTTTGTTCCGTAGAATGGAGTTTTGGTCCCCAATTGCACGGCTCAGTGATATTCTTATTTTATTCCAGCATATATATTATATATATAAAAAACTTATAGTGCGTAAATTTTTCTATAGCAGGTGATATTCTCATTTTTATTCCAACATATATATTATGCAAAAACTTACCGGCCATGAATTTTTTACTATAACACTAGATACATTTTATTCTAAATTATTATAATAAAATCATCATTTTTTTTCTAAAACAAACTGGGTGTCTTTGTATAGGAGATAAGTCAATAACTTATTGGTCACTAAAAAATTATCATGAGTTATATCCATCTTTTTCACTTTGTTACTTTAGAGATAATTTGATTTTTTTTTAATGACTCATTGCTCATTAAAAGATTATCATAGAGTATATTCATTTTTTTATTTTTTAAAACAGTAAAATAACTAATTTACTTTAAATGTAAAAAATTTATAATTATGGACCAAAGGTATATTAGTCTTTTTATTATTTATAAAACAGTGAAAAGACATTTTTACCCTTAGAATCATAAAACAATAGTTCATATGCCCAGGTACATTTTCATCCTTTCAAGGAGATTTTTTTTTGTTGATTCCAAATTCATGGTAGAATTTTTGGTCTTGTTACGATGATTAATAATTTTTAAATTCAAAAGGTTGCTAGTGCGTACTCTTCACGTGCTGGTGGATGAGAGGCACCAACGCCTTTTGGGCGATACGTGCTATCATAACCCAATTTTGGATCCCCAAAATTCGTTTTATAAAAAATACATTTAAAAAAATAAAAAAAATTAAAATTTAAAATCCAAAAATATTTTCGAGACACAAAGAGATAAGTCCTCGAGCTACAACAAACCAAAATAACTAGACTGAGATATTTTGACTCGATGAGCTAAATAAAGACTTAACAGAAAGGAAGTGGAGGTTGAAATCCAACTTGACCAAAATTAGAAGAATTAATTATGTTTAAGGACTTAATTAAACTTTTAATGGGTTTAATTGGCTTAATGAAAGACTTAATTGAAGAAAAATTAAATTTAAAAGTCAATTTGGCCAAAATTGAAAGAACTAATTAAGTTTAAGGACTTAATATACTTCTAATAGGTTTTATGGATTCAATCAAGGACTGAATTGAAGAAAAATCAAGTTTGGAGATCTAATTCGGATCAATTCGCAAAGATTGAAAGATTAAGGACAAGATTGAAACTTCAAAAGGCTAAATTGGTGCAATCAATGGTTGAATTGAAAGAAATTTAAAAATTGAAGGCTTGTTGAGGGTTAGATTGAAGAATTCAAAAACCAAGAACAAAAGTGCATAAAGCGAGTGGGTTCGGGGACTGAAATTAATTAAATTAGGGGTCTACTTGAAAGAAATTAAAAGTTTAATGGTTGATAAGGGTGAAATTGAATAACCTGGAAGACAAGGACCAAAGGGAAAACGACGGTCAAATTAAAGGATTTAAATCAAGGTTTCTAGGTGTGTAATTGCTAAAATTGAAAAGTTTTAGGGTCAATTGAGGATTCATATGCTTAAGTTAGAAATACATGAACTAAATTGAAATTTTCTTAAAATGCTATTTAAAAACCCTAATTTTTAAGATTTAAATGAACGACGTGTCACTCAGACTTTAATGAAGAAATAAGTGACACGTTGTCTGGCCATCTTATCATCTCCTTCAGCGTAGAAGGTTGATTGAGTTGTTACTTTCAGGAGAATGAATGTTGCATCTCTGACCACCTCATAAGCTCTGATCACCACCACATGACTTAGAAACATCTCCTTTATAAGGATCGGTTATTCTCATCACAAGTTTGTACCTCATTCGATTCAATGAGCTCGATAATATTTTGTCCTTGATCAGCCACCTCTATATTGACAAATTCAAGTTGATTGAGAGCTCACTTTCCCATCAACGAATGTGGAGTTTTAGACCTCTAAATCCAATATGGTTTGTTTTTAATGACATATCTACATCCCCTATACAAGGTTTAGGTCAAAAAATGATACTTTTATGGCTCAATTTTCACAATGATCTTGACAAAATACCCAACCTAATCATCTATGATTGAAGAAAAATTCACCATGACAGAAAAGACTCCAAGGTTGTTTTCTCATATGTGATTTTGGTTTATAAAAGGAAAAAAAGAAAAGGATCATGCACCACCTATTTTAGAGAGGAATATTCCCTAAGAAAAAACCATCGTGGTTTTGAAATTTTTGGTTTTGGTTTGCTTATAAAAAGGCATCTGTTATTGAGTAAAGGTGATACGATTTAAGTTCAACCTTGGATTCCTTATAGTAAGGATTCAGTTACGTGTTTGAGATTAATTGTTGATATAATTTAGTATAAGGTTTAGCCTTGTTTTTTTCATGATAGGTTTTTACTTAGGGATGTATTCGGTCATATTGATGTTCTTATAAATGATAGGTACGATCCAATTCTTTTGGTGGGTAATTCAGCCAGATCAGGACAGGATATGCATGATAATGTTTTGGCAGTAAAGAAAGTTTATTTATAGTGTATTTTGGGTCTGGTTTAGTCCCTATTAATAAATATAAGTTTAGACCATATGGGATCCAAAGTTGGCTTAGGTTAATTAATCAGATCAAATATGTTTGATGTTGATTTTCTAATTCTACAAGGACTTAAATCAGCAAAATATTCTTCTAAAATTCAAGGAAATTTCGCTCATTATTTTCCCTATTATTTAGGATAATATTTATCAATAAAAGAGGAAATTTCTTAGTCAACAAAGGATGCTAGAGGGCTGCCAAATTTGATTTCCTAAGTTATGACAGATTAATTAATGATTCTTCTATTCTAGGAAGGAAACTAAATTGACAAGTATAAAAGAGGGAGATTTTCTTCATTAATTTTCCATGTAAAACAAGGAAACTAAGCACAAGAAGTCTATTTAAGACTTTTTAGGGGTGACAAATCTGATTTTAGCATATCTAGGATATTAATTTTGGATTTTTATTAATTTTATCATTTTCTTCTTACTCTTTGGTTTATTTTTATTTATTTAGGTCAATTTTGTAAGTGGGCTTAAATCAACCAACGCACAGGGATCCATTAGGGTTATTTAAAGGATTATATAAGTGTTTTGTATGCTAAAAAACAGGAAGCCATGGATTTATAAAATAAACTTGTGTTTTGCGTGATGTAACATGTTATCTTTGCCGGGACAAAGATCAAATTTGACTTATCAAGGTATAATTGACCTTGTGGCGTCATTCGTTTCAATTCCAATAGTGTTGATGCCTTGAGACAGGTTTCCATTATGTCACACTTCTCAAACCTGATTTTCAGCTTTGCTTTCTTAGGGAAGTATCATCTTCGTTGGAGGTTGCTTAATCACGTGATCAAGAGGTTCGTATCAGTTGGTATTAGAGCTAAGCTCCAGAATCAAGTTATATCCTTCTTGTTTTCGTTATCTATTTGTTTCGCGTTAGTTTTTCTTCGTTTGTCTTCATTTTATTTCGGGTTAGTATTTTTTTTTCTTGTGTTTATTCTTGTTATTTTGTGTTTATTGTGTACTAATTAAAGTAAAAAAAAAGGAAGCAATCAAAAAATGTTATTTGGGTTAAGACATTTTTGCAACATACATGTTAAGCGGAAGCATTTCAAAACTTATTTTAATTAACTCAAAATTGATATTCTGGTTATTTAGTGTGAAATCACACTAAATATCAAGTTTCAAGTCATTTGGACATCATTAGGCCTAGGTTCTAAATTCGAGTTTTAAAGAGGCTATTTCGTATCCATATACCAAATCAACTCGGAATTAGCTTAAAATTTATATTTTGTTTACTGGGGTCCTAATCCCAAAATATATTAAATTTGAGATCATTTGGATATAGTTTTCTTTAGGTTCTTGAATCGGGTTTTGTCTTGCCGTAACAGGTCTATTTTGCGTTAGCTTTCAAAACATGTTTTGTTTCTGTTGATTTCATTTCTACTAGTATATTATCATTATATTTGGGATATTTGGCTGTTGTTTGAGTCATTTTTGCATCCTTTTGTTTTCGATCAGTTCTGGTCCAAACAAAAGTTAGATTTGCAATTTCAAGTCTAAATCAATGTTCTTCTTGTCATAAACTATATTGTTGTTGTGTCTGTCTTTTTCTTCTTTTTTTTTCCTATTTGTTTCATGTATTCAGCAAGGGAGAGGGAACGAAGGAGGATTCTAGCTCAAGGATATGAAAAACTAAGTCATGATTTGAGGGTTTTAGAACGAGAAGTTGATAAGTGTAGAAGATTATTCTATGAATTTCAAGCTTTATAGGAAAAGAAGGTACAATCCTAAAAGAATGAAAGACGAAGGAGAGCCATTATGGTTATCATTCAAAAGTATATACGCAAGTGGTTAGTACGACGTGCTTATTTGAAATTCTTATCAATCACTACTTTCATTCAATGTTGTTAGAGAAAGGTGTTAGCAATAAGGGAATTTCAAAAGCTTAAACAAGAGGCTAATGAAGTCGCTATTAATCATATTCAAGATTTGAAGTCGAATCTTCTTGAAGAAGGAGGGAATGATACGGTTCAAGTTCAGCCTTGGATTCCTTTATAGTAAGCATTCAGTTGTGTGTTTGAGAGTGGTTGTTGATACAATTCAATATATGGTTTAACCTTGGTTTTTTCATGATGGGTTTTTTACCTATGGATGTATTCGGTCAGATTGATGTTCTTATGGATGATGGGTTTAACCCAATTCTTTTGGTAGGTAATTCAACCATATCATGACAGGCTATACATGGGATATTTATAGGCAGCAAAGAAAGTTTATTTAGAGTGTATTTTAGGTCTGGTTTGGTCCTTCTTAATGAATATAGGTTTAAGCCACATAAGGTCCAAAGTTGGCTTGGGTTAATTAATCATATCAGATTTGTTTGAATTTGATTTTCTAATTTTATAAGGATTTAAATCAACAAAATATTCTCTTAAAATTCAAGTAAATTTTATTTATTATTTTCCCTATTATTTAGGATAATATTTATCAACAAAAAAGGAAGTTTCTTAGTCAACAAAGGATGCTAAGGGGGCTGTCAGATTTGATTTTCTAAGCTAGGACGAATTAATTAATGATGCTCCTAGTCTAGGAAGGAAACTAAATTGACAGTTATAAAAGAGTGAGATTTTCTTCATTAATTGTTCGTGTAAAATAAGGAAACTAAGCACATGAATGTAAGAAGACTTCATAATTAATTCCACATTCAGATCAGATTTCTTAGCCTATTTAGAACTTTTTAGGGATGGCAAATCTGATTCTAGCATATCTAGGATATTAATTTTGGATTTTTATTATTTTCTTCTTAATCTTTGTTTTATTTTTACTTATTTGGGTCAATTTTGTAAGTGGGCTCAATCAGCTCATATATGGGGATCCATTATGGTTATTTAAAGCATTATATAAGTGTTTTGCATGCTGAAAAATAGAAAGCCATGGATTTATAAAATAAACTAGTGTTTTATGTTATGCAACACGTTATCTTTGCCCTAACAAAGATCAAATCTGACTTATCAAAGTATAATTGATATTGTGGCGTTATTCAATTTAATTCCATTAGTGTGATGTCTTGTGATAAGTTTCCATTGTGTCACACTTCTCAAAGCTGATTTTCAGCTTTCTTGGGGAAGTATCATCTTCGTTGGGGGTTATTTGACTACATAATCAAGAGGTTCGCATAAAAAAGGAGAGATAGATTTTTTAGAAGAAATTACAGAGAGAAAAGAGAGGAAACACAGAAGGATTGAGAGGAAAACCTTAGAGTTGATTATGAGAGAAGATACAATAATTGTGTGCTATTTCAAGAAAGAAGGAAGAAAGAGAATCAAGGTCAATATCATATAAAAAACAAGCTGAAAATCCAGAGGAAAGAAGCAAATAATCTAGAAAACAAAACAACATTCTCTTTACAAGGTAAACTTTCAAACTTTGATAGGGGGTTATAGCTTAATATGTACACCCTCTATCCCTCTTTCAATGCTTTATTAAACTATTGTTTGATTGTTGGTTCATACATTATGCTTTGGTTATTAATGTTTTTTTATTACTATGGTGATTAGGTTCATTTGTTTATATTTAAACTAATATGCATATGTATGTTGAAGTTTGGTTTTGAGGCATAGATTATTGTTTTAAGGTTGTAATTTGATGTTTTAATGACGTTTAAATGGTAGTCCAGGGTGTAGAGAAATGTCAAGTAATCATTTTCATGCAAGTTTTGTCAAATTTGGTGAAGGGTAGAGGCATTAAATGCATCTGCAAAGTAGTTTTCTAAGCAGTTTTTTCAGAGAAATTAAAGAAGATGAACAGTAACCAAAACAACGTCATTTTGGTAAAGTTCAATTTAGCCCTTTAATTTTTGATTTCTCTCAAATACATCTCTGATTGGCTTCAAACTTTAATTTTATGCAATTTCATCCCTGAAAACACTTCAATTTCAGCCCCAGATTTACGCGCCTTTTTCATTATAGTCCTTAGTTTCAGATTTCTGCAATTTGACCCTCAATTGACCATTAAACTTTTAAATTTCTTCAATTTCACCCCTGATTTCAATTAATTGAGCCCCTATAGTTCGGCGCCTTTTGCAGATTGGTTCTTGGCTATGAATTTCTTCAATTTAACCCTTAATTGACCCCAAAACTTTGATTTTTTTGCGATCGTGCCCCTGATTTCAATCAATTGACTTGGTAAAAATTAAATTTAGTCTCTTAAAATTTCAATCTTCTTAATTAAACCCAAATTAGGCTCCTAAACTTATTTTTTCACCAATGAAGCCTTTAATAAAATTAATTTGACTCATTTAAAATATAATTAAGTCCTTGCACCTAATTAAATCCTTTAATTGGACCCAAATTAATTCTTAGACATAATTAATTTTCAATTTGGCTCATGATTAAATCAAATTGGCCTATTAAAAATCTAATTATTTCTTTAGGCTTAATTTTTAAGCAGATTCGTCTAATAATAATTTAATTTATCCTTAAATCTGCATTGTCTCTCTAGTTTTGGGTAAAATAGGGTACAATTAGGCTTCAAAATTGCAGCTTGATTTGAAACCCTCCCAAGTTGCATTTTTTTT
>Ga0307507_10013094_pt1 | contig 10130 bp, 2 predicted proteins | sample 7_EM_MG_FD_207223 | JGI IMG/M metagenome (GOLD analysis project Ga0307507, IMG submission 207223) | Populus trichocarpa ectomycorrhiza microbial communities from riparian zone in the Pacific Northwest, United States - 7_EM | ecosystem: Host-associated > Plants > Roots > Unclassified | place... | reverse complement strand
ATGGTCCAATAAGCAAAAAAAAAAAAAAAACTTTTGAATCTCTTTTTAAATCTTTTTATTTGTCAATTTAATCCATAAAATTCTGGGATAATTGTTATTTATTATTTATTTATTTTTATTAATTCAGGATGCTTCAACCCATCTGAAACGCGAGACAGAACAGTGATCATGCACAATTATTGCAAATGGAGTTGGACGCATCTTCTTCATGGCATGCTAATGATGAGCTTGTGGTGGTGTTGGCTGCCAACAAAATTCAAAGGAACAGCCTGTGCAAATCCCATGAACTGCGCGGGAGAACTCGCAGGAAACAACATTTCTTTCACATCCCTTGAATCTACATCACTCCCTTTCTTGTTTAGCCTGCACAAAACCGCGTCAAGACTGATAATAAATCTTGTTTAGGTGGTTGATTAACTTCTTTTCCTTGACTAATTCCCTTAAGAACTTGGAAAATGAAAGGGAATAATAAGATTATGTCCCACTCATTTAGCTGCAACTAAAATTGTTTTTTCTATACGTTTTGCGTTGTTTTTAAGATTAAAAATCCCGGGTCCAAGGTGGATCTTTGAACAAAACTAAACCCATGATTAGTGCATCTCCAAAGATTGTGTTCAGGATCTTAGGTTGGTTTTCTCCTTTTTTATTGCTCCAAGTCTTCTTCTAGGACAATTCTTCAAATAATTTTTAGTGGCTAATAAAGTTGTGGGGGATCATTAATTTATATTTAAAGTATTGTTAAATATTAAAGAAAATACAATAAAAAAACTTCAAGAATACATGTTCGTTTGGTATTTTGATATAAAATGCTTTTCAAATACGATATTTTTTAAAAAATAATAATTTAAAAAACAGAAATTACCTCGACATGTACCGCACTACATTTTAATGATTGAAATATTGAGATTTATAAGTTGGTCCCGCTTTAAAATCATGATCTAACAACTCATGAGAAATCTTGCAGTTTTTTTTATTGTGTTTTTTTATTTTTTTAAAAAATATTTGACATTACTCCTAGCATGATATATTGGATTGCAAACATAAGAGATAAAGTTTCATTCTTGACATTAGAGACTTAGGGGTGGGTGGGTAAGTGAACATGCTCGTCATTTATTACCATCAATAGCTTGGATCTTGAAGGATCATGCAAGAACATAATATTTTTCTCGTAAATATACCGATTTGATATGGATATATAGCATGCTTAAGGCTTGACGTATAAATGTCGAGCTAAGAAAACCTTCATTAATATAAAAAAAATTAATTGATTTTTTTTTATTTCACATCTTGTTTTACGTGAAGAATAACATTGGGAATTAATTTTATTAATTTGGTTAGGTTTTTCTAACCATGATATAGGATTGTTTTGTGATATTCATCATTGTTAAATTAAATGCACCTATCACAAATTAATCACAACATCATATCATATCATAAAAAAAAAATAGTAAACACTCTTCGAACTTCTAGCATGGATATATAAGAAGAAAAAAAAAACCCCAGCATAAATATGTGATCTATTTTTTTTTAATTGCTGAAAGCTACGGCCAGCAATATTGGATTAATGGTGTTATACATGTTACATCAAAATGAATAAAATAAAACAAGACAAAATATATCTCACATCATATGTAAAATCTTAGCTGAGAAGAAGCATAGAAAATCATGAGATGAAGCAGCGACGATGCTTTGTGATCATGGCTAGCTAGCTTGATGATAATTAAGGAGAAAACCCATTTATCCTTTTATTTTTATATTCTTATGAACGCCATGTCCTTATCCCAAACACAATTCTCAGAAGTTCCCTTGTCTGTTCGATGAATTGTGTGTAAGTACGCATGTGATCTTCCACAGAAGGCAAGAGAAAATAGGTAGCAATGACATAGACGGGACCCTGTAATGGCCAAGAAAACCATGGGAGGTTTTAAACACAAATAATGGGGATTCATATTTAGGTCTCAGCTGCTGCTATCATCAGCCATGTTGTGTTCTGGGTCCCATAACCCTAACGCGTTAATTTTGTGGGGTCTGACATCTTAGCTCATATCTTTCTTGTTCCTGACCTCTGTTTGATGCAAGTCTTTGATTTAGCTGTAAACCAAGATTGATTGAGACAACTTCTAATCTTTCAGTCTAATCCCATCCCATCGCTGCATCCTGCTTCTGGTTCATCGACGACCCTTTTTAATGGAAAAACTCAAAAAGGTATAACGGTAATTATTATAATTGTTGATTAACCTAAGATTAGTGTGTGAAAAAAGGTGCTAATTGTACGAGCAGATGTCAAAGTTTTTGCCCTTAGAACACGTTTTAGAGTTTACTATCTCGTTCTCTCCATTTGAATATTTATCCACAAGTTAGCATAGTGTGAAATAATTTTTCAACTTCAAGATTTCCATGTCTTGTCTTGTTAATATGTGCTCGTGATAGTGTTTGAATTAAAATAATTCCTTGATATAATATTAAAATAATTTAGTTTAAATCTTATTATTCCTATTCTAATTAATAAAAATTTACACCAAAATTATTTTACAGATATATTTATCTTATATTTTTGTCTTTATCTTTTTTTATCAAATACATTTCTGTATCTTTTATATTAATTTAATTTTTTATCTCGATAATGTACACTAATCAAACACAATTTAAAAATCACTTTAAAAAATCCGGAAATTTTTAAAATCTAAACAACCTAAAGTTTGTGGTTAAAAGAATTTTGACAGCTTTATGAATAGTAACCTCACTAAATATTATTTTTAAAAATAATTTAGTTTGAAATGGTATTGATGAAATTAAAATACTGTTAACCATCTAGGTGGTGGCCCAGTGGTAAGAGCTTGGGACCAAGAGGTTTGCTCACTCTGTGGTCTCAGGTTCGAGCCCTATGGTTGCTTATATGATGGCTACTGGAAGCTTACATGGTCGTTAATTTCAGGATCCGTGGGATTAGTCGAGGTACGCGCAAGCTGGTCCGGACACCCACGTTAAACTAAAAAAAAAAATACTGTTAACCGTGGAAAAATCTATATTTTAGGTCATCTATAACCGGACATTCGACAGTGGCAAGAGCAGCGAAAACTCCACTTGATCTACGCTAGGGCTAAAGTCTTCTGCAATAAATTATTTGCATACAAGAGATCCTGGTCCCATGTCGCATAGAAACCACAAACCTGAAGTTATGAACACCTAGTTACCACTGCAAGGCCACACCACTCTGCCATGAAAGTCAGGAAAAATTAAATAAGTTCAACGAATGAAGATGTAAATGTTTGCTTGTAATACTATGGTAAGTACCTCGCTCATGGGAACAGCTCCTGACACAGAAGCAAACAGTCAAAAATTGCGACTGCAGACAGAGATTGGGAATGCGTCTATATTATAATAAACACAGAGCATAACTAAATATAATATAACGCAAGGGTGTTTCGAACTGTTTTAAACACTGCTGAAGCACTCACAGACCACATTGTGGCCCATTTTATTTTATTTTTTCACTTTCTTCTCTTATTTTGTTCTTTCGATTGTGTTCTTCAGCTGCAAAATTAGCACCCATTTGCATTAATTTTGTCCCAAATCCATGTACACTGTTTGTCTTCTGTACCCTCTGTGACACACGCTAATGTTTCCAGATAACAAATACCGCTTGTGAAGTTGCCTAGATCACCCTGTTGAAACTTGGCGAAGGGCCGTGTTCTCTACCGCAGAACAATCACCATACACTTATAGCTTACTGATTTTGTTTAGAATCCTTCTCTCTTTTGTGTGAAAAGTATTTTATTTAATCTTTTTAGCTTCTCTGAGTGCATGTTGATTCGATTATATAGTGAATAAGATTTGATCAAATGATTTGGGTTTTTAGGGCAATCATTATGGTCTAAGAATCTTTAATAGTTGTGTCTCAACTTAGGATTGACCCAATTATGTCTGTACCAAATTGTTCCATGAACCCTTTTAACCTGTGGACCATTTACTGTGTGCGTGAAAAAGATCTGTGCATCTTACTACAACACAGTAATAAACCCCCATTTTTTGGCATCAAGAGATGGGTAAATCTGTGGTCTCAAAATCCGTAGTGGTGAGCAGATTAATCTAATTTTCCATAATATCAGTAAAAACCAACTAAATAGAATGCTTTTCAAACGTGTTGAGTAATTTCTTTTGGATTTTTTCTTAAAAACATTTGATTGTAGTTCATGGATTTTAAGAACCAACCAAAATAATGGATTCGAACCGAACCTAACAAAAAAAAACTAAACCACATCCAACCAAGAAAAACCCCATTGTAATTATAAATTAGAGTTCCATTAAATCAAAACCCATTAATTCAAATATAAAACCGAACCAATTGGTTTGGTTTTTTTATTTAGTTCAATTGAGATTTTTATTCAAACCAGACCATTTAAACCGATATTCAACCTTGTTTATATATATATATATGAACTCGTAATTAAAAAAAGTTTTAATTCTCATGGTCACGGGGCAAGAGGAGAGTTCTGGTGGAGTATCATCTTTAGCTAGGCTAACATAACACTCACATGCATGAAGTGACAAAGCATATCTACAAAGACTATGACCTTGGATTTTCTGGAAGGGAGAGGAGATCGCCATGGCAACAGTTGAATATTCTGATTTTTTTTTTGTTCTTTTTTCTCATGGAACAAAAGTTGTAGTGCTAACCAGTCATGTGAATTGAATTTGGACGTCAGTTTGAAACATCAGTTCACCAAAATATATAATCAATTATCCTTCATCACTTGTTGCAACCAGCAAAGATAAAGAAAAAGAATAGAAAGACCTAAACCCACAAAGTTGGACCCACTTCCCTAAATTGGTTGCCAGACCAGCTTTCCCTATATCTTTCAGGCAAACCCACCTACAAAAACCCCTCTCCCCCACCCCTTCCTTGGCATCACAATCTTGCTTTCCAACGCCCCTCTTTCTCTCAGGCATTTTCACAAACACTTTCTTAAAGAAACGTTTTCTTTTTTAACTAATATGGCCAGACCGCAACAGCGATATCGAGGGGTTCGACAAAGGCATTGGGGATCATGGGTGTCTGAGATTCGCCACCCTCTATTGTAAGAACACATCAACAACGTGACCCATGAACGTTTCGGATAATATACTCTTGAGTTCTAACGAAACGTTTCGTGTTTTTTTTTTGCAGGAAGACTAGAATTTGGCTAGGCACATTTGAAACTGCAGAGGATGCAGCAAGAGCCTATGATGAAGCTGCAAGGCTTATGTGTGGACCAAGGGCAAGGACCAACTTCCCTTATAACCCAAATGCATCGCAGTCAGCTTCGTCGAAACTTCTTTCAGCAACTTTGACAGCAAAGTTGCATAGGTGCTATATGGCCTCATTGCAAGTGACTAAACAAACATCACTTCAAGAACAAAAACAACAGCAACAAAAGGCACCAACTTTACTAGTCAACACCCCCACCAATAACATTGTCATAAAGAGTGAGGAACTTGATGCTTTGCAGCCAGAGAAAAGTCCATTGCAAGTTCAAGAGGCAGAGGCAAACTGGGTGTACAAGAAAGTTCAAGTTGACAACAACCAGCAGTTCATCAAGCCTCTTGAAGATCACCACATTGAGCAAATGATTGAAGAATTGCTTGATTATGGGTCTATTGAGTTATGTTCTGGAGTGGCAACTCAGTAACCTGCAAGCCCAAGGGGCCACGCCACAAACACCCTGATTAATCTAGTCCTCCTCTGCCAAAGCAATGGCATTGACTAGCTAATTTTAACCAATTTTTATAGCTTCTTCAAGTGTTTAGTCTTTTACACCCTCTAAGCTCCTTAGAAGTGTCCCCTTAGGGACTCCATTTGATGATGCTTAATTAGTAGTAGTGTACAGTAGATTATGCCATAATGTTTGATGCTGTCGTATGCATTATGTCTTCAGTGGAAGATTTGTAGGAATCTTGCTGCTGCTTCTTGAAGGATTCCAAATCTTCATTTATAATGCAAATGGAACAATTTTAGAAACAAGGACTCCTTTCTCTTCTCTTCCAGGCTTCTTGCATTCAATTGCTATGTCACTTTTATTGGGGTTCGAATAAAAAGCAGCCTCTGAAACTTGGAAGCACAATATGACATTTTGGCATATGTATGTTGTATTCAATTTGCAGTATTTTCAAAGAACCTGGAAATTCGTACCGTTACCGTTCAGTTAGAAAGAATAGCGATCTTGTGAAAGGTCACCCACATGGTCAGTTTTCACTTGCTTATTTAGTGTGACATTTTGTTGGGAATATCCATTACATTAGTAGAAAATTATTCATGTGGACCAAAATCTATCAGTCTGATTCGATGTTTGGTGCAGTAAACCCTAATCTTACTAATTAATAGTGCAATAGATCCGTATAGTGTGTTTGGTTTGGTCTAATTTGTCGGGATTCCAAGAGGATAAACTACACTAGCTGGGGTTAATAATACAAGTTGCTCACCAGAATGGTAGCACAAACCTGACCTCAATGATACTGTAGGTATCCTGAATGGGTGGCTAAATTTGTCAAAATGAACACTGTAGTGTTGAAAGGAACTTGTTTGGAAAAGAGGATCTCGAAAAGAAACAATTTTTTTAGTGGAAAAGGGAGGGCCTACAGGGCACTTTTCTTGAAAGTTAAGGTGAAAGAACTAGATGTGAGAGGCATTGCATGTTGTGCAAATTTTGAGTTACAAAACTGTGTTGTACTATTAGTCACTTGGTAAAAATGCATAAATTATTTCATCTTGCAAGATTTTATTCAACAGAACAAAACTGAAGTCATTGGAAGAGTCTCTGCAAAGCAAGGTAAAGAAGCAATTTAGTTTACAATGAAGGTTGAAACGCAGAGACTGAGTTTCTTTACTGTCAGAATGATGTGAGACCAACTTTCAATGGAGGTTGAAAAAATTGAAATCTTTTTGAATTGTTAGGTTTAAAGGTTCTTTTGCTCAGGCTTATAAGACAGGATTCCAGTTGGGATTGCTGCATCATCTCCTGAAGAAAATTGTGACACTGAATGTGATTGAGTGGGTGTTTTAATTATTTTGTTCAGGCCCATCTTTCTCTCCTTTTCTATGTCATGCCACACACAACAACAAAATCTACAAAAGTGGTACAAAATATTTGTAGAGCCATATCTTTCATTCATGCCATGCTTGCTAGTGTTCTAAAATGAGGTTTCAGTTCCCTGAATTAAAAGGTTAATTAACATTGGATGGTAAACAAATGGGGTGATTAGAAACATTTGATTAACCATGTGTGCTTGCTCAATTTCTTTCTATAATGGGGTGATTATTGATGTAACCACTCCTTTTGCCTGTCTTTGCCATTTCCAATTTAACCTCCAGTTATAGTGGTTTTCCTCGTAAAGGAATGCTTTTTACAGCACTTAAGTTGAGAGCGATATGAGATTTACCAGCACTTGACTTGAAAGTGATATGAAGATTTTCATTTCTGGGCATGGATCTCTTTTAGATGAAAAAAAAAGTAGCTAGATGAAACACATGCCTAACAATGGTTAGCTTTTTGTGGCCACCACAACTATTTCTGCAGAGCAATGGTTAGCTTTTTTTGCAACTGTAGCTTCATAAATGGCCTATTAGGGATTATCCCATTCTTCTAACTTCAAGGAAATGGTTAATCCATTCGTCTAATATGAAAACATATTTTTTTAATATATATTTTTTTAATTAAAAAGTACTAATTTTTAAAAAATACGCCATACCACATTACCAAATGTACGAAGAAAATGTAGTATTTCTAATCAAAGTTGATTAATAATTTATATTATTATTATTATCTCTTCAAGAGTACAGATTCTTGCATCAATATAGAAGTTTAGTTTGATTCTCTCTTTAAGTAGAGTGTGTGTTTAACTTGTATTAATTGAACAGTTAAGATCATAAATTCTACTACATCCAGATTAAAATATATCTGCTTTGGGTGTTGGTGTCCAGTCTTTGTCATTGAAAACTTCATGATTGTTTACCTGTTTGGAAATTGATTTTGCTCCCCGCAACCATAAAAAATTAAAGTTGTTTAGTCTCATTATATTGTTTTCCAACTTTTGATTCAGCAAAGGTGATTAAATCATGGCATGTTAGTGAGTTTACCATCATTAAAAGTTTGAACTTTGTGACCTTAAAGGGACACTTGATATTTCACCTGACCAACCATTTTCCTTTTTGTCAAGAAACAAAAATGCAAGATCACCAAACACAAGAACAAGAGTGGCCAATTAGATCTTAACAGACAGTGGATTTTAAAGGAAATTTCCTTAAAGCTTTCAAATTTACTAGTGAGATAAGTGAATTGATCTTTGATTGATAATGAATCTGGCATGTTTTAGCTCTTTATATACATAATAATTATCATTGTTTCTGGTGATATGTCATTCAGACCATGCATGCTCTTCAAGACAAGAACCTTTGACTAAAAAAGCTTGGTAAATGACTCACTAATAATTGACAGAAAATTACCAGATTTAGTCCCATATATGATGTTTACTCTTGAATGCTCATCTTTTGTCACAAATATTTTTTTTTCCAGGTTTTCTGTTGTGCATCAAATGAAAGCAGCGCAGCTGTCCATGAAAACTAGAAACCCTAGATTTTGGTGACATTATCTGTAAATTTCTGCGTACTTCACAGCCAAGTTAGTGGTTTTAAGATGCATAATCTAAAGGTGCTGGCCAAATCAGTGGTCAAGTGATCATAGGGTAAAACGAGGGCTCAAGGGTCATATCAGGTCAAACAATTACTGTAACCTCAAGAAACTCAAAGATTTTTTGGAAGAAAATGTGGATCTGAGTTTGCCAACTCTAGGTGGTGAAGCATTATCATTCAATCTAAGCACGAACATTAGCACAGCTTTTTTTTGGGCACAACTTCCTTTGTAAAGGGGGGTCATATATTGCTTGAATTGCAGAGACCTCAGTGAAAAAGAGGGGGATAAACTTATGGGACATGGGAGTCAAAGGTGGGATCTTTCTGATCATAAAAGTAGTCAAAACCAATCATGGTGTATACAAATAGAATCTCATGAGGAAATGCTGGAGAACAGACAATGATATGGCCTTAATTCTTCTTTTTTTTCCCACGAAACCAAAGGGTACTACTATATAACTATATGTTGCTCTCTTGTCTTTGCGACTAGGTGTTTTTATCATTTGTTTTAGATGCCTTGGATCAAGCGAGTCATGCAAAACTCCAAAAGGCAAAAAACTTTGTTTGTGAGTGAAAGAAAAGAAAAAGGTTTGGTGACCTACTCCCTGAAAAGCCAAAATACTTTCAATTACACAGCTCTTTAATTAGTTGAGTGGATGTGTGTAGAGAAGACCTCAACAGGACTATTTCTATCACATTAGGCTCATGGCACTGCTACATGGCATGTCTCATACTTCCAAATTCTCCTCCTCCCCCATCCCTCCACAGGGATCAACATGTGCATGTTAACATCCACATGGTCCTAAAAGACAAACAAGGAATGGGACACATGTGTGCCCATAAAATACACATGAACACATTCTCATTCATGGGTTCTGTCCTTGCCGATCAAGTGTATTTGTCCCATCTTAATCAGAGACATGAATTATGCAACTACAGATCTTGAATCCTCACAACAACGTGGAGATTACCAGTTTATCTTCACTGAGATGGGTAGGCCAGTGATGTTTGATATAATGTATATAGATGAAATGTATCTGTACTAAAGCAAAAAACACTTGAATTGTGCTAGCAAGTTTATGCCTTCGTGACATTGCACAAAGTTTTCCAGCTTCCATGCATGCATTTGCACTAGCAACCTTGGCTTTGTCATTTACTAATCAAAGCCACTGTCATCCAGTCATTTACTGTTTTGCAATTCTAGCAGCTATCATCACAGCATGGCTGCAGTAGTGTAGAATAGGCATCGTGTTCACTCAAGATAAACAGATGGAGATTGCATACTAGATAATTTATTGATTGGTCCATAACAGGGGACGCCTGAAGTGAAACTATATTAACTTTTATCTGTTTCTTTAATAATTTATTTTATATATTTCTCTTCGTTTCTCCGACCAAATATATTTTTGTTCCTTTATATACCATCTTTGTTTGATTTTAAAAACATTAACCAAGCTCAATTCAA
>Ga0307507_10013093_pt1 | contig 10130 bp, 7 predicted proteins | sample 7_EM_MG_FD_207223 | JGI IMG/M metagenome (GOLD analysis project Ga0307507, IMG submission 207223) | Populus trichocarpa ectomycorrhiza microbial communities from riparian zone in the Pacific Northwest, United States - 7_EM | ecosystem: Host-associated > Plants > Roots > Unclassified | place... | reverse complement strand
AGTGATGAACACGTAGAAATTCTAAAAAAATCGGTTGATTGATTGGTTTGACCAGTCTGGTCGACTGTTTTACTCATTAGTTGGCTTCTAATAACTAGTTTATATAGCTTGTCTAATTGTAAAATTAGCAATGAATTCCAAACATATATGATAAAAAATCTACTCCAAGATCAAAATAACAATAAGATTATCAATCTTTGATCATACTCTAACTAGTGCTTTTAAACTATCATATTATAACACAAAGAGTATATATTTTCATTCTCACTACACTTAGATACTTTTAAATCCTATAAGTGCTACTTAGTGAGATATAAAGATATTAGAACTTCATTTGTATCATCCACTCTATTGAAAGAGTTTGTTGTAAAAAAAATCATACTTGTAAAACCATAAGAGTTAAGTAAAAACTCTTGGTATTAGTGAGGGAATATCATCAAAGTAAAATCTTGAAGAGGGTATATCTTCAAGTAAGAAAAATCTTGAAGAAGGGTTTCAAGTGGTGTAAAAGGCTTAGTGTGGATTCATCAGGTGGCTATTGTACTCCTGAACTTAGACTAATAAAAAAAATATAATACTCAAGTACGGTTTGATATTTGAGGTGTGAATATAGCAAGTTTGCAAATTCTCTCTCTTAACTCTTTACTTTAAGTACTTTAATTATATTGTTGGTTATTATGTTTACTTGAAATAATTTGCATTATTTGATATTATTAGTTGTCTTAATCCTGGAATAACAATTGGTATCAGAGTTTAGTTCTCATATATAAGTTTACTTAGACTTTGAGTAGAATAACAACCACTAGTTATAATCTTCAAAATAAAGGATCATTTACATCTATAGTATCTTTTATTAATGGTAATGATTATGCATATTGAAAATGTAAGGCCCAAACTTTTGGCCTAAGCCCAAGTCAGCCCAAACTCAGCCTAAGTTAACCTAGAAAAGGTTGTAAGAGAATTGTTTTTCTCTTTTTTTTTGTGGTTGTTGTGACCCTACCCTCATCAAATTAATGATTTATTTTGGGGATCTGCAAAATTGAAGACTATCAGATTAGGATTCTTAGAATCCTGATCAATCGATCAATGAGCTGGTCTAGACCAACCAACTGATTGGCCTATGATAGCAGTCAACCGGTTGGTATCTGGTTGACCAGTTGGCCTAACAGTAGGTTTTTATCGAGTTTGTTGGGTTCGATCAATTTAGGTTATGTACGGATTTGATCAGGTGAAACAGTTCAATGTTATATTTATGTTTTGGTCTTTAAGCTTAGAGTTTTTAATCTTTTATGATACTTTGTGTTGTTACTCATTTTTTAGCCCCACGAGCTGGAGATGGTGTGTATCCCTCTTGAAGCGAATGCAAGAGTTTAGCTCATGGTTGCTGGAAGATTGACAAAAGCGGAGAATAAAGAAATGTTTTTCTAACCATGTTTCAACTATTTTCTACTCTCTTTATCCTCCCTCTTCGCTGCTAAAATCTCTAGGATTCTTAGGCTAATTAGGAGTCTTCATAATGATAAATTCATTCCTTCTTTATCTGGTCTTTAAGGTTAGATAAATCCTTCAGAATTTGTACTGAAAACTGATTCTGCTGCTATCAAAATTTTGTTGTAAACCAATTCTGTTTCAGCTTTGACCTTGATTCTGACTTGGTTTTGTGCAATATCCGACCATCCCAGCTATATTATTTCATTCATGACATGTTAAAGAATTGATTTGCACCTTTATTGGGTCCTAGGGATCACTGTTTTTATGTCAAACTCTCAGTTATATTGGGATGCTCGGCATTGTCAGTTTCCGAATCAAATCAGGAGACCCATTTTGACCAGCCAGTTTGCGGCCAGATTCTGTTCTTTAGAATGATTTTATCTAAATTTAAATCCTTCATTAAAGTTGTATTCCTCTACGTGTAGATGAATTTGGGTTTTTGAATCACCTGATTTAGATATCAAAAACTCAAGATATTCCCATTTGAATATCTAGTGTGAAAGCAGAGAATCTTGTCGTGAGAAGGATTTTTTGGCCCGAGTTTGTAGGGACACAATTGCAAGATACTTAAAGTTTGAAGGCCAATTGCGAGCCAATTTGAAGGACTTTTTTTTTTTACCAAAGACTGAATTGAAAAAGTGCTAAAATAAGGGAGTTGATTAAAGATGAAATTAGAAGAAATTCTGCCGGATTTGAAGAAATTGAAGAACAGGGATTAGATCAGAAAATGAAAATTAGCCATGCTGGATTACATTGATGTTTCTTTATTTGTTTTTGCCTTTCGGTTCAAAAAACAAAACGACATCATCCATCTCTTAGACATAACTCATGTTTTGCTCTCATTTTCAAACAAAGACGACGTCGTGCAACCTTGGTCTTGAAGCAAACCGCACAGCCTCATCATGGAAATATAATTAACATAGCACTTTTCATTTATATTTTGAGAACAGTACCTCCTCGTCTGCAACTGCAACCGTTCCTACTAGCTTTTGAATTCACTCGTCCTTGCATCCTCCGCAACCTGATGTGTACCACACAGCTCCCCCTTTCACGCCATGTTTTTTAGCCGCCAGTCATGATTTCGCAAGGGAAACCGTTCTACACCTCCTCTGTGCCAGCTGCGGAATGACATAAAGAGAGGAACATCGCCATCATCTAATGGCTGGGATTTTATCCCTAACACAGATGGCTGGGATGAGAGTGTTAATGTGGAGAATAGTTACTGGAATCACAAAATAGGAATTTCGTTTCCTATTTTGCTTTATTTGATTGTAAATCACCCAAGATTATATCCTAGATTAGTGTAATGAGTCGTTTCCTAAACAAAGCTCTGTGTGTGTGTGTGTGTGTGTGTGTGTGTAAGCCTCCTCTACTGACCTAGATGGAGGAGAAAAGGAAAAACAGAAAAGAGAGGAAGAAAAAGAGAGAGGAGAGGAAAAAACACAGAGAACAAAGGAGAACAGGGGAGCTAAAAAAAACAGGAGAATAAGAGAAAAAAGAAATAGAGAGGGTTGGACGCAAAAGAAAATGGATACAAAGTTAGGAACAAAAAAACACACAGACATGGAGGAGGCATAGAAGAACACCCAAAAAAAGACAGAAAAACCAGTAGAGAGAGAGGGATGAAGACACAGAGATAAAACTCAGGAGACGAACACTAATAGAGAATAGAGGGGAAAAGGCTAAAACAGACTAAAGCGCTGATAGACCAGCCAGCACGCCTTCTACATCGCCTTCGTCCCTTCGTTTTAGCCTCCATGTTTGTTCTCCTCGTCTCTGTGCATGCATTTTCATTTGTGTTTTACTATTCAAGTGAATTATAATTCACTTGAATATTAACTAAGCATGCACGCGTGAGGAAACTCATGCGTGCCTCTTGTTTGCTCAATCGGGTCTGGCGTATTTATTTTAAGGTTTGTATTTTGATGTTGTAAAAATACAAATATGGTATTAAGATACCCAGATATATATATATATATCTGAAAAAACAAAAAAAAATATTTTCATGTATACGACCAATATCCTAAAAAATATTTTTAACATTTTTTTAGAAAAAAAAACATTCAAAGTTTTAAAAATGTGTTTTAGCATGGATTTATTTAACATAAAAATTATGTTCTTGCATTTTGGATTTTACAACATGTTTGTAAATTCCAAAGGGTATTGGCCAATATTCAAAAAATATAAAAATCTTATTTTTGGGGAATTCATCTTTATTCACTATTAATATTTGGATAAAGAAACCCCAAAGGGGTTAATATCCAACATATTATTGGGAATAATTTATTATTATTCATTGTTAATATTTGGATAAAAAAACCCCAAGTGGTTAATATCCAGAATATTTTTTATAGGAATAATAAGTCATTATCCCTTAATAATATAAGGGCAAAAAAACCTATGAAAGGTAAATGTCCAAAATATTGTTGAGAGTAATAAAACTTGTTTATGTTTAACATAAGGGTAGATTTATGCCCAAAAATGTTATTTAGAACAATTTAATTACACATCCTTGAAAGAAGCCTCAATTATAATTGAGGACATTTTAATTTTTGATTCCATGGTTTATGAGCCGTGAAATTGTGAAATACTAAAGCAAAAATGGGCTTCTAAAGTGCTCTGAATTTTCTTAGATTTCTAATTTAGTAGTTTTTCTTCTTCTCTTTCTCCTTGTGATAACAAGTCGAGAACACTTGAAATACCAAGGGAAAAGTGAGCTTTTAAGCATATTGAATTTCTTGTATTTCTATTTTAGTTGTCTCCTAATCCACGAGTTGCCAAAGACTCATGAGATTACCATGGAATAACAAGAACAAGAGGAAAAGTCAAAAAAACGTTTATCATTTAAAATCATTCACCATATTGAGGGTAATGATGATGATGATAATCAAGAAAGCATTAAAGAGGATATTGCCTTAATTACAAGGCAATTCTGAGCTTTCTAAGGAAGAAACAAGGAGATAAAAGATTCTTAAATTTAAAGAAAGATGGGGAATAAGGAAAAGTCTAGCAAAGAACTTCTAAGTTGTTTTAAATGCAACAAGACAGGACACATCAAAGTAGATTGTCCACTTCTTCAATACAAGATGAGAAATCATCATCATAACAAGGCAATGACAACTACTGGGAGTGACAATTCTGACTCAAGTTTACATGATCAAGAAAAGCATGTGGCAAACATGTGCTTCATAGCTATCGAAAATGAAAATGAGTTACAATCTTTGGATGATGAATCTAACCCTAACTATAATGAGTTGCATGATGCTCTTGAATCTTTATATGATGAATTTAAAAAATTAGGTTTAAAATATAGTTTATTGAAAAAGAATTATGCATGCTTATTTGTAGAAAAAGAAACTCTAGAAAATAAAACTTGTATTGTTATTGATGAAAATAAAAAGGTTAATCAACTTGAAAAAGAAAATAAATCCTTAAAAGAAAAGGTTGAAAAGTTGAATACAACATTAGCTAAATTCATACAAGGCTCCAAGATTTTAGAAAATATGTTTTCATGTCAAAAGAAAATATGCTTTCATGTCAAAGGTGTGTTTTTAACAAAAAAAAAAAGGTTTAGGTAACCTAAAAGGAACCGAAAGTATTTGAAAAATTACTATGTTAAAGTCAAACAATCCTATGACCCTAACCATAAATGCAATTATTGTAAAGTTAGAGGTCATATTATTTATGCATGTTCTATTAAAAAGGAAAACGCTTAATATAACTTAGGTTCTAAAAGGAATCACCACTAACAATAAATGAATGGAAAAAAACCAACCAAGCTCAAGCAATAATCAAGAAATGGTAAGTAACTCCTTCATACCACTAAAAGAGCTAAGGTATGTAAGCTACCATCCTCCCGGATTAATTATCAGTAATCTATTTAAAGGAACTAGAATTATAGCTTCTCTTAGAAACATTAGTGGGCATTTTGTATTTGTTTCTCAAATAGAACCCAAGTCCTTTCTAGAAGCTGAAAATGATGAAAAATGAATTTTGGCCATACAAGATGAGTTAAAGTAATTGAAAACAAATATTTAGGAACTTGCCCCTAAACCTAACAATCAATCCACAATAAAAACAAAATGGATTCCTAGAAAAAAATTGATGAATATGGGACAATAATTAGAAATAAAGCTAGACTAGTTGTCACATGTTATAATCAATAAGAAGGTATTGATTATAGAGAAACATTTACATTGGTAGCTGGACTATAATCAATAAGGATGTTTTTAGTCTATGCTTATCATGCTAACTTTACACTTTTTCAAATGGATGTTAAAAATACATTTTTTTTTAAATGGTTTTATTATGGAAGAAGTGTATGTTAAGCAACCACAAGGTTTTGAAAACTTTCATTTTCTCAATTATATTTTCAAACTCAAAAGGACCTTCTATAGTTTAAAAGAAGCACCAAGAGCATGGTATGATATATTAAAATCCTTTCTTATTGATAATGGTTTTAACATTAACAAAATTATCTCTTTGTAAGAATTTTACAAAATGCATGCAAGATGAATTTGAAATGAGCAAGGTGGAAAAATTGAACTTCTTCCTTGTATTGCAAAGCAAATACACAAGGGATGGTATCTTCACCAACCAAAGCAAGTACATCAAAGATCTTCTACAAAGATTTAGGATGGAACAAGTTAAAGTTGTCGATAACTCATGGGAACATCAATTAAGCTTAATATGAACAAAAATGGTAAGAATGTAAACATCACTAAATATCAAGGTATGATCGGATCTCTTTTATAATTATCTGCAAGTAAACCTGATATCATGTTTTGTGTATGTTTATGTGCATGTTTTCAAGCTTGCTTAAAAATCACATGTAAGTGTTGTAAAACATTTTTTTTTCTTTTTGCATGGTACTATAGATTTAGAGTTATGGTATCTGAAAGGAAGCGAGTTAAACTTGATCATATATTCAAATACATACTTTGTCAGATGCAAGGTTGATAGAAAAAATACTAGTGGAACATGTCATTTTTTAGGATTCTTACTAGTATCTTGGGCTAATAAAAAACAAAACTTAATAGCCCTATCAATCACTAAAGCAGAATACATAGTGGCATGTAGTTGTTGTGTAAAAAGTTTATGGATGAAATAAATCCTAAAAGACTATTGACTTAATTTTGATCATATACTCATTAAGTGTGATAACACTGGTGCTATAAGTCTTTATAAAAACTCAATCCAACACTCACGTACAAAACATATAAAAGTAAGACTTCACTTCATAAGGAATCACATTGTAAAAAGAGATATTGTACTCAAGCTTATAAGCACAGAACGCCAATTAGTAGATTTCACAAAGCCACTAAGTAAAGATCAATTTTGCAAACTACAAGGAATTTGAGTCTAAAGGTTGGAAAAACTGGTATATCATTACTCATAAAATATATTTGGATGATAAAATTTAAAAAATATAGGTTTTTGTGTGAACCATTCGATCGACTCATATAACTAGATTAATTGGCTGATCGGTTGAGTTAGATGATTGATAACAAGGCTATTATTCATATTTTCAATTTTTAGCCCCTCGATTTCTTTGTCTTTTGGATATAATTTTTATATAGAAAGGATTTATTTTTAGTACAAAGAAAGGATCTGAAGAGAATTTTAAGAAATTCTCAACTTGGGATTAATTGGCCGACCAGATGAGCTTAACACAAAACAATTAGTTGGTTGATTGCTCGGCAGTATATATATTTGTTATTTCTAAAAAAAAAATAGAAAATAAAACAAACCCTAAACCCAACTTTCTCTCAAAAACTCACCGAAATACATCCTCTTAACATATTTTTAGCTTATTTCTTGAAGATTCAAGTATAATAGCAAGCAAGAAAAGCACAAAAAATGTGGAATCAATGAGCAAAAGGGCTAATGATTGAACCTCTTACCAAGGTGATGATATTCAAAGATTTCAAAATTCTTCTGCAAATAGGTCTAATGCTATAAAAAGAGGCTTGGGAAATGATCTTAATGCTTTTGATATAGACATTAAGTTTTAGAAAATGGTTGGAGCATAATATATTATTTGAAGAAAGTTAGTTATCCTAAGTTAATAAAAATGTTTTCTTTGTTAATATGAGGATAACAATGGAACCAAGGATTATAAAGTCAAGATTTGATGTTAAGAACTAGATTGCTACATAGGATTATAGCACACAATATATTTCCAAAGAAAGAGCATTTTGATGAGGTAACTTTGATGGATATGTGCTTAATCGATTGCGTTATTAGGAGATGGCTAATAAATCTTCTGTATATTATGATTAGGAATACGATCATGCCATATGATCAAAAGCAAAAGTCTATTTCATATGGTGAAGCATTAATTTCTATTTTTTAGCATTTTAGGATTATTTTGACGGGTATAGATAGGAATCCATATTTAAAGCTTATGAAAATAGATAATAAGACCCTAACCAAGATGAAATGTCTTAAATAAGAACGGTGTTTGGGTTCCTAAGGACCAACTAAGAGTACATGCTGAAGAAGAGCATGATGATGAGGAAGAAGAGCATGAGACTAGTAGTGATGACATAATTGAAGCTATGTTTAGGTCACCACCACCTGCTTCCTTGCCTGAAGAGGCTACATCTAGTACATGGAATTCAAGTATGAAGAGTCACCTAATACATTGCAAAAGATAGGGGGAGACATATTTTTATATCTAAGTTATATATTTATTGTTATCATAAACAAATAGGAGACTGTTTACCTTTAGATTCTTTTATAAAAGAAAATAGTTGTTCTTATAGGCTAGGATATAAGGTATATTTGAAAGTAATATGTAGGTGTTTATTTAATGATAAGCACATTAATTGCACAATGATTTCATATGGAGAGATTACCTATTTACATGAAAAGACTCTTTTGACAATTTTATAAGTAATCCTTAGACTTGAGATAACTAAATTATCTTATATAGGGAAAACTATATTTTGATCTTGACTACACGTTTCTTAAATCAGATGTAAAAAATGATCAGGAATTGGATATAATAAAAAATTTATGAAGGTATTTAAGTGATCAAAAAATGATTTATCACCATAGAAACTATAAAATATTTCATGTATTCTCAAATAGAATTGATTATGAAATCCTTATATAAGGTAGAATGATATTTGAAAAGCATTTTAAATCTTATTCAAATAATCAATGATTATCGTGTTGAAAAATGATATAATTTGACAACATAAACACACTTTATGGTCAAATGTCTACATCAAAACAATACAAATGAAAGAATATTAGTTATATTGATATACTAGTTGTTGAAAGGTTAACTCAAACCATAAATAATGTTTTTAATATGTTAAAAATCATAATAGGTTGTAATGCATTGTACATAACCTTCAAATATATATTAATCAATTATTAGATTGATGATAAATTAAGTTATTTAATACATCTAATCATATTTTAATTAGGATTATAGTTTATAATTGGGTTAATATATTAGGAACAACAAGAAATTAAAATCAAGTTTTACTTGACTATAAATAAGTTTTTAAAAATTGAGGGACTAATGTAATTTATATAAAGGATTACAATTGCAGACCTAGAAAAATTAAGTAGGGACTTATTGAATATATTTTTAATAGTTGTGCCGAAATAAAACATGTGATATTTTTTAGGGAGCAAAGTGATATTTTATTATAGTTAGAGTTATGTTTTTCCTATAAATACAATGATGTTACTCATAACTCTTATAAAGATATTTATTAAAGAGTTAATAAAGAGTTAGAAAAAAGCTAGCACTCAAGATTTAACAATCATTCAATTCTTAAAGGGTTTATGAGATTTCTAATTTTGTAATTCATGTGGATTATGATTAAAAATCAGATAATTAAACAACTAGTTATTTGTTACAATCTAGCCTCAAAGAGTCTATCAAATTCTAAAAGAAAGAATTATTCTTAAACTTATCTTCACTCAAAACTAAATGACCCTAAAACATTACAGTCTAGATGTATTTATATTAGCATCACAAAGACTTGTGAGTTAAAGAGGCAATTTCTATAAATAATGCAATTTCATAACATATAAATTAAGGTTGTATGCGTATCATAAATACAATAATAAACAAATAAAAGAAGAAGAATCTGTACAAGAACTTACTTGATAGTAAAGAGAGAAACGAATGAGAAATTCGCGTTGATCAGTTAAACACCTACATAGATGACATAAATTTAATTAATCTAATGAGTTGAGTTATGCATGAAACTATATCTATGGTCTCTCAAGAAAGAAGTTTTTTTTATAGAATAAAAAGAAAAGTCTTCAAAATAAGTAAATAATTAAGGAACCTCTCTCTTACTTGCAAGGACCAAACTCGAGCTAGCATCTAATAGTAACTTGCTTATGACTATCCTTATGATATATCCATAAAAGCTAAAAGAGATTCCTTACTTCAAATTTGATTTGCTCACGAAGGCCAGAGCCAAAAATATTCAAACTAAAAGGGGATTTTGTATTTCAAATTTGATCAACTTTCTTCTTTCTTTCTTATATTATCATATAAGGCTAAAGGTTTCATGAATGGATGAGCAAAAACAAATATCAGCATATATAAAACATATTTATAACAAAAAGAAATCAACCTTTCAAATCAAACATGAAATTTATAA
>Ga0307507_10013092_pt1 | contig 10130 bp, 6 predicted proteins | sample 7_EM_MG_FD_207223 | JGI IMG/M metagenome (GOLD analysis project Ga0307507, IMG submission 207223) | Populus trichocarpa ectomycorrhiza microbial communities from riparian zone in the Pacific Northwest, United States - 7_EM | ecosystem: Host-associated > Plants > Roots > Unclassified | place... | reverse complement strand
ATCCTATCCGGAGATACTCAATTTTTCGAGTTAATGAGGTAGGCGTAACTGCACACCAGAAACCATCATTTATTAGGAATGTTCAAGGACTAACCCTGGCACCCGAGGAAAATTGCGGGGCGTATTTCCTGGTTGTGGGATCAGGGTGGGGTGCTATAAAAAAACATTGCCTCGAATCGATCTACCTAGACAGTAGTAGAAACTTGCGGTATGTCATTGGGCTTTGCCGCCATAGTCTGAGCGAATCGCTTAAAAATGAATCTTTATGGTGGAAGGCGAAAAAGGACCAGTCTATCAGAATGATAATTGCAGGAAAACAAATATCGCATACTTGTGTGGGAGAATCAAGAAACGAAACTCGATCCGATCTTATGTTTATTTTTTCAAGATCTGAGCCCCTTTTAGAAGTTTATCAAGCCCTGAATTTGTAATTATTTTAGTGAGGCTAAAGGATAAATGAAGCAAGAGCCACATCCGCCCACCCTGGATACTAAAGTACGGGTGCAAAAAGATTCGTCCGATGCCCTTTTTACACCAAAAATGGACGTTTTTAAACAAACAATTCTCAACACAGCTTATATAAAAACACTTGAAATCTTTCCATCAGCTAGGGAATGACTATCTATTCAAATCTCTACAAGTAGAAGCGTAAGGAATCAAAGCTGTCTTCAGTGTTCATGTTTGCGTCAACTAGTCTAAAAGTGACTTAAATTTTTATATGGGGCTCCATACAAAAAAGTACATTGCGACCGATACCAGATACTTAAACAACATTTTCTCCATCACTTGGTAATATTTAAGGATTCTGTAACTTTCTTCATGTTATCTATAGGTTTGCTAATGCAAGGACAAATTTTCGCTGATTCTCATAGACATTGCGCAATGGGAGGGGGTGGTGAAGATGGGCACTTTTGGGGTAAAAAGGGCACCGGACGAATCTTTTTGCCCTAGTACTGTAGCTAACATTTGCCGTTTGGTCTGAGCAATCAAGCCGGCCCCTCTAGTGGGTTACTCTAGCCAATGAAAACCCTTGGTGCCGGTTACTGCAGCTGCGCATTGTAACACGGCCAGCACACTTATATTATCGCCCTTAAAATTCTTCGGCGGGCAGATGCAGCCCGACGAGAAGGTGATATTAGAGTGCTAGACTCACCTTTAGGAGGGGACCGACAGGCTAGGAAGGGGATGTTTTGGACCGGGTTCAGAGACCTTTGTGATGTAGGTTACTCAAATACCTTACCGTCCTACACTAGCACTGGTACTAGGATATATCATAAATTGACGGGAGGGAGTGGGAATGGCTAGTGGTGGGTTTGGCTAAAGTAGGGGCAAGCAACCTCCGACATCTAACACGGACCGAAAATTGGCCCTACTTACCGGCAGAGGGAATAGGCATTGATCTCCGGACACAGCATGCTGGCTGCAAGAAAGGGTCTGGTTTATTCCATTCACCGATTGCTTTTTATTTTACTCTTATAGTACTGCATTACCTAGTTTTATTCATCTGCCGCTAGTATTGGGTACAGGGATAAAATCTGTGTGAACACTGGGATAGTGATTGGCAACAAGCTCGATAGCCAAATATTGGGCTTAGCCAGTTAGCACCTTGAAAGATCAAAACTCACCAATTATTGTCTTTAAAGCGTTCGCGGAATTTCTTTTTTAGCATATATACTACTACATCTGCATATGGCCTATAAACATCAGACCCATCCCTCAAAAATCCTGTTCACAGATCAACCTTGGTATCCGAGCACGGTGAAGAAAAATATAGTTAGGCAGAGTTCAAAATAAACCTAGTTTTAGCCATAAAGGGCTACGCGAAGGCGCTATTGCGAATTTGAGACAGACTACAAATAAAACTCTTATTTCAACGTACTAGCGGCGGGCGAATAAAATAAAAAAAACCAAGCAATGCGGGTACTACTTGTGTATGGCTAATGGGGGAGGAACAATTACATTTATTCGGACGTCATGCTGTGGACTGCCGTATTGGGCATGAGGCACTAAATATTGGCGCTGCGCTGTACACGGGTACAGGGGTAAGTCTGGCGCGGTTCCACGGTTTTTCTAGGTTTATTTCCTATTCTGGGGTGCGCCCGACTTTTGCCCGCCATACAAAAAAAAGCCACAAAACGGGTTTGTATGGGCAAAAACTGTAGTTACCGTATATGGGGTGCGCCCGACTTTTGCCTACCCCCTAGTACTACTTGGCATCATCCTGAGCCCAGGATGATGCCTGTACTCGGGTACTGTGAAGGGGCCTATTCTGTCGAACTTTGGCTCATTGGATGGAATTACTCTGTGTAACCCGTTTTTTTTTCTTTTTTCCCGGAGATACTCACGCAATCTAACTAATTTCCGGTGAGTGAAAAAAGTCAGTCGAACTCTCCGCCAGTGGCTAGAAGGAACCCCGTTCTCTGAGTGGGCGAAAGTGGAACTGGGCCAGCCAGAGGGGTTCGACAGACTTACCCTTGATACCCGGTAAATACCCGGATGAGCAGTCGATCTCTTGTCACATATGGAAGAGTTGGGGGTAGGGTGAGTCGCAGAAAGTTCTCACAATGGCCACGACGAAACTGGTGTCACCTTTGTAGCACGGTATCATCCAAGTATAGTCTTGCGGTTGTAACAAGCATTGCCAAGGCTTTAGCAGCACAGGCCTTCATTAAATTTTTAAGGTTGTTATCAAATCGATTGGCTGGCGTCTTCCGGATCGTCGCCAAGGGCAAGGGCACCTTGGTCTGGTGATAGCCAAGACTGCTGGCCGCATCCAAATCGGGATGTGTGCATTAAGGTTCGGCCCGTGCTTTTTGTGGACTACACTTGCGAAGTGGTAGGTGCATGTACTAGTACCCAGCAATTAGTCAAATCCACCATCATAGGCACACACTCAGAGTAGGAATAGTGTTACCCTGATAGATTTTAGCCTAAGGAGGCTGAGCTTACTGGATCTCATTTAACTACAAATCCCTACTTCAAGACAGTTATTTTCCTACATTTTTATCCCTAGTATTCGTTATTTTTAACCCACTCCGCTAAGCCTATTTTGTTTTAGAAATTAATTTTCCGCTGGGATCCCTGATCGGGGGGGGTGCAGTCCCATCTAGATGGTGGATCCATCGAGAGTCTACGGTTCTCTTGGAAACGGCAGGGTTCGAGAAACAGGGAACACGTCTCAAGCTTGAACCGAAGTGAGACATGCGCAGACAGGCGCAGACATGTGACCCCCCACTTTATGCCTAATTGGGCCTTCGATTGGGCAATAGGGTTCGGTTGGGGCGCCGGCGCCGGGAGATCCCTAATGTCCTCGTATGATACGAGTAAAAACAAGTTTTCTAAAAGTGAATTACCACAGCCGAGACAAAACAGCTCATTGAGGGTAATACTACATTATTTGGTTAAACTAGAAATGGAGCTAGAGCAACGGAACAAAATGGAGAATTCTTTTCCCTCGAAGTGCAAACTTTTGGTCGAAGCCCTCGCCTATTGGGCTAGACCTTATTTGTCTACTCTAGGGGCATTTCTGGATTAGCCAAATAATGAGGTAATTGATGGATAACTCGAGATAGCTCTCGCCCCCTTCATCTTTCCCGATTGCCCTGATGCCTTACGTGAATACCTGCAGGGTCCGGATAGAATGCCGGATGGATGAAGGTTGCTTGTACCTTACTGCACTGGACAAGAAAAAAAGTCGTTCCTTGTTCCTTAGCCTAAGCAAGCGTCCATCACAACAATCTGGTGTCCGTGTTTTTTCCTTGGTACTACCCAATATTGGATGAACTTCTGAGGGGCTTCTCGAGAGTCGTTCTCATCCCTAGGCTGCCCCGGCTGGTCCTTGGGCGGGTGGTCGTGGTAAGAGACTTGCTGGCAATCGGCCCTTTCCTTTCTTTTTTTTGGGGGGGGGAGGAGTCTACAACCCTCGGGGACGATATGCCCCCACATATGTGGGAATGCGTTATAATCCTCCTTCATTTTGATCGGCAACCTTGGCCAAATGATGCCATCGCACTGGGGGCTTTGAGGGGTATGAGTGCAATTTTTCCTCGCTTCATTTGTTTTTTGGTTGGCTAATCCTAGATTAAAGGTTCACAGACGTGGCAGACTAAATATTGGCAAGCAAGTTGCCCGGTCGTACATGTTCCCGGAATCTTAGAACATGACCACAGGGATCAAAAATTTATATCAGTCTTCTAAACTATCGAACTAGCTATGATAGCTGGTTATCGCAAGGTGACATGGGATACTATCTCTACCCTGGTACCCCTAATATAATGAAATCCTGTTACTTCTGCCTTAAGCCTACCCCATGATCCCCTAGCTCAACCCGCGGATCTAAGCGCTCATATTACATTCGGATCTAAATGTTAAGGTTCTTCATGCCGAGAACGAGTAAAGGAGTTACACGTTTCCCCCATATGACTAACCTCGGGGTTTAGAGAAAAAGGGTCTTGAGAAGGGTTAGAGCTTTCCTATCACGGTAGAAGATCAGCTTTTAGGAGGCATTGGAGCTCATTAACAATTCTGTTGAATTTTCAAACTAGATCTATCCTGAGCCGACGAAGATATTATCGGTTTCGAAAGGTCTTCAGTGGTTGTCTGTGCCTCTTCTCTCATTCCTTTTTTTTCACTCATATGCCAAAGGCGATCTATTTCGCAATCTGTGCGCATCTGGATTCAATTCCTCCTGGGAGAGAGGTTTCCAATCCACTATTTTCTTTTGTTCTTGCCCACTATGCCGGTATGGTAGCTGAGCTCAAGATTCCTATTACCAGTCGACTTGAGACCGCCCTTTTTGTTAATTTTATTCTATCCAAGGAGGAAGTGTCTTGAGCAATGTGTTGTTCAAAGACACAGTATGCAGTGGCATACTTCAAGAAATTCAATCATTAAAAAAATAAAAAAATACATAGACAAAGAACAATCAAATATTATTCTGATAAATAATTTAATTAAACTATCATTATCAAAAGGACATAATAGATCCTTACTTTCTCTCATGGGTATTAGGTGTGAAACATTGAGTCTCCCCCGGTCACCATAGGAAGAAATGAAGGGAAATAGGGGATTAGGAACTTCGGTCTCAAAAAAGCAAATTGAACTTAGGCACGCACAGATTGCGTAATAGATTGATGCTGGCATATGGGTGAAAGAAGAAAATTTCAGAAAGGACTCAGACAACTGCTGACGACCTTTCTGAAATCGATAATAACAGATGGCAAGCCTTTTTACTGTGCTAGCACGTGCCCGCTGCAGGCATTTAGTACCCGAAAGCTGGGATTCGCAAAGAGCCTGGTGAGATACGGTATCTGAGCCTCTCTGGGCTCCCATAGAAACTCATTATCACTACTTTCTCGTACTTAATTCCTCCCACAAGTATTTAACTCGGGCAGCCTCCACTCAGTGCTATCCTATAACCCTTTGCTGTCCTAGAACCCTCGGGTGAGCTATTCCATCACTCTCATTCCTTCACCTCGTTTCTCCAACTCGGACACAGAATCTGAGCTCCAGTCCCCCTAGGTGTAACGAGTTCGCCTCGCACCTATAGCTTTTATTGGGTCGGAATTCATCACGGCTGAGCGAATTTAAAGGAGAACAGGTATGTAAATCTGTGTATATTCAGTAGCGGCCCTGATAGAACTTGGCTAACAGATTGAAAACGGGGAAATGAAGGCATTTTTAAGGAAATCCCTGATACCTATCAACCTCGATTCATAGCGTCTTCCCAGCATCAAAGCTCGTGTTACTTCGGTGATCGGGTGCCCAGGGTATCCACTTCGCATCTCTGGGAGATCCCCAAACCGGTCACAGATAGCACTAGGCACACAGCTCCTTCACACCGCACCGCTCCCCCATCGATCTTCCCCTATCCGTCTAGCATTACCTGTTGCAACAACAGCAGGGCGGAAACCTAGGATTATGGAAGTATTCACAGATGTCGACTCGGGGAGCTTTCGTGTCGGCCCGCCCTCGTTTCGACGCCCGACTGGGACTAAGCCCGGTTTTGAAAGGTGCATAGCCGTGCCGAGCAAGTGGGGCCCGATCCTGACTGCGGTCTATTCGGTAATGGTTACCCTTCTCTTCGCTGTTTGCTGGGAGATTGTCAGCATTGCTGTGATCTCCTTATCAGACTCTCTGGGCGAAAAGTCTGCCTCCAATGATGAAATATTACGCGGAATGTCCCTGGTTGGTTTTTGGAATGCCCGCGAGCCGCTGGGGGCGACTCGCTTCATATTGGGCTACCTGAGCCGGCTACGGCGTGAGGGATGCAGGTTCCCCAGGTCAATGAAAAGGTTGTTGTTATTGGCGTTGGTGTGGTTACTGGGGACTTATGCAGCGGGTATTTGGGTGGCTGGAGCACTGATCTCAGGAAAGGTTGCCCCGGCAAACCCCGGCAAAGTTTATGTGCCACCATCCCCGGGGACAGATCCGGCGGATATTATGCGCCTACAAGCCCTGCGAGCGCCGGCTACCCTGCGTTCTCTGGGGAGTGCCGAGGCTGCAAGCAATCAGCACACTATCAGGAATCGTTTCTCGTTCGACTCCCATATCAAGAATGGAGTCTCCCCACAGTACTTTACCTACAATTACACGGTTACCGCCCACGACATGGGTCTCCAGAAATGGTATGACCTGAAGCAGGAGGTGGGCGGGCGCTGTGATGTTAACAGTAGCTGGTTCTCAAATAATGCACCGAATGAGGATCTTGACGTGTATCGTCCTTGGGGCCTGGAAAACGCAACCGTCACAGTTGTTTATGACGGCGAGAGAAAAACTGCTCCCAGCGCAACAGCCATTCCCTTCCCTTACGCGGAACCGAATTTCTTGACCGGCCAGGCTGCTGACCACCGGTACGGAATTATTGTACACTCCAGCCACCGAGCCAGCTACCGCGTAGGGACAGATCCATGGTACAAGACGGAGTCATTCACGCCAAGCGAGAACGACACAGATGCACGGATCAAATCCCCACCCGGAAACCGTGTCGTGGGAGGCAGGCCAGCGCTGTCATGTACGCAGAAAGACGTGTGGTCCTACAACGGAAGACAGTTCAAGAATATTTACGAGCTAACCGATAAGGCGAATATTAAGTTTCCAAAAGGGTGGGTCACTCAACTGCAGTTGGACTTTGGGGGCCCGCGTATCGTTGATGTGATCAATTCGGCTGGACCGTCGTCGCTAGTTAGCTCTTCAACATTCGCTGGTGAGCTATTCGATGCAGAAACCTCAACAATTGAAAAGGACATGACCCGGCTGTTTACCGCTACCTTTATTTCGACAGCACACACCTTCCGCAACATGCTCATGGTCGGCGAACGGCAAAACTTTGGCAATGTGGCTGAGGGAGGGACCGGACAACCTCAGCGAGGAGTGGATCTCTTTGTGGTTTCCACACCAAAGGTGGCGACGCTCCGGTTGTCGGTTTTAGCTACCATCCCTGCTCTCCTAGTGTTTTTCACTATTCTACTAGGGTATATAGAGCTTTGGTGCCGTCACAAGGGCTGGTACAAAAAGATACATTTTGCCGAGGGCGCCTACCTGTTTGCGCGCACGCAAGACTCAGTGGTATTTAAGGAGGCGGAGGGATTGGGAAAGGACGTTATGAAGTGCAATACAAGGGGGAATCCAAGTGATTCTGGTTCGGGAGCTACTCCGCCGGCGAACGGGAGTTCTTCTGCTGCCATCGGAAGGCCACCCGCTATGCAAGAGAACCCTCATCATTAGCTTTTCAGCCAATGTTCCGAACCCACTCCTATAACTCTCTAGTCCTATTTCTCTCTTTTTGAATTCGCCAATCATACTTTTTTTTTTGCTGTTGTTCCAGACCCACTATGTATTGGAAGGAGAATGGAGGTTCTGGAGCTGGAGCGGGGTTTTTTTTATCAACTTTCGCAAGGAATAGGGGAGTAGAGTGTGCGGTGGTACTGTAATACATGTTTTCCCTTTTGTAGCAGCCTCTCTTAAGTGTTTCCGTTTTTCAATCCAGCTTTGCCGTAACTATAAGCCATTATCTTAGTCATCAGAGCTTTGTATGCACGCGTGCGAGCGCAAAGTAAATCACGAGATCACCTATTCCGAGCTGCCTGCAATGTCCTACCGTAAGAGCTGAAATAATTGAGAATGGCGCTAGGGCGCCCAGAATTTCCCCTTTAGATTAGGAGGAGAAAGCACAGCGAGAAGCACTCACTTGAGACAAGGAAAAAGAAGGGATACCACAGAACTTACTAGGAGAGGCAGCTCCAATGTCCTAGCGAGACTCTCAATTATTTCGGTTCCGGGGTAGATAAAACCATCCGCCATCCAATCGTGAGAAAAGGGTAAGCAGTTCAACTCAGCACTAGCGCTAAGAAATATAAGTACCGGTAGGGAAAATGAATATCAATAATCCTAGCGAGCATAGCAAATAGATTTCGCTTGATAGCAGAGCCCAGGAGACTGGAAGACATTGTTGACCAATCGGAATTGAGAGTCACATGGATTGCTTATAACTCGGCAGCATGAGTACCGTAGAAACTCATAGTTTAACCATAGGCTGAGACGTTGTGGTTGCTCTTCTGGTGCTCTGATGTTTTTTTTTTTCATTTTTATTTGCCTTGGAGGGCGGGTTTCTTTGGGCTGCGTGGCGTGGTTCAATTATTCGGATTCTTACAGTGCTCTGCTCTTTATTTTCTCTTCACACTTCACCCCACGAACTATCGACCACCTTTCTGTACATATCGTATTAATTCTGTATAAATCGCCTATGCAATATATTTTTCCTAACGGAGTTCCCCTGATGGGCGTTGGAATTTAATACAATATTGTGTGCAGAAATGTGGTGTCCGGGATCGGGATGTAGTTCAGAGCGGGGTGGGATTCCGTTGCTGTTTTCCTTGATCGTTTCGGTAAATAGGCGTGTTCCGCAATATATGGTTCTCGATGTCGTTTGCAGACTCTCGTGAGGTCGTGAGGAATATCAGCGGGGGGACGAACCGGGGTCGGTGGCAGGTATTTTTTGTTATCCTACTTTGACGAATTCGATTTTCTGTTGCCAAATACAGTCACCGCCGGGAGAGGTATGGCGAAATTGGAAGGTTGGCGAATAGGGGTACTCTATGAGAACTCGTTAAGGTCAAGGTTACAAAAAATTACTCGTATTGTCAGGGACAAAATTAACCGCGGATCAAGAAAGAGGGAAAAATTTCGGCTTTGACAACAACACACCACCACCAACCCCATTATCATTAAAACCAAGAAAAAGAATCAAGGATTCAAGTACGGGATAGAATACATAGTAGAAATTAATAATTTAGCTAGAGAAAGTTGTTTAGGTGGTGTTGAAAGTGTGGGGTGGTGAGGAGGGTTGCGTTGCCATCGTAATGGTATTGCAATAGAAAAAAGAGGCGAATTAAACATTAAGGCCCTGTTTGGCGTGTCACAATAAAAATATATCGCAATAAAAGTTGTAAATGGCATATATTCTAAAATAAATTTATAACATATTTCAGAAATATAGGTGTTTGGTTGTGGAACCACAAAATAAATATATTGAGAGAAAAAAAGCTGGTACCCTATCACCCTTGCTCCAACCTTAGGGTTATAGAGCTCAAAATGAAGTCACATTAGAGGTTCTTGAAACAATTTAGGTCTTGGCTACTGTGATTCCTGTTAAATTCTGTATCAGAATCAAATTTTTACCCAATTTTGATTAAGTAGTGTGCCTATTATTTATAACATATAGATAGTCAATGATATAGTTATTAAAATTTACATTATGAAAGGTTCTTACACTCTAGCCCTTAACATAGATACTTTGTTCTTGAATTTATGCTATAAAAATATATTGTGAAAATGAAAATATATGGTGCCGTGCGTCTAAAGTGTGGACCTGGGTAGATGCAACATGGGACGCTCAACCCTGTGAGGAACTAGGGCTTTCTGAAAATATGTAATTTGAAATGGTCCTATGTTCAATTCTTCGAAGTTTCTAGTTTTGATGGAATTTATTTTGTATAATAGGGGCCTCAGAACTACAGATTTCACCTTGTCCGCTTCCAATTGAAGCTTATGCTTTTTCGAAATCTCTTTTCTACTTGCAAGATTTTATTCCTTAATATACTTGCCTTCTTTTCTCCAAATTCACCTATTGC
>Ga0307507_10013091_pt1 | contig 10131 bp, 9 predicted proteins | sample 7_EM_MG_FD_207223 | JGI IMG/M metagenome (GOLD analysis project Ga0307507, IMG submission 207223) | Populus trichocarpa ectomycorrhiza microbial communities from riparian zone in the Pacific Northwest, United States - 7_EM | ecosystem: Host-associated > Plants > Roots > Unclassified | place... | reverse complement strand
GCGCGGACGGCATCGACGTGAACTCCAAGGACAGCAAGGGTCGGACGGCGCTGTGGTCGGCCGCAGGGAATGGGAATGAGGCCATGGTTAAGCTGCTGCTCGGCGCGGTCGGCATCGACGTGAACTCCAAGGACGGCGACGGTCGGACGGCGCTGTCGTGGGCCGCAGCGAATGGGAACGAGGCCATGGTTAAGCTGCTGCTCGGCGCGGACGGCATCGACGTGAACTCCAAGGACGGCGACGGCGACGCGGCGCTGTCGTTGGCCGCAGCGAATGGGAACGAGGCCGTGGTTAAGCTGCTGCTCGGCGCGGACGGCATCGACGTGAACTCCAAGGACGGCGACGGCGACGCGGCGCTGTCGTGGGCTGCAGCGAATGGGAACGAGGCCATGGTTAAGCTGCTGCTCGGCGCGGACGGCATCGACGTGAACTCCAAGGACGGCGACGGTCGGACGGCGCTGTGGTGGGCCGCAGGGAATGGGCACGAGGCCGTGGTTAAGCTGCTGCAATCACGTAACAGTCCATTTATGTAACCTGCATTTCTATCAACCCCCTCCCCGCCCATCTCCTCAGCGGGCCCTTTCTTATATATTGGCTGGATGTGGCAAATGGAAGGTAATGGAAAGCCAACGAAACTTGGTTAGTTTACATTGATATAAAAGGGCCGGGATTGGGGATACGCAAGGACACCTACATAATCTACGATGAAAGCCAGCACCTGAAATGGCTACCCAGGAGGAACTACAGTGGCACAAGACTGTGAATCTTCAGTAGCTTCCAAATTCACCAGACTTTAATCCTCTTAAAAGATTCTGAAGGATTTTCAAGGAGCAGGTATATGCTTGCTACCCTAAGAAGGCGGGGGAGCTCTGTCAGTATATCTAGGAGTATGAGAAGCTAGATCTATCAGATATGTAGTGATACTGTAGAACCATGCGGCAACGGTGTGAGGAAGTGATTGCTACTCAGGGCGGGGCGACTAAGTGGTAAATTCATGAATTTGTACGTAAATTACGTAGAAAGTGAATGGCCACCCCATCAACCCTCTACGCGGGTCTGCCAGTCTATTCTGGGGGTCGATTGTAGGAAATCCGCTTGGGCTCAAGTTTTAGCAGCTGCGGTTGTTGCTGAGCCGTAATCGCATCACGAATATCCTTGCCCGGTGGGCCGGGTTCCTCCATCACCAAGTTGTTCTTTTGCCTTTCTATCCTTGAATACTCTAACATCCTTTTATCCTTTCGAATGACTGCCGGCAGATGTGACGATGCCGATGCTTCATCAGAGCAGTAGGTACGCTGAGCGGTGGGATTTAATATGACTTGAACCTGACTTTGGTGATCCGGCTTTGTTGGCAGCACTATTGTGGCATTGATCTTCCTCGCGTCCATGTATTTGGGCAATCGTGCTACCGGGAACACTTGAACATCCTGCGACCCTGTGTCTGTATTCTGGATGAGATCAATCCCGTTTGGAGCTTGCCTACTAAGGACCATCGTTGAGTATTTGGAGCCGGATGTATTGGCGTTTATAATAGGAGAGCTACCATTGATTACGGGTTGCGAGTCATGGTCTCGGATAATCAAAGGCATTTTCAAATCACTTTCCGAAAGCGTCCTTTTCCGTTTTCGAGATGGCGATCCCGAGTCTTTGGTAGTCAGCCTTGTGACCTCATACTCCATGGATTTTGAGCATTTATCGCTGGGACTGGTGTCGCCCTGTAGGCTCAGGGTGGCTGATTTCATTTTGGGAAGTTGTACTACCTGAGGCCAAGAGCTGTGGGGCAGATGAATCGTAAGATAATTTCCGCATTGTGAAAATGCGAGCCCCGCGTCTTTTGGCGGTGAAGATGTCCGAATTAATATTACAGGGTCATCTGTATAAGTCTATTTGGTTAGTGCATAATGCTTTGTATCAAGGCGTTGGTAGGGTAACGACCTTCGAGGAAATCCCAGAGAAACACGCTATCTGCATATTTGTACACCATTCTTGCTCCAAACGGATGGAACGAACAGTCCTGGATCGAATTAGAACTCTAATTGACTGATTTTGGCACGGTTAAAGCAATCCCTTCAACGTGGACAGCCTTGGCATCGAGTCGTATGTTGAATATGGCAGCTAACGAAGTATCTTGGATCTCTGAGAAGTCTCTGTCCGCAAAAACCAAAAACTGACCGTTCGCGCTCAAGACAACTTCATAAGTATAAGTCATATCGTAAAGCTCTCTGGAGTTGGACCAGCTGCGAATGAGCCGGGGGTGATAGTCTGTGGGTAACTGAGCAGTAGAATACGAGATGTGACTGTCGTTTGCATCCTCAAAGTCGGTGAGAACGACTGTCCTCAGTATGATGAAGATGGTAAGGTCGCAACTGATATGCATTGGGAAACTGCATTTCCAGAACCCAAGTGGCGATGGCTTAAGTGACTGTTTGAGCAGTGTCAACACCTCTGATGACTCGATGCCCAAAGAAAGCTTATTTCTGGATCCTGCTCTATCGTCAACGTTAAAAGTTTCGTATTCCGCGATCCAATCGGAACAGGCGGTAAAGATGATATCAGAATTTGGGAGGCACATTGTCTCGACGGTGCTATCAACCGATGTTTTTCTCAGGTTTTGACATTCTGACCAAATTTGCATGAAGGATCTGTCAGGACTTAGTCACAATCGATTCTGCAAGTTGAAAATTATGGCATAGGAATACTAGGACAGCAAAGCCGTCGCTTGCAATGATTCTAGGCGTTTTCGTACTCAAAAAGATGGCGAAGAATTTTTCGTCCCTGTATCGGAATTTTCGGACTGATCGATGTCTTTCGAAATGCAACTTACCTTGATGGATATATGCTCAAGACAGCCAGTCTTGAGCCGTCAGGTGATGGCTTGGACAAGCAAAACAGCGGGTCACGGCGCTCACTGCCGGTGGAAAGCTGCGGTGCCAAGATTTCCATGGCTGCTCCCTTGGTCTGCACTAGAAACTGGCTTTGCGAAAAGACAGTCACATCTCCCCAGATTTCCTCTGGATGAGTTTCCAACGTGTCCGCCCATGACAGGCTAAGCTCTGACATATCAGATGCAAAGGCAAGAAAGTCAGTATGCACTTGCTTCAGGTTCAGAGCTGTGAATTTGTTAGAATACTTCGATAGATTCTCTGCAAGAGCCAACAGTTTCGCAATGCATGAGTTGCCCCCAAATGTGAATATAGCTTCAATCCAGACCATAATAACAGTCCTTGCCCTTAGGAAGGTGGTGAGTTGCCGTGCAAATTTCGTCAGCATCTCCCCATCGGATCCATCCTCAAAAACTTGGTCTGCAATATTATACCAGTGAAATATCCACTGAGTGCTGGAATAGGAGAGGAAAGGTAATCGTGCACTGATATACTCAGTCGATGCACGCAGTTTAAGCTGGCCAGATAATGGCCGCAGAGGGACCGAGTAGAGCATATAAGACAGACAAGATGTCATGATTCGCAGTGTTCCATCAACTCTGTTCGGGACCATAATATCGCAATCGCCCGCGGTGTAGGATGTGGATAGAAGGAATATTTCAGCGGTCAAGTGAATGAAGTAGTAACGTCCATTCGACCGCTTCTCAACAAGCCCACAGCACGATACGACGAGAGCAAATTCGAAGTTCTCTGCACCATCTTTTTCGTCGTTGTCCCAGGTGTTTGAGAATATTCCTTCCTTCAATTCAAGAGCGTTGAAAGGCGAACCACCATAGGCAATCCACATAAATGCGCGGCATGCGAGGTCTCGAGAAGGCTGATCCAGGTCCTGGATACGTCGAATGATCCTACGGTACATAACATCTAGACCTTCAGGCGTTGACTCCATCATAGCGTCGATTCTTTGAGCTCGAGTTAATGCAGGTGATTTTAAATAAGCTACCATAAGACGGACCCAAAGAAACATGCCTTCGGCTCGCCGGAGAAACCTCTCCTTCAGTGAATCGATCTCGATCGTCTTGGGAATTAATCCTGCAGTAAGAAGGTCTGAGAGCTCGGGGTCAAGGTATTGTGCGATGTCCTCATCAAGAGCCTCTCTTTCAAGAACGACACACCTTTCTCTTGACACGGATCGGCGAAGGCTAGCGAGGTTGGGTCGGCTGAATAGAATGACTTTCAGTTGTGTGTGGCGACAAAGCTCTGAAAGGTTCTGAACAAGCGTGTCTGCGTCCGAGCATTCATCGACACCATCCACGACAAAATAGGTATTTATAAGATGGTGGAGACATAACCGGAGGGTATCAAGTAGCTCAAGCTCCGAAGCTTTGCTACGGGCAGCCAGCGGTAAAGAGTCACTCCTTTGATCTGCCATGGAGAACACACTGTTTATCCTCTTAACCTGATGGGCTTGCTGAAATAATTGAGTGACTATGGCCCGATATGCCTCAACCCGAGATACTTTTCTGGTCGCATCCTGACGAAAGAAATAATAGCAGACTATTGGTGGTGAGTCTGGATCGTCGGATACCTTGGAGCGCAGATTATCGACAGTAGATCCTGCGAGCACTGTTTTACCCCATCCGGGATTGCCTAAACACATTTTTAGTATTCTTATTTAACAGGGAACTTGATAGACTAACCAGAGACCCATAGTAATGACGCTGGAAGCGAGCTAGACTGTAAAGGTTGGTCATGAGTTGACTGCATTGATCTCCAGGCCAGATAATTGGGCTTTTCGAAAAGCCATTCGGCTGTGCCCTCCTTGCAGATCTCTCGAGCTTGATCAAGACTGTCTTTGAAGTCTACATCCCCTATCCACTTCATGATTCCAGAGCAGAACATTTCTTCCATAAATGGTCAATTTCGGGGCTTTGTAAGATGTTCTAGGACTTTACCTTGTGCTATTCCTCCCAATCTATCCTTCGCTCTCCCCAGGTGCTCCGTTGCGATTCGCATTTCCTCTAATGCATCGTTACTCGTTTGGGAAGCCTTCTTAATGGAAGATTGTATCTCATTAAGCTTGCACAGCTGTAGTTCTTCATTCACAACTTTTTGACGTAGTGTGATTCTTTCTAGTATCTCTTGGAATCGAACGTCGAATGGCTTCCAAAGGAGATCTCCAATGATCATTGGAGTCCGCTTTATCTCTGTTGATTCATGGTTAGCCCAGAGGTATTCCCGAGGGGAGTCATCACATACTGCCATCCTTTTTGGAGAAGACTAAAGCTACGGCCTGAAAGAACTCGAACAGATCCGCGTAAAAATTTAATAACGAGTCGGTAAGTCTGTGCGTAACCTTTGACTTGCTCTCCGACATGGCGAGCTGAATTTCCTCGAAGCGGGGCAACCGTGCCGCCAGCCTCTCTATTGTTATACAAAGTTTCTCGAAGAATGTGACAAAATTGCTTGCAAGCTGATTCCGTGTTAGAAATTTGCCGGAGTCGTCGTGCAACGCAATACATGCCTGCAATACGAGTCGGAAGGCACCCCAAGCTATACATGACCAGTCTGGGTGAGAGGAGCATAGGGTTTCGATGATCTTGAAATATGGACTCAACTTATCGCTGAAATTCTTGATGGTCCTAAAGAGCGGCATGCCGCGGCGCTTCGTCTTTGAGATAATATCCATTTTCTGAACGTGATCGAGCAATTCTCGTGCAGTCGAGCATTCCGCAAATTGCGCTTTTTCAGCGGCGGAGAGTGAAGCAAGGAAATCATCTTTCGCCTTTACGAAAGTTTGATTGCCCATTGAGGCAGGTTGAGGCGCAGGCATGCTGGACTTTTCCGTAATGTTTACAGTACAGGTGGAGAGATGGGATGTACATACCTCATAGCTTTCTAGCCGCTAAAGAATATCGACTGCGAAGAGTTCGAGTGCTTGTAGACCTGAATTGCCATGAGGTAAAGGAAAGGCGAGCTGGGTGGAGACAGCATATCGGTGAACGCCTTGCACAGCCTTGTCACTAAGGCAAGGATCGTCCCAAGGCAGCGCCACACAGCCTTGCAACATCCGGTGTTGATTGGGCCAAATTTTTTTTGCCTCACCGTACGGAGTCGAGGGTATGTAAAGGGGTAACATGAAACGGTTTAGACGCCCTCATGCTAGCCAGTTTACAAAATAATCCAGCTTGGGTATGCTGGTTATCGAGGGCTCGCCTATTCAACCACATACTAGACGTCGGGCCATTCCTTCCGCAATAACTAGGTAGATACATGTCTTTCAACTTCACGTCCTCGTATATTCTTCTCGTCTCTTTTAACTCTCAAATCTCTTCAACATATACGTATCTTCTTAATGCTTTGCATGAAGCTGCGTCTTTCAGGCCAATAATGTATATAATAAAGGGTGATAATTCCTTATAATCCTACTCTCACCACCGCCATAGCCTAACCAGACGAAGCCTCCGTCCTACTTATAGGATAGTAGTAGTTGGCGCTATTAGTGCATAGTATGGTAAAGAAGGGGGAGTAAGCTCATTCTAAACCAACACCCAAAGGAGCGCCATGTTACACAGCGGACGGGCTTCGGACGTGCGAGTGCTCTAATTTCGGTGGGAGTCTTGTTCGAGGAACTCTAACGGACCAGAATGGGTGCCTTGGGATAGTCGCATAGAATTAACAAGACTCGTAAGATGAGGAAGTAGGCATTGCAAAGGCGTGATTGGCTCATAAGGCAGAGGAGCAGGAGCGGGGCTGAGCACTGGTGAGCATGTGGTAAAACGAGTCAAAAAGTAGAGCAACACGCGTAGATGGTAATTTCGCTCGCTGACTCGGCTCCTGTACCCGAACAAAACCACAGGCAGGGTGAGCAGGCCCTGAGCTGAGGGTGAGACGAGGATGAGCCGGGGTGCTTTGCGCTGGAGGAAAGCGGCGAAGCTGAGGTAAACTACAGTGACCCCATATGAGCGGCACGTGCTTGAATTGGATCACGTGGGCAGGCGAGAAGAAATTCCACAGTCTGAATGTTCCTGCAGAAAATAGCCCGGCCATGGCATTTCACCCGAGGTCCCTGTGGCGGCAGAGGGGCAATGGAGGGGCAGGGGGGTCACACGACTCGCAGTCAACACACGTCAAATGGGTCTTGGCGCATGTCATTCGTTCAGGTGGGTTCAGGTGGTTCCTGCTGTGTTCGTTTTTCTTGTCATCCGCACACGTCACCTTTTCACCCGCGAGACATTCCACCAAATGCCACCTCGTACTACTGCTTTTGCTGCTGTAGTGGGTCACGCTGACGCCTGTGCTATGGGCTATACCGCTCATCGGCTCGCGTGCACCGCAATGGCAATCAAGCAACCAACGCCATCATCATCAGCACCGAGGATGGACAAAACAAGCAGGCCATGTGCCTGTTGGTGTGCCTGTTGGTGTGCCTCTTGATGTGCCTCTGAGATGCCACCCCCGAGCTGCCCGGGCTGCCTGAGCTGCCTGAGTTGTCCTTACAACATGAACGGCCCCATTTCCCACTCCGGTCCACTCAGCTTCGCTTCCTTGTACATACTCGCAATAGACTGCTCCTACTGCTCTCCATTCTCTTCTACTTCTGCTTCTAGCTCTCTCTGCATGTGCTTGAATCATTAGATCCCCTTTAGACTTTGCTTCTTTGACTTCTCTTCGTCATGGCACTCCTCGTGTCTGTGGTGCTTGCTGCCTATGTCTCACTATGCGCCTTTGCTTCTGCTATTCCACTGCTTCCGCATATTCCAGCTATTGGACAGCGTCCACTCCAGCTGAACCCACAGAGCTCCTTAGACGACTGGTTAGAAAAAGAGGAAGAGATCGCTATAGACAATCTTCTTGCAAACGTGGCACCTGGAGGCCGTAACGTGCGAGACGCAGCTCCCGGTTCCGTCATTGCGAGCCCGTCCAGGAAACATCCGAACTACTATTACCAATGTACGAATCAACTCTCTCCTCTGGCTTACCTAGACTAACTTCTCATTCCTAAAGGGGTTCGAGACGCTGCCATCACCACCTCCACACTAGTCGACCTCTATGCCGACGATCCCTTTGACTATCTCTCCTCGAACCTCGTGACCGTCCTCGACGCCTACTCATCCCTACAACATAAACTACAACACACCAACAACCCGTCAGGTACTTTTGCGGACCTCTCGGGGCTTGGAGAACCTAAGTTTGAAGCTGATGGATCACCCTTTACTGCGTCATGGGGACGGCCTCAGCGGGATGGCCCAGCACTCCGAGCGATAACGCTGATGGCCTATCTCCGGGCCTACAATGCCTCAAACCCCTCACTCTGGACAAGCGATAGCGGGGAGAACTGGTTCAAGCCTTTCTACAGCCCCGAAATGCCTGCCGACAGCATCATCAAAGCAGACCTCGAATACGTGTCCCACTGCTGGAACAGCAGCGGCTTCGACCTCTGGGAGGAAGTCGAAGGACTGCACTTCTTCACCGCAATGGTGCAACTGCGCGCCCTCCGCGAAGGCGCCGAACTCGCCCGCGCCTTCAACGACCACGGCGCTTCAGCCTGGTACGCGGAGCAAGCCTCGGCCCTAGAACGCTTCCTCCCCTCTTTCTGGGACTCACAAAAAGGCCACCTCGTCGCCACGCTCTCCAGCGCACGCTCCGGCCTCGACTGCGGCCTGCTCCTCGGCTCCCTCCACGGCACCCCATCCCTCAACACCACTCCCGCCTCCCTCACCCCTCTCTACCCGCCTCACTCGGACGAAGTCCTCGTCTCCCTCCTCGCCCTGACCCGCGACCAACGCGCCCGCTTCCCCATCAACTCAGCGCCCCCTCCTCCACCGCCCTCGCCAGCAGACAGCGACGAACTGGCCGGCGTCGGAATCGGCCGCTACCCCGAGGACGTCTACGACGGCTACGGCACCGCGCCCGCCGGCGGCAACCCCTGGTTCCTGTGCACGGCCTCCGCCGCCGAGGTCGCGTTCCGCGCCGCCGCGCACATCCGCTCCGCTGCCTCCCTCGCGCTCTCGCCGCGCGGCATGCCGTTCTGGGAGGCCCTGCTGCCGGCTGGCCGCGGCTTGGAGCCGGGGACTGTGCTCACGCCTAGGGATGAGGCGTTTGGGGAGGTGGTGGAGAGGCTGCGGGGGCTCGGGGAGGAGTTTTTGGCGGTCGTGAGGAGGCATGCGGATGGTGGGGGGGCGTTGAGCGAGCAATTTGATCGCGTGACGGGGTTTGAGCGGGGTGCGAGGGATTTGACGTGGAGTTATGGGGCGTTTTTGCAGGCGGTGAGGGCGAGGGGGCGGGTGTGAGTGAGGGTTAGTCGGAACGTGGTGAGGTGGTGGATGAGCGGATGGAAAGGGGGTGAGGAGGGGATGGGCAGGGGAATGCATAGGAGAATGGAATTGAGAGGAGGGAATTTGACAGGAGGGGCTTTTGTAACTGTATTGGATAGGAGGCTATATGAAAATGGGCATGGACGCGCACTGACTGGGATCATTGATGGGCATGGATACGGATGGAACGGTTCACGACGTTACGATTGTCTTTTGCGGCTGTGCAGTTAGTTTTCCTGCATTCATTTTCACAGCATGGCATGGTGTGGTTCTGGGCATGCGCCAGTCTTGTCGTGTTATTGGGACGGGCTGATGCCGCGCGAGTTTCATTCGGAAATTGCAATATTCCTTCTTTCTTGCTTACTGCTTCCAAACCTCTTCTGCTTCCACCGTGGCATTGTTGCATTGACAGATTGATAGGGCGCGGTACGTGGCTGGGCGAGCGAGGGTTTGAAAAAGGGGGTCGAGATGAGGCTCGGTGAATCCTAGCTCGAAAATAACGGGAAGACTGAAGCCCAATAGAAAAGTGCCAGAGGAAGAACTATCAATTATTACTCAAAAACCTCTCGCAGGCCAAGGCAGTTGTGCCAGGCTGAGCCGAAATCTAAATACGACAACAGAGAAAGCTGATCGCGCCGAGAAATGAAGAGGTATCCGATTTTATGCGAAATGCAACCCAAAAAAAAAAAAAGCAATGCGATGCTGTCGATAAAAGTGCAAACAACCTCCCAGGACAATATTCCAGACAGCCTCCCGGAAAATATAGTGCAGATAGCCTCCCAAGACCCTAAGAATGACCCAGCCCGATAGTACATCCCCCTACCCCTACCCTCTACCCTCTACCCTACCCTCTACCCTCTACTCTACACCCCCCTCCTTACACCTCTCCCCTTCAAACCCCACCACTTCTTCCCCCCACTCCCCCAACCCTC
>Ga0307507_10013089_pt1 | contig 10132 bp, 3 predicted proteins | sample 7_EM_MG_FD_207223 | JGI IMG/M metagenome (GOLD analysis project Ga0307507, IMG submission 207223) | Populus trichocarpa ectomycorrhiza microbial communities from riparian zone in the Pacific Northwest, United States - 7_EM | ecosystem: Host-associated > Plants > Roots > Unclassified | place... | reverse complement strand
GAACTTGAATTGGCTAGGGGACTTCTGGTTTATTTGGCAGTAATAGTAGTACTTTATAAGATGCTTAATTGCCTTAACCTTAACTTTATAGCCTGCTTACTAAAGAACCCTAAGTAATTAATAAACGGATAGGTGGCTAAAATAATGGTATAGTTGGCGTAATTCCAACTTAGTTAAGTGGCTCTAAATAACACTCTTTTCTAGTTAATAAAGGAGCAACTAGGGGTAACCCTACTTGCGTATAACAGGTACCCGATTATCTCCCTAAATAAGTATATTCTTAAGGTTGTTAAGCTTAATACCTAACTTATCCATATCTTTAATGCAAAATAGAAACGGAGTGTTTGTAGGAATAATATGGAAAGTGATATATCCTAAGGGGGTTTAGACCCTAATTGTGCTAAGAGAGATTGCAGTACCTTTACTAAAGCGAATTGTATGTTGGCCTGCCGTTAATTGGTTAATCTAAACAGAGCTATTAAGCTGCTAAAGGGCTCGAACTTAAGGTTCTCCTGCTATAGATACTTCTACGGCTCTAGTATCCGGTATAATACTATAGAAGACGTTTGCCGAGTATCTATTATTAAAGGAAAACGCGGAGCTCTCCTTTGGCTCGTTAAAGATATCTAACTTTATAATAAAATAGAGCATAGATTAGTTATTAAGAACACCAACGGTTTATATACCATTTACCTTACCATACTTAGTAAAGTATTAGTTAGGAGAGTAGTCCTTAATTTCTATATCTATAAGGAGCTGTTTAACCTTATTAATCTTACCCTTAAGGTCTTCTACGCCTTTATATTAAACCAGGAAGCTTTGGAAGTAGGCTATAGTAACCTTACAATTTCCAATGTTTCTTACACTCTAACGGAACTTATTATATGCCTCTTTTTGCTTATTAAGGGAGTATCTAGTTAACTAGCACTTTAGCTTCTTATAAACGTAGCACTTCTTCTAGTAATTACTTTAAAATAAACCTCCACAAGGACCTCCACGGTTGCTTTATAGTTAACGTTAATTATACCCTCTTCCGTATTCCCTACTATGGCCACCATATGTTTGATCAGTCCAGTTGTGATTATATTAGTCGGGAATACTTATTTGGGTAGGGTTTTCGGTATAGAGCTATTAAGATTCTTGTGTTTATATTACAGTACCTACAGCGGAGCGTAGCTTAGCATATACTCCTTTAAACGTATCTATAGGTTTGTATAGCGCCAAGTTGTACTTAGGAACGCTATGGCATACTAAGATAACTTGGTCCCTTAGGCTGTTCTTATTTTAGTAGGTTTTAGTAAGGCCACGTTAGATTTTCTAGAGTTTATTAAAGAGTAGTTAAAGGCACTCTAAACAAGTCTTTATTGGGTTGGAAGCAATAACTCTCTGGAATATAGTCTCTTGCCATTTAAATATATAAAGTTAGTAATTCTTATTAGTCTTAAAGTAGGCTCTAGTAAGCTAAAGTATTATATTAAAGCTATAGTTTTTACCCGCAATATGGTTATAATAGAATGTTACTGCCCGTCCCTTTAATATAATAGAGAAAGCGTGATGGTACTAGTGGCGTTAAATTCCGACCTTATTATAACAGTTATAAAAGACCTGTAGTTTTGCTCCGAGTATATTATATAGTTCTCCTCTAAACTTCTTCTCTTTGTCTAAATATACCTTTATCAGATTCGTGACTTCTTGTGGTAAAGGCTCACCGGTTAGCTGGAGTGGAGGAGGTAAAGGCGGAGCAACTCTAAGTAGGAGGGCACCTCTAGGTGGAAGAGTAGCTCTAGGTAGGGGGTTAGCGTTCTAGGGGTTTTAATATAAATTAAAGTTACCTTCCGAAGAATATGGGTTATTTTTAGGTTTCCGTAGTTAATATATAATCTTAGCTTCCGTCCATATTGGTTCTTCTATACTAGTAATAACGGCCTAAATATTACTAGCAATTGGGTTACTGTTCTCAGCAATATATACCCTATTCCTATAGAGGAAGTCTTAAAAATCCTAAACAATATTAACGTTGCCAAGTGCCTAGGTATCAGCAGTCTATCCTATAAAATCCTCCCTGAAATACTCCTATAGTTGTAAATCGGCGTAGCATCTATTTTAGTAGAATATAATATGGTGTAGGAGAAAGCTATTAACTTGTTTTATGGTATAAGTTGTTATATTAAAGGCGAATTCGTCCTAATCTTCATTAATAAGTTTCGCGTGCTTAGCTACCCCTAGTGGTAAGGAGTCTTTCCAGTTATTTAAAGTAGGCGTAGCCATATTTTCGGAGGGAGGGAAGTGTTATTGGTATAAGGATTGTCATTTGGTACGCGTTCGTAATATATATTTGTCGTTTGGTATATGTTTATAACGAGAATTTGCGATTGTGGGGCTTAGGACCAGTTCTGGCCTTAAATCGCGAAGACTTATAAAGCGTGTTGTTCTGCGTGATGGACGCAAGAATCTGTAATCTCAGAAAGGCTTAGGACCAGTTCTGGCCTTTTAGATCCTTAGATTTATAGAAGAGTTTTATTTAAGGTTTAGGACCAGTTCTAACCTTAAAAGACAGCTTCCTCTAGCACAAGTAGCACTGGTACAGTGGCTTATCTCTTCTTAGTGATACCTAGCTGTTCTATGGTATAACAGTGAAGTTAACCACTGATCAGTGTTGGTTACACAAGGGGATATCACGTAGCTACGGTTCGTAGATAGTATAATAGTTGTTCTTCTTCTTGTTGATAGGAATAAGGAAAGGGGTGAGGAACTTAAGGTTCCTCACCACGCTAGGGCCACGTCAGCACGTAACGGCAACATGCCTAGCGTGACGGCAGCTTGCCTCATTCCCAACAGTATCAATACTAGGGTAGGTATTGCCGTTGGAGAAGGTATTGGAGCCTTATCTAGTGTATATAGTGGAGGAGTCTGCGAGTGAGCTTCACCCTGCTAATTCAGAAAGCGGTGCTCCCGTTATATTGCTACAATTGCCCTCCATCGCTGAGCAATTTCAGGGGTATCTTAACTGTTCTAGCCGCGAGGTAAAAAGGCGTTCTCAGCACCATTTCTAGGTGGAGTATTTAGCTGGCGCTTTGCAGGACAAGTCTCAGTAATAGAACCTAGCTCCGTAAGAGCTTTCCGCTTATTTGAACTATATTTAGAGGCCTAGAGAAGTAAGCAGAAGTAGAGGTAATATATAGGGGAAACGCGCCTTTGACCGACATGATTAACATAGCTTTAAAAGCTTAGTAGATAGGCCGTTCTTAATAAAATTAATATGGGGTTGTATTAAACAGCACTTGCTGTACCTAATTAAAGCAGGCTCTGCCATAGCTAAGACGCGTATAGTAGTATTAATAGATGTCAACAAAGATATTAACTAAAAGGTATTTTGATGTTCTAATATTTTGATGTTCGTCACGTGTATTCTGCAAGTAGATACCGCCCGCAACTTTTTTTTAGACCAATCAGAAGTTGGCTTGGCAAAGTTTGAAATCTGGATCCGTAAGTATAGACCTCGTAAACTCGGTCAATTAAAGTCTTTTAACTTTCAACTTCTATAACTTTTTAATTTCTTAATATTTTATTTCAATTTTTAATTTTTTTTTTTTTAAAAATATTATTTATTTACATATAAATTGAATTACTAATTTTATTATAGTGTATTAGTAGAGAAAATTAAAGGTAAAAAGGGCAACTTTTGGCTAAAATTTGGTGGGGTTTTAGGGTGTGCACATAGACTTTTAGCGTCCGACTGTATATTCCAAAGTGGTATAGAACCCTATTAAAATTTAAGTCTAAACTCTATCTATACAATTATATTTATAACGTATTATAATAATAATAATAATAATTCATTGCTTAACGTCCGATTCGGATCCCTATTGGGCCCACGTGGACTACTCCTTATTTATATATAGGGAGAAAACTTAACTTAAGAAAGACTTAACTTAAGAAAACCTCGTGATCTATTTCCCTGCCTTTTAGGACTTGCCTGCTTAGCGCCTGCAAGTTACTAGTAGTGCTTTACTACCTTACTTTTTGACCTTTTTAGGAACCACTGCTGCCGTAACAGACCTACGGACGCGCTAGTATCGCAAACTTTACTCTGCTACTGTAGAGTTATTAGGGGACGCCTGCTACTTGCCCCTTTGCCTTTTATTACTATTTCCTTTACAACCCAGAACTGGTCTAGTATATTTTAGTTAATAAGCCACTGAGTAACCACTTTAAGACCTTTTTATATTAAGAGTAGTGTATTATAATTCTCTATACTAGCTACTAAGAGTATTACTTCTTAGCTAGTATGTAAGGGGTATAATAGTATTATATATTTTGGTGTCTATCTTAGCCAGCTATATTTATATCTTAGGCTACCTACTAGAACGCCCACCTAGTAGAGCCAATCTTTTAGTCCTATTATTCCTGTTCTTAAGAGTGTTGCCATTATATTTTCTGCCTTTATTAGGCCTTTTTAGAGCCCTTAGGTATTTACCCCCTATAGCGTTAACTATACTACGGCTTAGGTTTCTCTTACCTAGGTTAGCCTCTATACCTTTAACTCCTATATACCTCTCCAGTGTTGGTCTAACCAGTATTGTGTTATAGTAGATGGTTTCCCAGTACTCTTTTATGCTTTACTTCAGCTCCTTTTTCTCTCTTGCTATTGTCTTTACTAGCCTCTTATACGTCTCCCTTCCTCCTCTATATAGGCCTGGGCCCTAATACGGCACTATTTTTCTTTTACTTTCTTTACCTGTTTCTCTAATATCTCTTCCCTACTTTAGGGTATTTGGTTTGCTCTCCTATGGGGCACTCTAGGGTCCCTCTATAGTTTATTTAGGCGTATCTTAATATACTTTATAATATTAGAGTTGCGCTCCTTTTACACCCTTTATATTGCCGCAGCTTCAATATATAACTATAGGGGGGGGGATATTAGCTTCCTTCTTAAGCAGTACTGTAGCTGTTCGCTTATACCCGCCTGTTATACTCTAGAGGTAGGCTGTTTAGACCTTTTAGAGTGGTTTAAGGAGTAATTTAGGGGGGCCTTTCTTAGTTTCTCCTATTGCCCAAATACTAGATCTATACGTTATGGTTAGCCGGACAACTGCTGTGTATAGTAGGCGTAACCTCTGGAAGCATGGACCCTATATAGAATTAGCAATCCTAGACATTGCAATATACTAAGCTTAGCCCTTGCGGGCCGCTTATAACGCATATACGCTCTACTAGAGCTTACTATTTACCTATACTCCTAATACCCTTAGGCCTTAAACTAGTTAACCCCTAAAGCCTTAAATATAAATTATATACTAGAAATCTACAGATTGGTTGCGTTTTCTTATAAAATAGATTAGCTGGTATTTCTCTAGTAAGAATTGGACTCTATATTATCTTGCCTATTTTATATAGGTATTATAGGCTTTCTCTAGTATTCTGTAATTCTCTGCGGCTATTAGCCCGTATATAATTAGGTTTGTATTATTAATAAAGCCTATCCCCTAGGTCGCCCCTTCCTTAAAGGAGTTAAGTAGGTTGCTTATAAAGAAAAGGATGAGTATAGGTAAGAGGGGTGATCCTTATGGTATTCCTATTATAACTGCAATAGGGGGGCTCTAGTACCCACTAAAGACTAGTAATATTTCTTTCTGGCCTATAAATCCTTAAACAAATTATATAATCCATTCTAGGAAGCCCTTTACCCTAAGGATATATAGGAGGCGCTTATAGGGTATATTATTGTAGGCACTACTAATATCTAGGCTAAGTATGGATACTATAAAGTTCCTTCGCATCGTCTATACAGATTTAATAGTGGCAGTAAGTAGCGTAAGTGCTAATAGTATTAAGCGGTTCTTTCTTGCCCCTATTTGGCTTTGTAGTAGTAGGTCGTGTTTCTTAGCCATGTTTACTATATGGTCCGCTATTACCCTTTCTAAGATCTTGCTAAGGGTGTTTTCTAAGGTAATAGGGCGGTAGCTTCCTAGGATTAAGTAATCTACTTTACCTTTTTTTTATAGGATAAATGTTATTATAGATCTTCCGAGTTATAGGTAGTAGCCTATAGCAAAGCATGCTCTGGCTATATCTGTAAGCTAAAGTGCTATAAGTAGTCCACAGGTCTTTAAGGCCTTATTTAAAATCCTATCTAGTCCTAATACTATATTATTTAAAAGGCGGCTAATAGTTCTAGCCATTTCCTCTATTATTATGTTGCTGTTAACCTATAGGCGAGTCACTAGTGCTTTACTTATAATATCACTAAGGTCTGCTAGAGCCGGTTAGGGAAAAAACCTTTCTATAAGGATCTATACCTTCTTATTGTTGTTGTTAGTGGCCTATAATTCCCCTACTCTTTATAGGGATGGTAGGTGTGGGTCTTCTACTAGGCGCCCTGCCTTTTTCTTTACCTATTTTACTATAGCCCAAAGGCCCTTATTATGGGGGAGGCTCGGGTTAGTAGTATACTTATTTATAACCCATCTCCAGTTATTTCTTGCTTCTTTTTTTAGGGTATTCTTTAACTAGTTTCTTGTATCTTTATAGCGTCTCTCGTTTTTAGGGTTATGGCTACTTATATATTTCCTTCTTACTCATCGTTGGCTGGCAATAAGAACTGTATATTGTGCGGACTATACATATCGCGCATAGGGGCCTAGTTATAAGACCGGGCAATACTCTTCTAGCCCATTTTTAATTGCTGCCTAGATTCTTTCTAGTCTTTGGTTAATTTTCTTAGGGGTAGCTACTAAGCCTCGTTTGTTTAGTATTAGGTAGATTTCTTCTAGGTCTTAAAGTTGTTGTTTAACTAAACTAAGGAAGCTATCTGCCTTAAGCTTCCTTATTGCATGTCTTTTAATATTTGGTTGCGCCTTAATATCCAGATCTAGCTATATCTAGATAGGGATATGGTCTAAAGTAAGTGCCTATTCTTTTTTAGGGTTATACCTTTTAAGTCTCTAGTACAGGCCTTCGTTTATAAATATAAGGTTAATTATACTTCTAGCGGTGCCTTGTTGCCATATAATTGCTCCTAGGGGGGTAGCTAGCTTAAGGCCCCAGATATCTATAGCTTTTAGTAGGCACTCCGCCTGTTATTTAGCAGCAACATAGATACCCCCCTACCGTAGGTGGTAGAGGTTTATATCTCCTAATAGGATAAACTCTATGCCTTTAGTTTCTAGTAAGCTTATTACTAATATAATATTCTCTATTTATAGGACCCCTTTAACCCTAGGGTTATACACATTAATAATTTATACCAGTCCCCTATATATCTGGATTATTATAACTATAATATCTAGGTTAACTGCCTACCATAACTATAAGGACGGGCTAATAGCCTTGCTAATTATAAAGTATACATATATGGCTGCTTTTGGTTTATATAGGAGCTGAAATCCTTAGGGGCAGTATATTGATTATATATAGGTATTATAATACAGCTCTTATATAGCAAGGATATAGTATTTCTCTAGGTCTAGACTATCTAGTAGGGGCCTTACAAGACAGTGGTTTGTATTACCGCAGTTATACTATATAATGGATAGGTGGCGGACCCCTAGTAGGGGTCCTTTGTCTCTTCTTTATTCCTTACTTCTTCTATTTCCACTTTCTCTAAAATATTTGGAACTTCTGTCTCTTGTGTTTACACCCTAGTTACTACTTATTTTATATAGAGCTTTCTATTCCCATATCTTGTGTTCCTACTAGCGCTTCTATATTTAAATCTATTATTATCTCTAGTTCTTCCCCTATTCTTACTGGTCGGCTATATACCCTTTATAGGTCGGCTGTAAATATTATATTTGCTGCGTTAAGTCTAATTCCTAATTATCCTGGTTTTAAGCTTGCTGTTGCTGTCTATAGAGGTCTTTCTACAGGGCGTTCTCTCCCTTATATTCCCTGTAACCCTTATGTCCCTATTTGGTCTAGTAATATTACGCGGCGTCGCTTCTAGCCCGTTAAGGCTTAGGATGACTGGCCTAGCCCCCTAGTATTAAAGGTAGAGAAGGCTAGGAAGGCGCCTACGTCCCCTTAGCTTACCGCCTGTTATTTCCATTTATATAACTTAGCGTGCAGTTATTCCCGCAGCTATTAAGCCCTTATCTTTTGTCTCCTGTATTTAATACAGTCTTCTCTCTCCTACGCCTTATATGTGCTTTGGTGGCAGTTTGCGCATTTTATTTGGTCTTAATTTAAGCAGTATCTTGTATTATAGGGGCCTACACAGTAGCTGCAGCACACCTATGCTGCGCATATGGATTGGGTGCGTCCCTATTATGCGTAGTAGTAGTATTATTGTAGGCAGAGTCTATAGTTATAGAGCCTTGTGTTGTATATAAGGCTATTTATAATAATACCTTTTTAAATAAGGAGTTTTTGCATTCCTGGTATATGTGTACTAATAATAAGGGAGCTATATATTTAACTAGCGTCTCCCTAGCAAGTCTCTAGCAACCCTTATATTCTCTTATTATTCTTATTATATGCTTGGTTTATATTTTCCTATTAAAGCCATTAGATTTAAATAATCTTAAATCCTAGTATAAGGCGTTCCGTTTGTTTTACTATCTTATATATAGTTGCTGTATTATCCGCCTAGCGTCCCTTTTCTACCCTAAGGCTTAGGGGAACCGCTAGGACTTTAACTAGGTAATCTTCGCGGAGTACTTTTATGCCAATATGTTCTCCTAGCCTGTCCCCTACCCTTATAGCTCGTTCCTTTGCCTATTAGTCCCTTAAGGTAACTTTAATATCTCCGCTCCTAAGGTATTAGACTATAACAGTATTATAGACCTCTTTACGAATCTCTATAAGGACTTCTGTTTCTAATTATCCCCTAAGCCCCTCTACTTTTTCTGTATTTGGTTATATTATAATTATATACCCAGTTGTTGTCTTTAGGGGGGTAGGTTCCCTATACTATAAAAGCGCAGCTATAGCGGCCTAGGTGCGGTTTGCCAGTAAAAAGGGGTTTTATTTATTTTTAATTTTACTTAGCCGTTAGAGAATTTAATTAAGGGTTTGCTAGAGGGGCGCCTAAGGTTTACTAGACTGGCAGAGCCATTCTACTAGCTATATTAGTTTATTATAGCTAATAGTTACTCCCCTATAACTATGGATACTAGACGTATCTAATAGGCTTTGTATTTTGTTAGATGCCTTCTTAATAGAGGTCTTCCCGCTTTGTAGTGTGGTATTCGCCCGTTCTTGTTATGGAGGGCCATTGCTGGGCGTGGTTCTGGTGGACGCGCGCGAGTACAAACCACCGTTGTTTAACGTGTGCCTCCCCTGCGATGCATACATCTCAGGGGGATTCTCTGGGTGTTTTTCAGGGTTCTTTTGGTTGGTTTTGGTCTTTTTGGGCCAGGTGCAGCAAGAGCTCCAGTTCACGTATTATAAACACATTATAAATTAGATTTTATATTATCTATTAAAATATAGCCGCAGTATCCTCCTCCGTAGGTCTAGCAGCTTTAGTAGCCTTTCTTTTTATAGTTATTAAATGCTTTTTAGAAGTCCTAATAGGAGCTAGAGTAATAGGAGCCTTAGTATTATTTAAACCATTATTGTAACAGGACTAGCCCAGTTATAGTAGGAATGTCTTAGTGAAACACTTAACAGATAAATTCTAACGCTTTAATTAAATTCTGCTAAATTCTACCAAGTTAATTAAATTCTGCCAAATTCCGCTAACTTAATTAATTTCCACTAGTTTCCACTAAATTTTACTAATGTAATGGAATTTGGTCAAAACCTATTAAAATCCGCGTGGGCTTGTGCCTACATATCTGCTGCTAAGACCATCGGGAAAATATTCACAGGATAAGATTTAAGTAGACTTTAATTTTCACGTTTCGCGTAATTAACATGCAATTTAACCAACTTGACACGCAATTGACTAACTTGATACGCAATTGACCAACTTGACACGCAATTAACTAACTTAATACGTAATTTAACTAACTTGACATGTAATTAACTAACTTAACACGCAATTTAACCAACTTGATATGTAATTAACTAACTTAACAACTTTAAAAGCTAACTATATATTTCTTAACACGCAATTAACCTACTTAGCAACTTTAAAAGTTAAATAACACGCAGTTAACCTACTTAGCAACTTTAAAAGGTAACTATA
>Ga0307507_10013088_pt1 | contig 10133 bp, 8 predicted proteins | sample 7_EM_MG_FD_207223 | JGI IMG/M metagenome (GOLD analysis project Ga0307507, IMG submission 207223) | Populus trichocarpa ectomycorrhiza microbial communities from riparian zone in the Pacific Northwest, United States - 7_EM | ecosystem: Host-associated > Plants > Roots > Unclassified | place... | reverse complement strand
GGGAGGGGCAGCTGCAGAGGTCGGTGGTGCCTGGATGGTCGTCGCTGCTGACATGACCTCTTCTACGGTTGGGTGAGCGATCGAGCTAAAACCAAGGAATGCATATAAGAGGATGCCTCGAGGAATACCAAGGCCGCTTTGGTGCGGCCGGCCAACTATTTTAAGCCCTCCACCCCGCGTAGTCTATAGATAGGAGTTGTTTGATCGATATGGTTGATCACTGCCGCGGCGTGCTGTTGTGACCGTCATCTCTTGTATGCCAAGATCTGAGAATGTACAATAAATAATAGTTATCCAGAAGAAAAGAGGACATATAGGTAGGACATATGGGTTCTTCTAATCTGCCCACAGTCACCTAAAACAAGGGTCAATCGGGCAGTTGAGCAAAGCTTTTGACAGACCCGTCAACAAATGAATCATTTTTGCACATTTTATGTGTTTAGGACAGATCAATGGGATGATTTTTATTTTGAAAGTGTGTTTGCCTATTGTTCGAATGGGCTAACAGAATAAAAAGAAGTGATGTATTTATTGTTTAATTATTTCTGCAACTGTGTTCCCAAGGCAAAGGTTTGCCCAAAATAAAAGTTTTGGTTGATGCCGAAGAGACAAACTGAATTGTTCCTGAAATATGTCCCATTTACAAATTTTAATTGTTAACAACATTTCGTCCTGTGAACAGATCTTTAGAACTCGTTTTAAAAATAGCAACATCAATTTATTTACATTTGTATGACCTGTTTGAACAATAGGCAAACACACCGTCAGAATAAAAATCATCCCATTGGTCTGTCATAATGACATAACATGCACAAAAATGATTCATTCGTCAACGGATTTGTCAAAAGCTTTGCTCAACTGCCCGATTGTCCTTTGTTTCAGGTGAGTAGGTTTGACCGAATTGGCAAGGCTGATTAGCATCGGATTCGGTTGATCAAAAGCTCAGATGACGAAGGCACCAGAACATCTGGGCCTTGCTTGAATGCACAATGACCTTTTGGAGCCCATCAGATACAGCCGTGAAACCCACTCTTTCCCCCTCTGGTCATTGACGCTGAATGGTAGGCATGACCAATCTGACATGGACAAGACATGGATGCACAATGCAGAAAAACGTGGTTGTATTTGTTTGTTGAACTCTCAAGCTTCAATCAAGTTTCATAAATTGTACACAACTTTTGGTTTTGGACTTTCGCACAACTTTTGTGCTCCTTACAGCTATGTTCGCCTTCAAGAAGTCGCTTGCCAGCCACATATTTTCCGCAAAGGGCCCTATGCCTAGGGTCCTTTTTGGACTCCTTCCAGGTGTGTGGTGGCTCAGCCATCATCTACATCAGCAAGTTAGCATTTTACTTGCATCAATACTTTAACAAATAGCTTTTTTCCGCTTGCACAAGGGAAAAAAGTGGCAAAAAGGGACAAAAGTGACAGGTTGAAAAAGCTGCATGGCTAATCCAAAAAAGCTGGCTACTTTTTGTGTTACCCAAGGACAAGAAAAACTGGAAAAGCTATGGAAAGTGACAAAAAGTTAAAAAAAGCGGAATGTGTACTGTCCCATTTCATTCAATTTGCACATCACATGTCACAGCCCTTGTCAATTTGTGCAAAATGTCACACTTGTCCTATGTCACATAGTTCTTGTATGAAACTGTTTACCAAGTTGGAAATCTGTTTTTTTCTGGCTTATTTTACTCTTTCTGCTTTCCCTCTCTCTCAGCTACATGTCCAAGATGTCTGCATTACAATGGAACCCCAGGAAACCAAGGAAAGGCTGCAAAGGGGCAAGAAATAGGCATGTTCTATCACCTCAAACCCTCATCTGACACCTTGTTGTATGGTGACCAGCTGGTCAATGGATGTGCCACAATGTCCAGACAGTGACGATGCATGTTGTTGTCACTGTCCATAAATTTAGGTGAGACTCCCCTCCTTCACTCACATGAGAACCAAGGGGTGATGTCACCATCAGTGACATGGCAACTACCTTTAGGTTGCTTTTTGCTAACAACATTGCCCACCCCTGATCTGTGCCCCATGTCACTGTTGAGAGCCTCTGGTTGAAACCAGTTGAAACCGGTTGGACATGAAAAATCATGTTTTGTAGTGAGATTGGTACAGGCATGTTGTAATGAGCATTATTTGTAGATACACATTCCGCTTTTTTCAACTTTTCATCACTTTCCATAGCTTTTCCAGTTTTTCTTGTCCTTGGGTAACACAAAAAGTAGCCAGCTTTTTTGGATTAGCCATGCAGCTTTTTCAACCTGTCACTTTTGTCCCTTTTTTCTGCTTTTTTCCCTTGTGCAAGCAGGAAAAAAGCTATTTGTTAAAGTACTGATGTAAGTCAGAAGCTCCAGCCATCTCTTGTCATTTATAAAGCCATTGATGTTTCTGCAGAGTTTTTCACCAATTTTGGAGACTGCCCCAGTTTCTTTGGACTGTTTTTGAGGCACTTGATTGCTGATTTGGTACCAGTATGCAAGGGGGTGGTGGAATGTGGATCCTGAATCAAGGGTGGGGGGGGGTCCAGCTGAAGGGTGAAAAAAAAAAAGTGACCCCTGCCATTTTGATGGCAGAAGTGGTCAGTGACATGACTTTGGATAGTTCTACTAGAGTTTGGGATGTGTGCTAGTTGCTGTAGTTACCTTCATAGCTACAGTAGAGGGCAAGAAGCTATTGTGGACTCCTCAACATCACCTGAACTCACCAACTGAGTATGCCAAAGAAATCACAGTAATGAATTTTATAAAGACACATATCACAGATGCTAATTGAGGTCACAGAAATAAGTTGCACCAAATGTGGACCATGCTGGAGGGCTCCTTGCTTCATATCTACAGTAATATAATGGCAAATCATTGCCAGAAATACGATGCAGAGCGAGAACAAGGCAGTGCAATGATTTTTGCATTTATTTGATTTATTTTATTTTATTCACAAAAAAAAGCACATGGACATGAATTTCTGAAAGGTCTGTAACAGCAGACGAAAAGGGTGAGGGAACTCAGGTTGTAAAGCATGAGGTTGCGAAACAGGCTGGGTGCATGTGAGGACTCTGAAAAAAAAAGCGAGTGTTGGTCTCTTTTCCACATTCCACCACCCCCTTGCCAGTATGAAGATTTTGGTCACATTACTTAGGTTACTCCCTCACCTTCTAATAACATTTTTTCGCTGTGAACTTGAAACGACCCATGTAGGAATCTATGTGGAGCTGTGCAGTGACTCTAATCCACCATTCAGAATCATGCCTGGCCTGGCAATCTGCCCACAAGATTCTCATTGGGCCGCAACAGTAGGTGATGTTATGAACTAGACTTTGATTTTGGGGGAACCAAATTTTGAAAGAGAACCTGAGTACATTCTGAGGCCAAGTGTGTAATATTCACATCTTGCCACAGCCGGACTTAGGCAAGGATGAAAGAGGTCTATATTAAATAATGTTTAGCCTCAAGCAAAGGAGAAATTCAATTTCTTCTTCAACTTGAATGACTTCAGCATCTGACAACAGCTTCAATTGTGAATATAATAAAAATATCTTCCAGTTTTGATCAACAATGAAGGATGGCCTTGCAAGCCAGACTGTGGCAAATATGATGTGTCCTCTGAGCCATTGCCAGAACTTGTCTGGCTCACATATGTTGGTCACATTGTGCCTTACCTAATGGAGTGGCTGGATGTGACAATCCCCCATACCACATGGGCACAGCTGGACTGGCTGGTTTCTATAATCTGCCTTTAGTAATGGTCTGGCCAGGATCCTTACAATCACTCACTAGCATGAGGTGGCCATCCTTTGCACCAGCAGGGACATTGGGAAGCAGAGGATGCATGGCATTGACTGGCCTGTAAACAAAATATAATGATTATACATAATGATAGGGCTGAAGTTGTCAATTAAATGCCATAAATGTGGGCCATTACAACTGAAAAACATACAGGATGATGAATCACAATAAGAGTCCTACTGCAGGGTGATGAGACACTGTAATGTACATGCAGACCTACATGTACCTCAATATCAATTGAAATTTTTATGACCAGCAGGGCCCATTGGTTATTCCACAAACATCTGAAATTTAAACAATTATTTTGGAACACAAGCAGCCTCCATTAACTATTATATATATTATGGCTCCCACAAATGCAGCTGAATATGATACATCGGTGGAGGATCTTTCAATAAAAACACATCACCTTTGCATGGGAAACACCTTTTCCTAATAGCTGTGCTAATCTGGAGCAATATATCTATATGCTATGAAGCTCCATCAGAGCAGTGCAATTTTTTGAAAAGACTCCACCAGAGCATTTTTAAAAGGACACCAGCAGAGCAACACAATTTTTGTTTCAATGACTCCAGCAGAGGAATACAATTTTTTTAAAAGGCCACCATCAGAGAAATGCAATCTTTTTTAAACAACACCAGCAGAGCAATGCCACTTTTTAAAAGGACCCCAGCAGAACAATGCAATATTTTTTTAATGACTCCGGTGGAGCAATGCAATATTTTTGTGTGTGCTGGTAGCATAAAATAATTTTTAAATGCTCAGATGGAGCAATGCAAATTGCCTTTGTGTGACTTCAATGTAAGAATGAAATTATTATGGGAGACACTTCTTTTCAATAGCTCTGCTGGAGTTCTACAGCAATATATATATATTTCATAAAGCTCCATCAAAACAGTGCAATCTTTTAAAAGACTCTGGCAGAGAAGTGCAATTTTTTTAAAAATGATTCTGTCAGAGCACTCCAGCAGAGTACAGTGTAATACACTTCCTTGACACAACAACTTGAAATGCCTTGATTGCATCACAAATACATAAGATTTCATGATTTTTTTTTCAGGCTACAACTAGATACTCTGAGGAATACATCTATCAAAAATGATTATAAGATACCATAGATTATATTGTAAATGAGAGCAAAGACAGTTGAAAGCCAAATTGTCACATTTACACCTCCTTGACACAAATGTGACATAACATTACATGGCTCAAAAATCACAATCTGATCATCCCAAACCTTTGTCATCATCACCATCACCTTTGTTGTTGTCCTTTTTTGACCATCCTAAGCAAGTTGGCTAAGTTTAGAATGAGAGAACCAATGTTGAGGCAAGAACACATTGATCAGAGAACATGTGTTATGTATGCATCTTGTCACACATCCACAACACATACATTTAGAAACCATGTTTTGGATGCATTTTGTCCAGATTTGTGAGTAAAAATAGCTAGATCAGTGGAAGAGGACATATTGTACCTAATGTGTAAATTTGGGACCCAACTGTTGCTTCATTGACACAAAAATTCAGTTGTAAGATCATGCATCAACCCAAATTGGATCATTTTCCTCCTCAATCACATGATTCTGAGACACCAAGTGCACCAAATCACCCCAAATTTTGCAGGAATTTAGGTACATATGAGTACTAACAAGATTTGTGGCTGAAAAGTCAATTTGTGTCAAGGAGGTGTATTACACTGTAGTGCTTTTTTTTTGAGGCAGAGAACACTAGAATTAAATAGAAAGATAATACATATGCACTATTAAACAAGTGGTATTGCTGAGTTACTCTTGTTTACCTCTGCACATCTTTTACATGGGGGGACTTACAACACTGGTGAGGGTAAAATGCAGGGGGTCCAGCAGTGATGATATTTTGGTGGGTGGGCCACTGGGGATGATTGTTTCAGCTCTGCAGAATGTAATAATGACTTTTAACCCATATAGAAACCACTTCTGAAAAGCTGGAAAAAGCAGGATTTGAACAAGCTAAGCCCAATGATAAGTTCAGGGAAAAAAAGTCTTGATGATTTTTATTGTGAAATGTATATTTCCACAGATTGTTTCAGCTCCACAGAATGTAATAATGACTTTTCACCTATAAAAACCACCTGTGAAAAGCTGGGAAAGGCAAGATTCAAACAAGCTAGGCCCAATGAGAAGTTGTTCAGAAAAAAAAAGTCTTGAATGTTTTTACTGTACTTTCCACAGACTGTTTCAGCTCTACTGAATCTAATAATGACTTTTAACCCATATAAAAACCACCTCTGAAAAGCTGGGAGAAGCAGGATTCGAACAAGCTAGGCCTGACAATAAGTTGTTCAGAAAAAAGAAAAAGTCTTAATTCTTTTTGTTGTGATGCCACAATGCAGTCAAGGTTTCATAGAGATTACCAACATAAATCACCTTTTTTTATGTTTTCCTAAGAAAACAAACAGCTCTTGAAGATTTTAACATGGTATCAAGGTCTATTGACTGGCTTGTTTGGGGGTTGCACAGATTAAAATTGGGTGAGCAGGTCATTTTTTGTTGGAATGCAGGGTCCTTGCAAGTGGCAGAGGGTCTGTGCACCAAGCACATCACCTTAATATGGAAATGTCCCAGGCACAAACTGCAACTTTGATGGGGCCCTGCTTGGGGACAAGAAAAATAACTAGAGTGCAGAGCCTATTCTGATGGACCATTATATTTGTGGTGTTTGTGGGGGCAATGTGCAGTGCTTAGTGCAGCAGAGTGCCATAAAGAAATTTTGTCACAGGTGGGGAAATGTGTTTGCAGAGGAATTATTCTGCTGAATACTTTTGCAAAGGCAATGTCCAGAGCTTATTTATCCCAACACACTGTTATAAAATTTTGCTTTTTGCAGAGGCAATGTGTAGTGATTGGTCTGGCAGAGTATCATAAAGAATTTACATCACCAGCAGGGAAATATTTGCAGAGGAAATATGTGAAGCTTATTCTGACAGATTATTAAAATATTTGGAGGAAATGTGCAGTGCAGACTGGCGGAGTATCATAAAAAAATTACATTACCAGTGGAGAAATATTTGCAGAGGGATGGCCCTGCTGGTGTAATTAAATACTTTTTCAGAGGAAATGAGTGAAGCTCATTGTGAGAGATCATTAAAAAATTTGTTATTTTTGCAGAGGCAATGTAGTCTGATGGAGTGTCATAAAGAAATTTCATCTCACCAGTGAAGAAAGGTGTGTTTGCAGATGGATTATTATTCTGCTGGTGTTTCTAAATCCTTTGGTGGAGGAATCATACAGAGCTTATTCTGACAGATCATACATCACCAGCAGTCATGTTTGTGAAGGCAATGTGCAGTGGTTGGTCTGGTGGCATATCATAAAAAATTTACATCACTGGCGGTCATGTTTGCAGAGGTAATGTGCAATTGTTGGTCTGGCAGAGTATCATAGAAGAAAATTACATTACCAGCAGTCATGTTTGCACAGGCAATGTGCAGTGGTTGGTCCAGTGGAGTATCATAAAAAAATTACATCACCAGTGGTCATGTTTGCAGAGGCAATGTGCAGTCATTGGTCTGGTGGAGTATCATAAAAAAAATTACATCACTGGTGGTCATATTTGTGGAGGCAATGTGCAGTTGTTGGTCTGGCAGAGTACCAAAAAAAAAATATCACCAGCTGTCATGTTTTCAGAGAAAATGTGCAGTTGTTGGTCTGGCAGAGTATCATAAAAAAATTTACATCACCAGTGGAGAAGTTGATGAGGGATTGTCCTGCTGTGTACCTAAATATCTTTTGCAGAAGAAATGTGTGAAGCTTATTCTGACAGATCATTATAAAAATTTGCAGAGGCAAAGTATGACAATATGATGTATTGTATTCAATTTGCCTGCCAACACAATATTTTACCCACCATGATTGCCTGCTGGCACAATATTTAGCCCTGTCAGAAGGACAGCCCCATGGGGGGGATATGGCATTTGAGGAGTGTACCTTAGAGGTGTTGAATGAGCTGAAGGATAAGATGTACTCAGCAAGGGAGGACTTTTTACATATGACACATGATTTGTACAAGTAATTCTAAGTATTCAATTTGCCTGCTGGCACAATATTTTGCCCACTGGCATAATATTTAACCCTGGTGGAGGGCAGCCCTGTGGGGGGGATTAGGCATTCAAGGAACACCTGGCCATAGTGATGGGCATGGGTAACCCACAGGTGTTTTCACATTGACCTTAACCCTGACCCCATGCAAACCCATACCCTTTCCATGGGTAAGGGTACTTTAAAGGTAGGGGTGAGGGTTTGTCTAGGGTTTGGGGTCAGAAACCCACAGCAGGTGGAGGCAAGGGTCATGTACATTGTTGAGGTAGAGTATAAGTGATGACTAAATGAGAGACTTTGTCCAAGACTATGAGATGAGACCTAATCATATGTTATATAATCCCAGCCCAACTCAAGCTCTTCTTCTTCTCCTATGATGTCTGGAAGGATAGCTGCAGCCCTAATGTCAACATCATGCATGAATCCCAACTTGCTCCAAGCTCCAAGACACATCAATGCATGAGTTGATGCAACACTGAGTCAATTATGGATGTGCAAGAGAACGAGTTGGCCTTTGCTGAAGACATGTTCAACATCAGTAGATGTAGCTAAAAGAAAATGAGGCCTATGACAAACTGGCATGCAAATTGACATACTGGGAATAGATAAGTAGTTCCATGCCATCTGAGATAAGTGAGGGTAGACAGCGCACATTTCAACCCACCAGAGAAGCACATCTTTGACATTCTCAGGTTCCATGCTCAGGTATTGTGCCAGCTCACTACGAAGCTCCTCATTGACAGGCGCCAAACTTGAACATGACAGCAAGTCAACAAAGATGTTCTCTGATTGCACAATAGGTGCCTAGAAGACTTCATTTCAGATTGTAAAGTGGTTAGCACTATATAGGACATACCAATGCTGCTTCTGGTTCCTCCAACTCAGGGGACATGCCTGCATACCCTCTATCAAACTCCTCTTCAACAATCTCACATGCTGTCTCAATCCATTCTTCTTCCCATCCAGCTGATTGGAAATAATTGAGTTTTGTGCTTTGGATCGAGCACTGAGTGGACATTAGTTGCAAGACTCAAGAGTAGATAAAACTGAGCTTACCCATTGTGATATGATAGACTTCTGAATAGTCTGTCATATTGTAATACTTATTTAATGGCCTCTTCCCAATTAGCATGGAAGCCCTGATTGAGGGGAGATACATTGTGTTGAGAGCACCAGAAGTGAGGTGCTTGTTGATGTAGTCCATGGTGGGGATGACTTTTGAAAGGTTTGGTGTTTGAGCAGAGAAAAAAAGGGTTGCCTGCTTGAAGATCTAGAGACATTTGAGTAACAAACTGTGAAGAAGTGAAGTGATGTACCTTTAAGACACCTGAAAGCTTTTAATTGTCCACTCAATCTCTGAGAGCTCATACAACTGAAGCTTCATCTCCCACATGCCAGTCAATTTGTCCAGCGGCTTGTGGTACAAGAGCACAAACTCTAACATGTCAAATGTTGAGTTCCATTGTGTGGCAACATCCCAAGGCATCATTTGAAGTGAGAGGGGTCCTGGTCTATTATATTGGTCAAGCATGTGATGCTCCACAGATATGATTTGGAGTTGATTTTTTAGTATATAGTTTATCTGATCAGTACATGAATGATTATGAGGCCAAGTCAAGGTGATGCCCCCATCTTTTTTCTCATTTGAACTTGCCTAAGGTGTGAATTTTAAAACTCTGTACCTGGGCAGGTAACCCTAACCTGTGGTGAGGGTCAGGGTTTGGCCAAGGGTTCAATGTTGCTACCTCTACCCTCACCCACTGTACCCTTACCCATGTACCCTTGCACATCACTACCTGGCCACTCCAATCAGGTGGGGCATTGTTGCCAATGGCCAGTCCATAGTTACTGGATGTCTGGCTGCCCCATTGATAATGGGGTCCAGTAATCAAACCAGCCAGCCTGGCTGGGCCCATACCATAAGGTGCATTGTCAGGGCCAGGTGGCCCATTACTAATGGGCCTAGTGCTTGAAAGTCTGGTTAATTAACCGGAAAATAACTGAGACCAGACCGGACCTAACTGAAAAAAGACTGGACTGCAGTTAGTGGTTAGTCAATTCTGGAAATGAAATAACTGGTTATTTTGCAGTTAACTAACCATTAAAAAACCAGTTCTGACCAATCCTATTATACCCCTTCAAAACACATCTAAAAACATGAGAAACACTAAAAGTCTGACTGAGTTATGGTCAAATCTCTAAAATTTTGGCCAAAAGAGTAGACTTTCCAGAATATTATCATGAATTTGTCAATTCTTCACCAAATTTAG
>Ga0307507_10013087_pt1 | contig 10133 bp, 6 predicted proteins | sample 7_EM_MG_FD_207223 | JGI IMG/M metagenome (GOLD analysis project Ga0307507, IMG submission 207223) | Populus trichocarpa ectomycorrhiza microbial communities from riparian zone in the Pacific Northwest, United States - 7_EM | ecosystem: Host-associated > Plants > Roots > Unclassified | place... | reverse complement strand
TCTACAGTATATACCTAATATAGAATTACCTACTATATTTAGTGGGCAGACTATGTCGCAGATAAGTAGAGCAGATAATAATATTATATTAGTATTGGATACGTCGCGCGTATCCACAGTATATACAGTATAGATATTGCCCCTACTATCTCAAAGTTAAACGCCCTAGACTATAGGTAAAAGGTATAGGTCTAACCTATTTATAGAGGAGATAGAGAAGGAGGCATATATACTCTATATAGAAAATATAGAGCAACGAATTAATGAATTAAAATAGGCTAAAGATGTATATAATAAAGCGAAGGAGCTAGTAGAGCTTAAGAAGTAGGCACAGGAGTATAGTGTTAGCATATAGGGCGTATATGCACGGTATATATAGAGCAAGTATTATAGAGTTCTATTACCATAAATAAAGAATTAATTGATATGGGCCTATAGCCCCGCGCCCTATATTGGGTATATACCTAGCCTATCTATTTACTAAACTCTGCCTAAACTCTAACTATGTATATTGCATATTGCGTATATAGTGTGCAGGCCCAGTATATGCTAGGACTTAACCAGTAATACGGGATAAGCAGTAGGTTCCACCTATAGTAGGAGTGGCTTATATAGAGCATAAGTATAATATATATAATAGAATGAACTAAACTTACTAGAGCTTTTACTACCACTATAGCGGCGGCCTGTTGTTTTTCTGCCCCCTATGCTAAATATTAGTAGTGTATATATAGGATATATGCAAAGCAAACCTACTGCTTTAGCAGCGTGTAGACGGTAAGGGGGACTCCTTGCGGTTATCTAGGGGGGTTAGGCCGCGCTGCGCATATGGTTAGCGTATGCTAAATATATATAGGTGAAATACTAACCTTGCGCTTTAAGCTGGTAGAGGGAGTAGTAGGGCTAATACGCTGTTTCCCTTGTGTTAGCATACGCCTAGTATAAGCGCGTGTTGACCTATAGTTAGTAGAAGACATTAGGGGTTTATATATATATAGGGTATACGCGTATAAGCTAGCAATATAACTAAGTAGTGGTTTTGGTAATATATGTGTAGGGGATACGCTAAATTAAACTTTTCTAGTCTCCTAAACATAGAGTTAAGCGTTGGTTTTAGAATTGGGTAGTATCCCTAGTAGTAGCCGTACTTATTCCTTATATACGCTACCCTTAGGCCTATAAGTGCCTTTAGGTCTAAAATCAAACTTAGGGGGAATAAGTATATAGATAAATAGATATATATATTAGGGTATAGTGCGTATATATAGAAGTAACACTAGTGCTTTTACCTCGCGATAGAATTGCCTGCTAAATTGGGTGGTAAACCCCTAGTCCTAGGCACTGCATTTAATTAGCTTAGGCTAAGTATATGCGCGGCATAGGGTGGATATACGCAAAGAGTGTGTAGGTATCTATATACTCCAAAATCCTGGAACCCAAGGGGCCATGACTATAGATACTATTAGCGACGTATATATAACGCATGGGCATAGATATACCTAGGCTTATATAGGTATCTTGTATCCTGCTAGCCACTAGAGAGAACAAACAGCTTTAGGGAACTATAATATATTAGCCTCATATATGCGCTGTATATATATAGCATATACTTCTCGCCTGCGACCAGCTCTCCGACTGATGTGTTATTAGTAGTTGGGTTGGTTACTATATATAGTAAGCATATACCAAGCCGCTATAACAATATAGTAGTATATATAAGCACCGCTGTACTCATTGCGGACATGCTGGCGATACTATAGCTATATTAGTAGAGCCGCAGGCGCTGCGCATATGCAAAACATATACTTGGCTAAGTAGTAAAGACACGGCCGTATATCTGCGTACTATTAACTGCAATATTACACCTAAACTTTGGCTTAGCATATACTACGTATAGGGTGTGGATAAGTAATATACACCATAGTGTTAACTAAGGAGAGTATAGAGGCGGCGTTAGGTGGGTCTAGTATATATTTAGCATATACCTACGCAGTATATAGAGCCGTATATACTTGCATTATCTTAGACCGAAACGGTTGGGGCTATATATAGTTAGCATATGCACCGGATATGCGGCTCTATATACACTTACGTCTTCCTCTAGCGAGAGCTGCTGCAGCGCGCGCTATAGTTATTATAAGTATATACTGTGCATATGCAATCCTATAACTAACCAGGAGTCACCTAACCGGGATTAGGATTTAAAATTGGACCTATAAGGCTTTATAAGTATGGTGTATGCATATACTCTGCATATGCTTACTATGGTAATGGCTAAAGGCAGAAGGGTTGGCGGTAGAGGCTACCTACGGGTTATTAAAGTCTGCGATTATTAGATTGCTTATGGTAAGCGTATACGCGGCATATATAATGGTTAAATTAGTAATGGAAATTCGCCTTATTCTTTCTGTTAGCATATGCAAGACCTATGCCTATATTATGCTGTACATACTCATGGCATACGCTGTAATGTTATAGAGAAGAAGTTATAGTGTGACTATTATTATGGATATACTACGTGTATGTATAGGCTATGTTTTAATAACTAACTACTATTACCTTATATGGCCATTGTTTAGCGCATATGCGCGGCATATACACTGCCATAAACTAGGATATTTATAATTTAAGGATAAACGGCTTTACATTTTCTATTTTATTTGAATTGTATGTGCATTGCATATACGTAGGCTTAGCGTGGTCTCAAGCTAATCGTAGTTATGAAGCTGGTTTGCAAGTTCTGACTATGTTAAACTTTCTAACCACGCCGAGTCTTTTCTATAACCACGCCGAGCTGTGAGCCCAGTACAATCTTATGGTTGTATGGTTGGTGTTCTGCTAGCTTATTAGCTTCCTTTCATAAAAATACTTCTAGGTTGTTATGGTGGCATACTAGTACTTTTGTGGTAGGGTTAGTGTGTTTCTTTAGTGCTAAGGCCTTTTTAATATCGGCCATTATAACAGCGAAGATTGTATGTTTAGGTTTCTTAGTAAGTCGTGCTAATAGGGTAGCTCCAATTATGTAAGTATTTAAGGTGTTAAGCAAGCTTGGATTGTCCTTAGTTTCTTATATAGTTTCTTATTTAGGTTTAAGCTTAGTATTAGGTATAGAGCTGGTGTTAGATTTAGGTTCAGGTTCTTTAAGTATCCTTTTTATAGTAGAATACCAGTTCTTCTGGTACTTTTATATATTAAGCTTAAGCTTCTGCTTGGTTTAGGGTGTAGCAGTTAGAGTTAATTTATATAGTCTGGTATAATTTCTAGGTTCTTAGTGGATGTCGGTAGAAATCTCATATCGGTAGAATTTGGTGGAATTCTCGGGTAGGTGGAATCGGGTGGACTTTTTAAACTAGTAGATCTTAGTGGATTTTCTAGATTTTGGTTTAGGGTCTAAGTAGCGAGTTGTAAAACACTTTTGCTTGCAACGGGAGGCGGTAAATAAAAGCTTAAGGTTGTCCCAATTAATAGTTACCTTATATAGCTTTATCTAGGGTTGTTTAAGGATTATTAAGTAACCTAAAGTGGTAACAAAAAGCTTAATTAGTTCTTTGTGGTTTAGATATTAGAGTCTTAGGAATACTACATAGGTAATACAGCCCAAGATAGTGCGTTTACTATTAAATCCAAATACGTTAATATGCCGGTTAAGGGGGGTTAGAGTAAAACCATTATCTTATATAAAGATCTTATTAATAAATCCTATGCTACTAGCTCCTATATTAATTAGGACTTAAGCATTAACCTATTAATTATTCTGCCAAAGACAACAGTTAACGGTTATGCTGCAATCCTAAGAGTTAGAGTTTATAACATCTAAAGCATTTAACGAGATCCTAAGGCAGCGCTGTCCTAGAGAGCAACTTAGCTCCAGGACCTTCCTTTTAGAGGCGATTAGGATGGAGTTCTTATAGCGTGTTAGTTATAGCTTCGTCCTTATAAGTAGTGCTTACTAGATGCGGGGCTGGAACCAGGTAGAGATTAGGGACGGTAACTAGAGGATTAATGCGGTAAACGGCTGCTAGTGTTAGCCGTTTGTAATTCGCGTTGGGGCATAGGGACGGAGCAATAGTTAGAGAAGTAGGAGCTACTTCCACACTTAAAATAGAGGCCTAGCTTAGTGCATCGTTCTTGTTTAAAGAACCCTAGTAGGGCGTATCCTAGGGTTCCAGTGTCGATATCTATGGCATTAGGGTGCTTAGGCTGAGACAATAACTTAGTAGACATTTGTGGGTTTATTATATTGTATTAAGGAGCGGACTTTGGTGTTAGGCGTAGTATATTATTATATTATTTATTAATAACGTTTGCGCAGGCGTTAAGAGCTCCTGGTAGGTCTATACCTATTAGGGAGGTTTTTAGTTTAGGGCTTAGGGATTTAATAAGGCTGTTAATTAGTGTGGAGTTGTTCCAGCCTATTTCTTTTACGTAACGGTTGAATTTAGAGAAGTATACTAGGAAGCTTTTTATTCCTTAAGTTATGTGGTTTATCTTTCTCTAAGCAGTAGCTTGGTAGTTTGGGTTACTATACATGGCTTTAAGAAGTACAATTAGGCTTAGTACTAAGTTTGGTTAAAGAGGTTTAATAAAGTCAGCTATATCTCCTCCTAATTAACTTAGGGCGTAGCAGAGTCGGTTAGCTTTAGTTAAATAGCGGTTAGCGTTACTAGTTAGCTTATTTTTAAGCTAGCTTAGGAATAATTGGAGTTCTTATTATTTACTAGTAAATATTAGAGGGTCTAGTAGTCGTTTAGATCGTTACAGTGTAGTAGTTAGTTTGGGGTAAGTAACTACTATAGGTTTAGGGCTCTCGTTCCGCGTATTTATCTCCAGAGATAGTGTCTGGTCTTGGGGCCTTAATATAGGCATCTTAAGGGTGCGGATTTCTTCTTAGAGGTCTTTAATTAATTGCCAGTGTCGTGCTTCTTGTTCGGCTTGTTATTAAGTTAAAGTGGCTTAGTTCTGTGTAAGGGTGTCTATAAAGGACTTCTATATTTCTGCTAATTGTTCTCAGAGTACGGATATAATGCCAATAGCTATTATAGGGGCTTTAGGGTCGTTCTGCATTTCGGAGGGTGGTATATAGGGTTAACGCAATGTAGTGTTACGGAGTAAGTATAAGCGATAATAATATATAACAAAGTAGATGTTATTAAGCTATGTATATAAACTGTGTGATAAAGTTAAGACATTGCGTAAGAAAAGAAGGTAAGGAAACGGGAGGAAAGGGGTATATATCATTAACTTAGTTGCTTGGTTAATATATATACGGGGCGGAATAGGCTTCGGGTTATAGTCCTAGCGGATCTTGGCGGAATGTGGCGGAATATAGTGGAGGACGGTAAATTGCCGTAGATTGCCGTTACATGATGGCAAATTGCCTCAGATTGCCGTCATGTGTCTTGATTAACTGAGTCGTTAACATGGAGGTCGAGACGGTGGAAACAGGTGGACGTGTGTAAGGTGTCACGGAGGTGTCCCGTGACAAAAGACTACAACAACCTTAATAAGGTGGACATTAATAATGTCTTATCCTTTATTAACTATATAACCATAGACAAATAAGCTGAAGGACTACTACCCATTAAGATCAAGATATAAGACGCTAAGATGTTTATAAAAATGGTAGCATAAGAACTTAATAAATACTACCGCCTTCTATAGAACTACCACCTAAAGCTTATATAAGCTAAGATACGTGCCGCCTAAGATTGTAATATTATCTAAGACCTATAAGCTTATAAGGCACTCGCTAATAACATATATTAAGAGATTAAAGACAACCTTTATGTATCTAAACACGACGTCTAACAACTAAAAAAGGCTAAGATTATACTTATTACTACAGTTACCAAAAAAGAGGGTATAATTAAATACCTATAATCTTAGCTTAACGAGCACATTTATAATAATACTGGATACCTCTCTACTGTATATAACGCTACCTAAGTCTCTACGCCCCCGGCAACCTTACCTACTTAATACTTAACGGAGGGTTAGCGCTAAGTAGCTTTACCTAATAGGAACCCCTACCACAGCGGCAATAATAAAAGCTATAACAATTAAACCTAGACTGCCACTATAGGGTCTAATACTGTTAGATAATCTGTATTCTCTAAGGCGTAGGACACGTGCACGAGTCACGTGCACGGGGCACGTGTATTGTAAATCTCTTTATAGAGCCCTAGGGGCCCCAGGTTAAGTTATTAACATCAACAAATAATTAAGTCAGGATTATTAATCAATCAACCTATTTAATTAATGAACCCCTTTATCTAAATTATCTAATAGTTATAAGCCCAGTCCGCCAACTTAAGAAGCTATTCAGCTATTACTTAATCATTTAAAGAAATTCTACCTTATTGTTAGACTCTAACACCTCATTATTAAGACGCAGACTCTAATAGAAATCCTACCTTAAGTGTCACAGGACGATTCTGACACGAGATTCCACGAGATTCCATAAGATTCTATAAGATTCCGTCTTAATTGTTAAAGGATAATTCTAATAATAAGGACGATCCTAATAAGGACGATCCCAATAATAAAATACCATCTTAATTCCTCGTTTACCTATTAGTCAAATAACTCCACTAACAAGTTCGTTAACAATAATTATCCTTAATAAGCCAGAAGACTAGGAACAATGGCTATAGCAACTTTAAGCCCTTATAGATTAGCAAATTTGGGCCCACGTTAACCCAGCTATAGAAGCACCTTAAGAAGGTCTACTTAAAAAACCACCTTATCTAAAGGTTATAGATTTTAATAAGAATGCAACCTTATATATATAGCTCTTAATAAATCAACAGAGAGCGTATAAGAATAGCAGACGATACTATAACTAGGACATGAAGTATTTCCTAAGATAGGAAGATTATCTTTAACAGATCCGCACCCAGATTACATCTACAGTATTAACTTAGAAGAAGCTACTGCTTAACCCTTCCTTAACTGTTAAAGAATGGCTATTCCGGCTAAAAGAGAACACAGAACCTACCTTATTGTTTATTAGGAAGAAGGTATAATACCAGTATATAGAAGCCCTTAAGGGGTTCAAACACTTATTAAAATTAAATCAGTGGTTAGATTAATGGGAACATGCAATAGCCCTAGGAGAGAAGTACAAGATCCCTTAAATATCCGATGGAATCTGGCTTTAAGATTTAGCAGACGTTATTTAACCTTTTAGCAACGCCTACTGTGTAAAGTATACTACTGAGTTAAATAACCCTTAGAAGTTAAGATCTTCTAAATATTATAGAGTAGCAAAGGAGCTGTAAGAAGGACTTAGAATACCCTTAGAGAAAGCTAATACTACTATAAGAGGAAGTACCTTTAATACAGACTTTACAGAGCAAGCCATTGAGGATCACTCTAATACTACTAAAGGTTTACGAAGAGAAAAGGCCTTAGTACGCAAGAGCCGCTTAAAGAGAGCTAGGACACTAGTGGATAAGGAGACGTCCTACAAGAAGCCAATACCTAAGTGCCTAGCATGCGGAATATAAGGACACTCCCTTTAGGACTGTTAGTGTTTATTTAAAGATAAGAGACCTACAGGAGTTACAATCAGAGATACTTATATTAAAAAGGCACTAAGGAAGGTAGAACAGAACAAGGATCTTACTAATCTAATTGCCAAAATTAGACTTAAACAAGAAGACAAAGCTTGATAACAATAGGACAAAAGTTAGGAGACAGTTAAGAAGAGCAAGGGAATCCTACGTCTTAAGGACGTTGCCTTTTATACGGACTTTATAAATCTAGTGTCGTTCCATCTACTTCAAAAATAAGGGAACTGCTAGGACAATAAAGGATGACACAATTCTATGCTAAATAGAAGAACGTTACGGATAACAGACTATTAAAATACGTCCAACCAGGGAGTCTATTAGCGTTCAATACAAGCCAACTACTACGCCGCCAACGGAAGCGCAGAGTATCATTAAGAGATATTCGTCCAGATGCGAAAGGTAATGCATAACTGCGGCATCTGCGTCTAGGTTATCTAGGACCTATAAGGTCTCACAAAGGTTCTTAGATCGGAATATCAATAAACCCTATCTTGACCTCCTAACTGGACTAACCTTAAGGAAGCGCCAAGGGATTATATTTAAGCCTTTGGCGCCACACCTAAGCTTAGAACAGTACCGCCGAACGCTTAGGGGGTATAATTATTAAAAAAGCACGTAACGGGACAGCAGATCCTTAGCTTAATAAGACCTACCTATAAAAGCTACTGCATTGGCGAGTACGACCTATGGCAATCACCGCAAAATTCGACCTAGAGACAATATAGAAAGATGCAGACAACGCGATTGTCCATTATGATCTCAATAAAGTCGTCTGTTAATAATATTATCTTCTACTACTAAAAGACAGATAAGAAGAAAGCTTAAGAAGCAATTAAGGAGCTGAGCAAGGAATACCAGATAAGTACCCTTAGCGAGCTAAAATAGTTCCTAGGAAGCCTATATTAAGAAGATAGCTAACTAGTATAAGATATATCTCAAAAGGGCGTCTTCTAGACACTCCCATGGCAGAATCTAAACTCCTCCCTACCAATCACCAATTGATCCATCTGACGCGTCCGTCCCCTAATATAGACCTACTAGTCCGTCCTATATCCCTACTAAGAGAAGCAGCTTCTACAATGCTATATTAGAGACTAGTACCTATATAGCACGAGGAGCAGAGCAATCTACTATGGAGGAGATAAGGAAGGAACAAATGGTAGAGGGAGAGATAAAGGAATACGCGATAAAGGACAAGACGATGGAGACGGTAGAGGTAAAACGCAATCATTTATCTGTGCCAGTAATGCATTATTTACAGACAATTCCGTTAACAGAAAGAGCTTATAAGGATATATTATAAAGCTATCCAGAGGACTAATTATATAAAGAGCAAGTAAGCAGGATATAGTGACTACGTTAAGCACAGAAGCCAAGTTATTAGCCCTATCTTAGATAGTAAAAGAAGCTATCTTCACCAGCAGGATGTTTAAAGTAACTAAATAAGCCCTTAATTATTAAATGCGATAACACCTAGACGCTCTAACTAATTATAGAAGACATAGCAAAGCTAATTACAAAGCTTTAACACGTTAACATCTATTAACACTAGCTATGTTAGGAATACGCAATAAGACGAGTATAATTTTAATGGACAGCAACGAAGGAGATAATCGCTAATGGACTTACAAAGGCCCTGCCCAAGTAGAGGTTTTAAAGCTTCGTTAATATAATCGAAATGGTGGATATTAAGGAGCAGCTAGATAAGGAGAAGCAACTGGAGGACCTAAGGGAGAAGGAAGGATTTAAATGAGATCAAAGATTCAATTAATGCATTGACGGACACGAGAAGGTGGTTAGCTTTGACCTCAAAGAGCTCGAAGCTAAGGGGGTGTGTTAGATAATCTGTATTCTCCAAGGCGTGGGACACGTGCATTGTAAATCTCTTTATAGAGCCCCAGGGGCCCCAGGTCAAGTCATTGATATCAACAAACAATCAAGTCAGGATCATCAATCAATCAACCCATTTAATTAATGAACCCCTCTATCTGAATTATCTGACAAATACACACTACCCTAATCCCCCAACCTTCTAGGGTGACCGCAAGGAATACAGCCACTAGAAGATGCAAATCCGCGAGAAACTAACCTAGAGCGCCTGCCTTTTCCCCATAGAAGATACTAAGATTAGCTACATTATTAGACAAATAAAGGGCATCCTGTTTAATAGACTCTTCGCTTAATAGGAGACTAGCAGCCCCTAAAGGTGGCAGTCTCACTAGGAAGTCCTTAATAACCTTAACTAAATATACCGCGACTATAACCTAGTGGCCACTAGTTAAGCTAAACTATATGCCCTAAAGATAAGCCCCACTAAATTATTTAATAAGTTCTATATTAAATTCTAGGAATACACCAGAGTCCTTACCTAAGATAATACCGAAGACTAGGAAGATCTTCTCAAAAAAGTTACTTATTGCCTTAGTTACGTAGCCACCAGCCACAATGACAATGACGTTTATAATATTATTATTATTATTCATTGCTTAACGTCCGATTCGGATCCCTGTTGGGCCCACGCGGACTACTCCTTATATATATGTGGGGAGAAAACTCTAT
>Ga0307507_10013086_pt1 | contig 10134 bp, 9 predicted proteins | sample 7_EM_MG_FD_207223 | JGI IMG/M metagenome (GOLD analysis project Ga0307507, IMG submission 207223) | Populus trichocarpa ectomycorrhiza microbial communities from riparian zone in the Pacific Northwest, United States - 7_EM | ecosystem: Host-associated > Plants > Roots > Unclassified | place... | reverse complement strand
AATCATTCTTTATCAGATATTCATAGATGTTATGAAACCGACTAAGCATCGAAACACGTTCGAACAGGACACAGAATTGGTGCACAAGCATCAACAACGGCACTCAGGTCTATGTACTTGCGGTCTTGATCTGTAAGCCCTCCCAGGACCAACCCAGGACCGCTTCTCTGGCTGTGACAAACTTATCAAGACTGTCCAGGGAGACGAGTAGATCGACGTCGGTTATAATACGGGTGGACCCATGAAGCATGAGCGAAGCTGGATGAATGGTTCAAAGGAGGTACTGACGTTCATAGCTGCTTTGCGAGAGTAGGGCGGACTTCGCTGTGTTAGCCTGAGCGGGGGTGGGTATGTCACTATAGGGGACGGGAGGGCTTCTTGGGCAGGTATATCGCTGGGGACAGTCTCTTGGGCGGGTATGTTGCTAGCCTGAGGGACAGGTATAGAGACAGTCTCTTGATTGGCACGAAGCCATTCTGGATTGTAGACAAGGCGAACGAACAAGCACGCCAAACAACCAAGCAGGAAGACAAAGTCAACATAGAATACGGACAACAAGGCGTTTAAGCACGCCAATCAACCAAAGTATGCATATTCTGTCCAACGAGCGGGATCATCCAAGAGTAAAGGAGTGTGTGACGTGACGTGACGTGCACCATGATGAGTTGCAGCGTTGCAGATAAATTCCAACTATGCGTTCCAACTATGCTCGCTCCCGCGAGTCATTGGCATTTCGAAGTTACAGATGATACGACCATAACTGTAGACTGCATGCGCTTGCATAAATTCAGTTCGTATCTCTGCGGTGAGTAACTAGACGTTTGTGGCCTGTTGCACTGTGTAAGCTAAGCTCCTACCGCAGCACTCGTCTCACTCCTTGTTCAACGATTTCAATCTTCTATCCCTACCGGCTACTATGAATTACAAACCTTGAACGGATGGGTCCTACGGAGGAGATACCCTAATTCACGATGGAGCTTTCGCCAGGTGATCGGTTCTATTTTTTCTGCTCAGGAGAATCTACTTATAATTTCAGGAAAGTTGTGGAGCTCTGGGACGGTCTAAATCGGGGAGTTTTGACGGTCGAAGACGCAGTGGCGTTAGTTCCTCTCGAAAGTATGAAAGGAAGGACATCCCAGTCATTTCGATAGACATCGGGCTCGCTGACGGAAAATAGCTGCTGGCAGGCCCTTACTAACTTCCAACTTTCACTCATCGTTTCCTCACACCTCTGCAAGCAACCCTCCTAGGTTGCGTTGACGGTATCATCGAGATAGGTACCATCTGGACAGGTGTCAGACTCGCAGCTGGAATCCGTGCCCATCAGCAAAAGTGACAAACCCATGTATTCCCATGTATGTCAGCTGTCGCCATGTATTGGATTATATTGAGTGTCGCCAATCTTGTATTGCCATATATTGGATTATATGGAGCCATGCCAATCTTTTATTGGCCATTATATTGACATATATCGTTTTAGATCATATATTGCCATACACTGCCCTGTCACTTTTGCTGATGCCTTTGTGGGATTCATCCCGAATATTCTGGGTGCTATATCGGTCAGTCTCTTACCATGGAATAACAATCTGTATGGATTACGGGCAAGAATCCTCTTTTCTATCTTAATCGCGCTCTTTCCATTGAGCTGCAGGTGTCGGAAGGACAAGTTCTGTCCTTTCCCTCTCATCGTTGACGAGCGTCACCGCTGGGCATACGAAACGAATCATTACACACTTTGTGCATACTGCGTTGGCAAACGCTGCTGCTGCTGGACCCTTCATGTGGCAAGCCAAGTATTTACCTAGGTGTGTGCGATGCATTTGTTTACGGAAAACCTCCCTGTCAGGAAGCTCACTCTCAGCGAAAAGCCGCTCTAGGAAAAACCGAAGTCCTCGATTTTCTGAAAATTTTCTGAATAGTTTGGTATTTTACACCGCGTTATCAGAAAGAAACTGGACTACGCCTGTTAGCCACTATAATCCGTGCTGTGACGAGGAAATCGGATACATCCAAAGTCTTCAGCATTTTTCTGGTATTGACACTTGTGCTGAACCGGAACCCTCAGGCCTCTTCTGGTCTCTTCTGCTGCTGTGTCACCTATAGTTTTCACTTTAAGTCCAAGGAACAGTCATCGTATAACCCGACTTTGCAGTGTCTTTTGCGGCCATCTTCATAGCCTTGGCACGGTCTTCATACTACTTCTACAATTACGATGACAATGAGAATATCAAGATCGTACCTTGTGTTTTGGGCCGTCAGCTTGAAGCCCTTTCCATGCCTACTTTCTTCTTTCCCGAATCAAGGGAACAGAGAGTTAGGTTAGCTATTTCTTGCTATTGTCCCTTTTGCATTTGAATGGATTGCTTTTCTTATTGCTGGCTGCACGTAAATACAGTAGCGTTCGAGATGGCAATACATAACCAGTTTGAAAGAACGAGTTGGGAGTGATGTTGGAAAGGAATGACCAATTCAGGCACAATGTTCTGGTTTATAAGATGACCACCCTTCGACTAATTCAGCACAACCGTGGCGAGAATTTAACAAGCTCAAAAAACCATACCTTTGTTCTCCAGATACTTATCCATCGCCGTGAATGCACATCTCCTGATCTCTCGCTCGAGTAGCCACACATCCTCACATTGGAGAACCCCGCAATCGTGCAACACAGCAATCGCCTCCAGAAACCACAACCTGCTGCTGAATTCCTTCCGGTTCTCTGTATGGGTCGGGATCGGGATTGTTTTGAACATCGGTAACAGGCTGTCCGGACCCACGACATCCTCATAATCGCCAAGGAATGTGACATCTGCCAGCCGCAAGATCGCCACAACGAGAGGTGAGGAAATCACATCCATTTTTGACTCGACTTCGAATTTCCAACAACCTACTCCGCCCTGGTCAGCAATGTTAACATGGAACATCGTCCCGCTTGTACCGATTGGATTGGCGGTTGGGTTTGCTACGAAAAAAGCCCAGTTCCAGGATGCCAGTTCGCCGCGATAGGTGAGGACGGCGTACAGCAGACCTGGTTCAAGCTCGTCGTCGGTGTTGAGGGGATGGGTCGAGTCTGGGATGTCGTCTGGCATTGTGAATCGCCCCTTTTCTTCGTTCTCTGAGACTGGTCGGAAGGCTATGGTGTACGATAGCTGTCTCGAGTTAGTTGGGGAGGTGCATTAGCTTTGGCCCGGCCGTCCGAACCTGGGTTATTTAGGCGGATCACCGCCACCTCCTTTCTCAACCTCACTGCAACTTGTTCTCCAATACCAGGCCGGGTTCTCTATGACCGTCATGCCATAAAAAAGGCCAATTACCTCAGGGTGGGCAGCAAAGATGGACTCGGAGATGAGCCACTTCCCCCACTTTTCTTTGCAACTCCATCATGATTGAGGCTCTTTAATCTGGAGTGCCCGGTGGATCTTTTCTCTGTCACTCTCAGAGCAGGTTTTCCGTTCCTTTTCTTTTGCCAGCCGTTTGCTATCATCTTGTTGGCCGCACAGGTCGGCATGCAATGTTTTGTCTCGGTGTTCCTGACTATTTTTGCGAACGTACAATGCAAGTACAATGTCTATTTGATTGGAATCTGGATGTTTGACCTGTCGATTTTCTTCAGGTAAAGTTTTTCCTAAGTGCTGCATAACGGAAGGTGACAAAAAACTTTAGAGGTCTATGACTTCCGGGTGTCTATTGGTGATTTTTGTTGTCTGTACCTATCCTCTTCGTTTTATAAATGCAGATATCTCGATGTGACTGCGAAGGTTCTCTGGAAATCGACTTGGCCATACCGTGTGCGAATGTCTATCTGGGTACGAGTTGTTACGACAGGTTGCAATTGCAAATTTGGATTCGAACACAGGTTTCCACAGTGCCTGTACTTAATCTGAGATTGTTCTAATCTCCTCGTCTTGACCTTTACTATTTATCCCTTAGGGAAGTAATTGCGTTTTTCGACAAATTCAAACCCGTTCGTGAACCCATATTCCCCTCAAATTTGACAAAAGTACATCATACAATTACGCGAAATGTTAGGCTAGAATGGTTGGTCCTCGGCGTGGTCTATGCCCATGAGACCGGAGCGGTGTTAATTAGAGATCTAGAGGACGGCTATTGAGAACGTGGGTGTTGAGTAACAGAAGTTGCATGTATACCATCCTCCGCCGCCCGACGTTCCATGTTCAACTGCTACATAGGAAGTTGGCTGATCTGTTTTAATTTTTCCTTGCAGATTTTTGCGCCGCACCAAGGATATAATGTACCCAGAACCATACATCAGATTCCAGAATCATGAGACTGGAAAATATGCCCCACATATGAAGTGCCAACGGCATGCAGGAGCCGAGCCCTGTTAAAGTCGATAAGATCTGTTCCAGTGTAGCAGCGGTGAGGGGATTGGCACAATGGACCCCTGGCGCTTGAAATGCAAGGCGGATAGACTGTGATTGCCACGAAGTCTATCCGTTTTGCATTTCAAATGGCGGAGGAGACAGGGCTATGGTGAATTTTTAATGTGGGCCGTCATCACAAAAATTTCTATTTACGAACCACCGACTTCCACAGTTCTCATCCATTCCATCACTTTGTTTGGGCTTGCTTGTTGGGCGATCCGCCCTTCCTCATCCATTCGCTTCTCCCACCTCTTAGCAGCATCTTCCTGCGAAGTTCCTTGCAACGCCATTATAAATGCATTCATCTCCGTGTCCCTACTTATGGAGCTGTGATGCTGTTGTGATGCGTTGAGAACGTAGTCGGCATCGCGTGGGTCGTCACCATCGCCGCCGCTGTCGCTACCGGCCTCGCCACTATGTGGGTTGGGAGCAGCAAGTAGAACAGACTTGTAGTGTGATTCGTAATACTTCTGCAGCATTTCGCGACTGGCCTCTACTCCCCAGCATTTGAACGCAGCAACTCCATACATGTAATCGAGGATGACGTCAGAAAGTGGTTGGGTTCCTGTGCCTTGAAATCGTAGATCCAAATTTGCCCCCAAGGAAAAGAGGGCATCAGCGGGCATCAACATCCCAAGAAGAGCCGAAAGACGGTTCGGGTCAAAATCGACAGGCGCCCTCAAGTGTTGCAGCGTGACGTGGTTACCGAGAGTGGAACCTTGATCAACTCTCGCTATATCACCAGGTTCTAATCCAAAATTCGGAGTCTAAGAATGGTGACGATTTAAACATGCTCCAATCTGCAGTGCCAAAGCTTCATACCTTTATGAAGGCAATCCGTCGGCGAGCTTCGCATGCAAGTTCTTGGCCAACAACACTCCATTCTGAATATCTTTGATCCCAGAAATTGGAGGCGGGGAGTTATAACGAATAGAGCGATCGTTGAAAACTGTTAGAATGTACTAGAGCAGAACGTTAAAGAAGAAACGCATAGAATGATCATGAATATTACATCGTTGCTTTTGCTTCTGGTGTGCCGCATCGCAATATTTTGCAAGCTCCCCAGTGACAACGCAGAATGGTCCATCTCGCTCCAGGGCATCGTTTCGGGAATCATGGCGGCGTGGAGTCAGCGTGGTGGTGGTGATTTCATCATTTAAACCATGGTGGTCCACGAAGACAAAGATCTCTAAAAATGTATTCATGGTAACCAATCTTATATACAAAAAGAGACTTTACCTCGAGCATTATACCAGTACGCTTGTTCCGCCAACGTGGTACTGTTGTAGTCAACGAGACAATCGTTCGACATGGAATGAAGCTTGCCACGCGCTCCACAAATACAGAGCATTACAAGTCGCAACCATTTGAATGGGCAGATAGCTAACCTAAGGACGTCACGGTTTGGAACAGAGAGGAAAGGAAATTTCGTTTCGTCAATCTTTAGACCATGGTGGTAAAAGTCCTGTCACGTGGGTAACAGTTGACGTCACGGGATTTCAAATTTCTTTGATTCACACACAGTACATTTGGTCGCGTCTATTCATCCCACCGTGCAGGTCGAACAAACGCGCTTGAACTCGTCAACAATTAGACGGGAGAGGGATTTTGACCTTCCGGAAGGATGAGTAATCGTAAGTTTACTCTTTGGAAACCCCGTAATTATCCGTAGATATTGGAACTTCTCAATCCTCCCTCATACTACCCTGTACTGTGCAAACATTTGATAGGACCAATTTCAGGTTTGCACCAATCGATAATCTCATTCACAATTATTTTTTACTTCAGATGCTGACCACTGGACTCTTAATAATGGTGCTGAGGAAACGAAAGTCATCGCTATGGTTCATATTACCCTTTGATCCCTGGTTCGACTTATGTAGATCACCTTTGAACCTTTTAACGGAGATGGAACCCAGATCTGGTCTGTTACTCCTATCTAAGATTTCATGTACCGGAGTAGCGGGTTCATTGCAATTTTAAAATCAAATACTCGAACATCATCATGATATAAGAACGGATTTTCACAGGAATTAGCGCCTATGATTGCCGCTCAGGGAAGACTCTGAATTTCTCCTAGTTTTCGGTTTCATCGAAGGTACTGTGCTTCAGACTTTTGGCGCCTGCTTCAGGATGACATTTCCTTAGCAGATTTGCTATTTCCATTGTGAGCTTTTTGTAAATTCGTTGTGAATAATATTGGCGTCCAGTCCAATTCAAATGGGAATTGGCCCGCGTGACGCAGTCAGCGAAAGGTGGGAAAACTGCTGCCGCTGATGCAGCCAGCGAGGGATTGGTTTATTCATTGAACATGTCTCTTTTCAAATCTCTGAAATCCCTGGGTCCCAGGGCCAAACACAACATAGGAGCAGATGAACCGTCTATGGGTGTAAATGGGATGCCGTTTTGGATGGAAAAGATCAAGCACCAGGGCATATCCCCTTTTCATCCTGATCCACAGTACAGGGTGTTTAGGAACGTCAAGGTGCATTGCTTTTTGTGATCCAGTCTATGTACTTACGAAGTACCTGTCTTTTGCTGATTGACAGGATTACGGAGCAGCCGGAGATGGAGTCAAAGATGACACTGCTGCCATTAAGTGAATCAAATGGTGACCTATGTATAACAGAATAGCTTGACGTTTTCACCAGTCGAGCGATCTCTGACCAGAATCGTTGTGGTGGTGGGAATTGCAAATCTTCAACGTCAGTTCCTTTTTTCACTTTCCGAGAGCGATCCCTGGTTAACTCGGTCTCGTTCAGGATTTCTCCTGCCATCGTTTATTTCCCGCAGGGGTAATCATTTCATCATATGATTTTTAGTCTGTGCCTAAACCATAATAAGCACCTACCTCGTCTCGAAGCCCATCACACCGTACTACTACACTCAGCTCATTGGCGATGCAAAGATACCACCAACCTTACTGGCATCATCAAACTTCACAGGGATGGCCATTATTGGTACATTTTCTGGCTAGAGAAAGTGGGAATGTTGTTAACCTTACCCGGCGTTGCATCAGATGTTAATCCGTACATCCCCGGTGGAGGTGGTGCTCAGTGGTATGGACCAACAAACACGTTGTGTGTATACACACTCTCAACCTTTTCCTTTATTTCAAATTAATCATTTGTCGTAGCTTCCGCTCAATCAGGAACTTCATTATTGACGTTCGGAGGTAGAGCTTCGGGCCTTCGAACTTGCATGCAACTTATATCTTACAGAGTCCCTGCAAACAAGAAGGACGGAACTGGGATACACTGGCAGGTGGCACAAGCAACGTCCCTCATTAACATCACTTTCGAGTTGTCGAGGTCTCCCGACACTGCCCACCAGGGTACGTGTGCTGGAATATTTGTCTACAAGCCACTAACAACTACCTCAATAGGCATATGGATGGAAAATGGGAGGTGCGTTATTTCTGTATTTCAACGCTCTTGAAACCAAAAATGTTCAGCGGTGGATTCATGGGAGATTTAATCTTTAACGGAGGTCTGTTTTTTCATCATCGCAGATCGTTTAAACGCGCTCTGATATTGATGTTTAGGAAAATTCGGCATATGGGGTGGCAATCAGCAGTTAGTTTCCTGCTTAATTATTGCCTTAAGTCCGTTTTCTGACTTCTGAAATTTAGATTCACGGTACGGAATATTACGATAAATGGCGCTCAAACGGCAGTTTACAGCCTATGGAATTGGGGTGAGTTCACTTTTAATATGTTAAATCCTCTGACTCCTCCCGGTATAGGGTGGACCTATCAAGATGTCAAGATTAATGATTGCCAGGTGCGGGAATTGATCGATTACGATACAGGTCATTGATTAATGCACCTGCTTAGGTTGGGTTCGATATCCAAACTGGCGGAGTCACTGTTGATAATCAAGTATTATCGTCCGTTATTGGAACTACCCGTCATCTCAATATAGTGCTTGATACATAGACAACCGGCGCCCAGGCAATCATCGACGTGGAGGTGTTAAACACTCCTATATTCGTTCGCACCTCCGAACCTTCCATCAATCGACTTGCTGGTTCACTTGTTCTGAACAATGTGAAGCTTGTCAACGTCCCAGTAGCAGTTGGAGTGTTAAACGGAGCGATCGTCTTGCCAGGAACCCACCCTTCCTCAAATACGCGGGTCATCGACTCATGGATTCAGGGAGACGTTTATCATGATGCTGATCCTCACGGTCTGTTTTTCCAAGGGGAGGGACACCCACCGAAAAAACCAAGCTCACTTCTTACACGAGACGGCAAAATTATGGGGAGAGGTCATCCGCAGTATGAAAATGCCGATCTGGAAGATATTGTCAGCGTAAGGGACTTCGGCGCACTTGGGGATGGGAAAACGGATGATACGTTGGCGCTACAGAATGTTCTGAATAGGGTTTGTTGATTTTGTTTTCAGTTTTCCCAATACTAACGTCAAATCTGTGGAATAAAGTTCGCAAAGAACAAAATCATCTTTCTCGACGCCGGGTTTTATATCCTGACGTCAACGCTCTTTATTCCTCGTGGGACTCGCCTTGTAGGCGAAGCATGGTCTGTGTTAGCTGGCAGAGGAAAAAAGTTTAGAGATCAGCGTAACCCTCAAGTGGTTGTCCGTGTTGGGGAGAGAGGAGCTGAGCTTGAACATGGAAGGAGTGTAGAAATTACAGATGTCGTGTTCACCACTGTTGGACCCGCAGCTGGTGCTATTGTTGTGGAGTGGAACGTAGGAAGTGTAAACGGCGGGGAGCCACCAGGTGGTTTGTGGGATTCGCATATCAGGTGTGTTTTGAAGACCCAGTTGGTTCTCGATGTTTACGCTGTCCTGATGAATTAAACGTTCGAAGGCTGGCTGGAAGTAAGTCTGATTCGATCACCTTCCTCGAGATATTTAGTGATTGTCCCCTTTAAGGCACAGGAACAAATCTTGATGGGACGACCTGCCCAAAATTTGCAGTAGGCCCGTATGATCCTTGCTACGCAGCCTTTCTGGGACTTCACATTACGCCTCGTGCGTCTGGATACTTTGAGGTAGGTGCCGTCTGTTTCCAGTGTGTTATGTCTCTATAGGCTTCGTTTTTTGGACGCCATTCATAATCTTTTTCATTATTATTTTTTGTCCATCTTGCCTCTGAAGTTCGACATTGACCAGCTTTAACACAGGGCACATGGGTTTGGCTCGCTGATCACGATTTGGATGTACCAGGAGAAGCTCAAATCACAGTGTATTCTGGACGCGGTATCCTTTCAGAATCGCAGGGCCCTGTTTGGATGATTGGCACAGCTTGTGAGTCCATGCTAAGTCTGAATCTCCACATATGACGAGCTCATCGAATCATTCGATGCTTCCATTAACTCTCGGGTTCGAATTCGAAACGTCCAGCTGAACACCATGTGATTTATCAATATAATCTCTCATGCGCTAAGGATCATTATATGGGTCTCATACAAACTGAAAGCGTTAGTTCTCACTTTTTCTTCTCGATAGTTATTCATGCTTTCGGTTTATAAAGCCTTACTTCCAACCTGAGCCCTCTAATCCAACGCCTTTCTCTATCGATGAACGATATCATGATCCACTTCCATACTCTGAGAAAGCATCTTCTTGGGGGTTAAGCGTAAAAAATTCGAAGGACATCCTCGTCTTTGGTAAGAGCCAATTTATGGGGCTATCGGAAACTGATGAGTTACGGATGCCTCCACAATAGGAGCCGGTTTATACAGCTTCTTCATGGTAAGCAGAGACTGCCTCATTATTTTGCTG
>Ga0307507_10013085_pt1 | contig 10134 bp, 3 predicted proteins | sample 7_EM_MG_FD_207223 | JGI IMG/M metagenome (GOLD analysis project Ga0307507, IMG submission 207223) | Populus trichocarpa ectomycorrhiza microbial communities from riparian zone in the Pacific Northwest, United States - 7_EM | ecosystem: Host-associated > Plants > Roots > Unclassified | place... | reverse complement strand
TGATGACAATGGAGACAGGCAGATGATGATGATGCAACGTGGCAGTGACAATGGATGTCCACAACGACAATTGACGACCAAGGATGATGTGAAGAATGAGATGGGCAACAACAGACAACAACAAGGATGTGCAAGTGCTCCCCCCCTCATTCACCCTTATGTAGTACTACCCTCACACAGTATATTTAGTCAATTACATACATGTTTTCCCTATGTCAGGAGCTCCTCAACCAGTCCTCAACCAGTTGAGACTGAGACTGGTTGAGACTGGTCTTTCAACCAACAAAAACTGCACTGAACCGGTTGACATTAGTTCAGTCCAGTTTTTCGAGGTTCTTCAACCCATGAGGACCAGTCTTGGTCCTGGTCTTGTCAAATTTTGACAAAAGACCAGACTGGACCAGACTTCCAAGCACTAATAATTACCATGTTAAAATCTTCAAGAGCTGTTTTGTTTCCTTAGGAAAACATAGAATAAGGTGTTTTATGTTGATAATCTCTATGAAACCTTGACTGCATTGTGCCATCACAACAAAAATCATCAAGACCTTTTTTTTTTCAAACAACTTATCATTGGGCCTAGCTCATTCAAATCACACCTTTCCCAGCTTTTCAGAGGTGGTTTTTATATGGGTTAAAAGTTATTATTTGGTTCTGCAGAGCTGAAACAATCTGCAGAAAGGTACATTTCACAATAAAAACAATCAAGACTTTTCTTCCTCCTGAACAACTTATCGTCAGGCATAGCCCATTCTAATCCTGCCTTTTCCAGCTTTTTAGAGGTGGTTTCTATATGGGTGAAAAGACATTCTTAGATTCTGCAGAGCTGAAACAATCTGTAAAAAGGTATGTTCCACAATAAAAATCATCAAGACCTTTTTTTTGCTCTGAACAACTTATTGTCAGGCCTAGCTTGTTCAAATCCTGCCTTTTCCAGCTTTTCAGAGGTGGTTTTATATGAGTTAAAAGTCATTATTTCATTCTGTGGAAAGGTACATTTCATGTACAATGGAGAGCAGACAGAATGGACCATGAGTCATTTTCTTCTACTTTTCTGAGAATTTATTGTAGTCTAAATATAGTTGTGTATTCTTTTATGTTATGTAGTTGTGCTACACTTCCCTTGGTATGAGCTAATTTGAGTGAAAGTTGGGGCCTTGAGGATGTTTTTGTTCTGACAGCCATTTTCAGCTCATGGAACAAAAAATATCTGCTAGCTGGAAAGGGAGCCAAAAGATGCTTCTGGTTAACCTGAATGAGCATATCAAAAATCAATAGAAAATACTGAGCAGTTATGTCTGTAGAGTCTTTTGAAAATGGCTTGTTTTGCCAAAAACAGGCCAAAAATGACCAAAATAGCCCAAAATGACCTTTTTGCAGATGCTCTACAGGCATAACTGCTCAGTATTTTGTATTGATTTTTGATATGCTCATTCAGGTTAACCAGAAGCATCTTTTAGCTCCCTTTCAAGCTAGTGCATATTTTTTTTTCCATGAGCTGAAAATGGCCATCAGAAAAAAAACATCCTCAAGGCCCCAACTTTCACTCAAATTAGCTCAAAGACATCTATCCATATATTATTTAAAATCCAAGTAAACATGAAAATCTATAGATTTATGTAAAGCTAACATACCTTTGAAAAGAAAACTAACATACCCTGAACAAATGACATACCCACCTTTTTCAATGTAGATCATAACCATGAGAGATGACTGCCCAGATGTGATAAGGTGTATGCATGTATGGCCATTGCTGATATATAGGACCCCAGAAGGCTTTGAAAGCCAATTCAAATCAATGTTTCTACTTTAAAACAGACCTGCCCTCCTCGACTCACTATACACAAAAGGAGGACTGCAAACAGTCACTCCCAGACCTATTTGGCATGCCAAAGGGCATTATTGCCCTATCTGAATCCCTCAGGAGCTCAGGAGCCTTCATGTCTCCTGGGGAGAAAGAAATTCACAGAACCCAAAAAATAAAAAATAAAAATAGGGTGCATGGAGGTGCTGGTTAAGACAATTACTTTCTTACATAATCAAAGTGCATCTGACTCCTCAACCTGTGTTCTATAGCAGCTATATGGTAGTATATAACATAATTAATGTTGATGAATTTACCAGCAGTTGCTGGATCTTGACCATTTTAGGAAGGTGCATGTGACCACATGACCTCTTGTGTCACATCTTTCCTTCACCTCCTCCTCCCCCCCTGCTGCTTCAACTGCCATGCCTATCCCCTCCCATTATTTTTGCTTGCACTTTACCATTTACATGTTTTACATATGAAAATGTAATTCTTTTTTGGGCTGCACTGCTCCTTGTCTGAATATCTGGGGCTTTCCTGAACCTGGCTTAGATTCCCCTCCCTGTTGAGGGGCTGGGAGCCTTTGGACTTGGAGAAAAATCCTGAAACTTTCAGAATGTGTGTGCATAAGTTGAAGATGTGTGAAATCCAAAAGAAATTGGGCTTCTAGAGGGGATACAGGAAGTGGTTTGCTGTAAGAGACTTCAGATAAGTTGGAAAAGCATGGATAAGTAGGGATAACAACTTATGTACAACAAATTTACCATAAATCAAGCTCAATTTACATGATTTATGGTCCCATGATGCCAACCAGTTCAGTTTACTGTGCTTTCCCTGGCTTTCCTCTGAGCTGGTGTGTCCCTGTGATCAATTTACAGGGTCTGCCAAGCTCAGGGTACCCTCTCCATATCACATCTGTTCACCATTCCATTTCATTGGATTCCTCCCAATTGCTCTTATCATTGATGTACATAGTAGAACAAAATAGACAAAGAATAAATAGATGTAATAATATAAAATCCACATAAGGTTGGGCACCATACTCTCCTACACCTAACTTCCTTTACAATCCCCAATGAAATCCATGCTCCCCTGGTGGTGTCATAACAAATGAGAGATGGTGCCATGTCATTTGTTTTGTGCTGCTTGGCATGCTGCACTGATATGGATGAGATGGGTTGCACTTGGTTGGATGGAAGGGATGAAGCCACAGCTGGGAAGGACTGGTGCTTGTTGGTCAAGGCATAGATGATAGTGTGGTGATGCAGTGACTTCAGGATGACAACAACAATGATGTTACTAGTCAATAGCATGTATTGTCAGCAATGAGAGACTTTGAAGTGAAATACAGGACAGGACTCACCTAGTGGATCTCCTGCTTCTCAGGTCTTCCTTCATGTTCTAAAGAGCCCCTGACATGTCCGTCAACACATCATTTCAATCCCTGGTGCACAAACTCACCAGTGCATGTGTTGCTCTTGTGCTAGTGGGTCTTCATCATGTGATCATGCTGTTTGAGGTGTCGTCATGGCAATGGGTTGATTTTTGCAGTGTCCAAAAATCCAAACAAGGTGTTGGCAGGCTGGCAATGTCAAGCATGCATCAGGAACATTGTAGGTGAGAGGCAGGAGGAGAGCATCAAGGAAAGAACTGAATAGGCAAGTGATCTCCCACAGAGGTAAGAATCCAGCCCAAAGTGTAATTTACACAATTCACAATTCACTCTGTAAATTCAACCAAATAACTGTACTTAATACAAGTCAATATAAGGTTCTACAGTAATCCTGGGCATTATTTGTTGAGACCTCCATTTTTTTTTTCAGGCCATCAGCTGGACTAACTAACTGGGTATAGTTCTGGCATTTTATTGCTGGAGCACCCTTGCTGACCCCAGCCAGCAACAGTACAGTCACAGACAAACAAAGATAACAATTCTGGTGATCATGATATGGGGACCCTGCACACCCCTCAATAGTACTTTCTTTTGCAGAAATGTGGAGATTAGGACCCAACACTTCAATTTCCACAAGCAGATTTTTCAAAATTGATGAAATGAGAAATTTTACCCCAAAAATGTTGGCCATGACCCTTAAATGGCCCTAAAATTATGAAAAATAGCACAATTGACTCCTTTTTCAATTCTGTATCTGATCAGGAAATTTTTGACAAGCCCTTCTCATAGAAAAAATGATTTTATACCACCTAAAATGGCAGTTCAGAGTCTTCCCACCCCTCTGGTCCCCAATTATAGCATACAGTGGTGTGCAAAAAGAATGAAGGTTATGTAATTTTTGTTCTTTTTGAGAAATTCCAAGAAACTATTGTAGCCTAAATATAATTGTGTATTCTTTTACATTGAGTAGTTGTCTTGCACTTCCCTTGATATGGACAAATTTCAATGAAAGTTGGGGCCTTGAGAAGGTTTTATTCTGGACAAGTTTGGAGGCCATTTTCATTACTTGAAAAAAGAAAAATGCACAAAATGCACTAACTAGGAAGATGCCCAAAAGGTAGCTCTTGTTAACCTGAATAAGTCTACCAAAAATCTTTAGAAAATACTGAGCAATTATGTTTATAGAGCCTCTAGAAAATGGCTTGTTTTTGGCAAAAAAAGACTAAAATGTCTGAAAATAACCATTTTCTAGAGGCTCTACAGCCATAACCACTTGGTATTTTCTAGTGATTCTTGGTAGGCTCATTCAGGTTAACAACAGCTGCCTTTTGCGCATCTTCCTAGTTAGTGCATTTTGTGCTTTTTTTTTTTTCAAGTAATGAAAATGGCCTTCAAACTTGTCCAGAATAAAACCTTCTCAAGGCCCCAACTTTCATTGAAATTTGTCCATACCAAGGGAAGTGTAAGACAACTACTCAACTAAAAGAATACACAATTGTATTTAAGCTACAACAGTTTCTCAGAATTTCTCAAAAAAAATTATTATTATTACATAACCTTCATTCTTTTTGCATGCCTCTGTATATACATTATTAGTTTCTAATCAGAATTACAATGTTTAGCAGGTGCCAGTAAATTTTTCAGTCACCCAGGAGCCTGGCAGGGGGGTCCCGAGACCTGTTGAAGACCCCTACAAAACAACAAAAATTGTCCAAAACTTTGGCCAACCCCAATCCCTTGTGGGAAAAACTTCGGAGGTGTTTTTGGTTGGTTTTTGGACATATTTTCACATCCCGAGTTCAAATCTGAGGTCAGATTGCCAAAATATCCATTTCTTCCCAAGATACTAAAATTGTTATCTTTGTTTGTCTACAACTGTATGGCCAGTAGAGCTGCAAACCTGCACTGATGCATCCAAGGGGGTGGCAGAACATGGAAAATGTACCAACACTCACTATTTTTCTTTCATGGATTTGGCTGACCTCCCCCCCTCCCCCTCCTACTATATAAGGTATGTTTTTCCGAGTTCCGATGTTTTTTTGAATGTTTTTTTGTCCTATGGTCCTGACTTCTTGAAAATCCTATAGCTATAGCCTCAACCTACCTACCAATCAACTCATGAACTTTCAAATCACACTCGAAGATGCTCTGCATGTAAGTCTTTGCATGGAGGAACATACATGAGAAATTACCAAAAGTGGTGAGTTTTACAAGTATTTACATTACCTTCAATATTATCGTTGGGATTGATGTAGCTAAAGTCTTGGCACTTGATGACAGAAACTTCAGGCAATCAATTCACTTCCCCATGGTCGCAGACACCAACAGAGGTTTCTGCACAGCCACCAGAAAAACGAAATGTAACCCCCCTCTACACCCTTACTCACCCACTCAAATGCTTTTGGACCTCAATTTTTGAATTTGGATAGGTTCAAACCTTTAGAAATGGACCCTTTGTATTTTCCTCACACCCTGCCACCCCCTTGGATGCATTGCAACCACAATCCATTCTCTTACCCACAATTTTCTATGACATTGACCCACACACATCCCTTGTGAAGCTTACCAGCTTGCCCCTTCCATTTCTCTGACTCAAGATTAATCTCTGAAGATCCTTTGGGTAAAAACTGGCACAACTTTGCCCACGCACCAAGGGGGTGGCGGAACATGGATCCCGAACCAAGGGTGTGAGGGGGGGGGCTCTGGCCAAATGTTACAAATCTTTTCTTTACTATACAGACAGACAGTTAGATACTTGCAGACACTTACATATTCTTAAGACATAGTCTAGACCATTCTGGACAGACTCTAGATATGCATTCCATGACTCATTCCTATTTTCTTTGACTCATTATTTAGATACATTTCTCCTGACTCATACTTACTTAGACAGGGTCGTATGACTCCTTCATCGTCATACGACTCCCTTAGACTTATTTAGACATAGTGTGACTCTTATGACTCTACACAAGTCATATGGACTCATACTTTGACTCGTTTCTGACTTGTAGTTTACCCAGGCCCTCAGTATATAAGGAGGGCAGTTTCATTTGTATTCGGTAGCTTGAACCTAGGCAATACAAGCTTAGTTCACCCTCGCATCTCAGTCGGAACCCCCGTAAGCAAGTCTGCCCTCATACTCTAAGGTCTTTAAGGACTTAGAGTGTCAGTATATCGTCTAACCGTCGCGAGTTAACAAGTTCTCGCTTAGTATCCAGGATTGCTCTCCAGGGAGGATCACTGAACCCTGCGTTTCGATAGGTAACATGAACGACAGTCATTCCAGGAAAACCCCGAAGATAGCCGACAAACAGAGCTATAAGTTGTAATCAGTCATCAGTCATAAAGTCATCAAGTCATCAGTCATCAGTCAACCGAGTCATAGTGAACTTAAGCTTAACAAAGCCCGCTATGCATAAAACCGTAACAAAAGGTTCAAGCTTACCCAGTATAGAGGGGCACATCAATGCACTCTACCAGTTTTAGAAACCGCACGTCACGCTGGAGCATTTGAAAGATCTCATTCTCCTCACTGAAAGTTATAACATGAGAATCAAGGAAGTTATCGAATTAATAAATGCATTCAACAACAGGATTAAAGATATCCTCGAACTAGTCAAAGCACAGGAACACATTCAGTAAACATACCACAGTGGATACGTTAGGCAAAATTGTATGCCTCATTTGGAGATTTACCAACGAAGAGTTATTAAAAGCCTTAGAGCAACACTGACAAACACAGTTAAAGCAAAAGTTAGAAGAAGTTGCAGCATCGTCTTCTCCCAGTAGAAAGGAACCACGGCTGACCAAGGAAGGTTAGGCTATCGATCGTATAGAGCACCAGAGAGCTCTGAGTCAGAACAAGAACAATTTGAAAGCGCAGATGAGGAGAGCCCTCCTGCCACACAGACACCAGTAACAGGAACATCAACACCTGTACAGACTCCTATATCCCGAATATCAGGGCTAGGACCAGCATATCCATTCAGCAGAAGAGAATCACCATTTAGCAGGAGAGCAACGCCAGCCTCCACACCAAGAGGATCACCGTTGACCACTAGAACACATAGCACCAGCACACAGTCACTCATCATACCAATACCTATATTGGAGCCTATAGACTTATCCAGTCTAGGTATCCCACCAACCAACAAAGTAACCAAAATAGTAGAAAGTTTTAACATGTTCGCATCAGAAGCGTTTAACCCCGAAACACCAGTAGAACCTGAAATGTCCAATTTCCCACCAGCACAGCAACTGGCCGACAATGCACCACAGAACCCAGAACAGCCACCCCAACAACAACAGCAACAGGTGTTTAACCCATACCCTGCAGTGGATGGAAGAGAGAGAAGCCGACAACCAAAAGATTTTAACGGAGATGAATCCAAATACAAGTTATGGATTCAAATGGTAGAAAACTACCTAATTGCCAATGTGCAACATTTTTTGACAGACCAGTTAGCAATATTGTTTGCTATATCGTATATGACAGAAGGAAGGGCAGCCGATTGGGCAAGCCACTATATCGACATGCATCAGACCAATGGAAAGTTTTTACCCACAGATACATGGGTCGAGTTCAAGAAACTCTTGGAGAAATCTTTCGATATCAGGAAGACAAAGCAGAAGGCACAGACAGGCTTCTCAGTCTTAAAACACAAACCAGGACACCTAGAGGAATACATCCTCGACTTTAGAACGTTAGCACAACGAGCCAGATTTGCCCTACAAGGAATAGAGAATCCCATGCTTGCAGTAGATTTTTTGAGAGGACTTCACCCGATGTTGAGGGTGAAGATAGTTCAGCAGAAGAACACACCAACCACGTTAGAAGAGATTATCGACGACGCCAGACCATTCGACCAGTTGTACTATCAGAGCATACAATGGAAGGATAAGATTACGGGATGGACACCCAGACCAGCACCACATACTACGTTCACACCACAAGCCAGAGATCCAAACGCAATGGATATTGACAGTATAGAAATTGACAGACTGTCCATCGAAGAACGAGACAGATACATGAGAGAACAACTATGTTTCCGATGTGGAAAACTGGGACATATGTCACGAGACCACACACTGAGTCAAACTACTTCCAGTAAAGGAAGTACTTCCAGTTATAGTAAGCCTGCCACCCCATATAAAGCTATCATGCCACCCCCGAGCAAAGCAAAGGAAGCTGCATGAAAAGTTTGTGCCATTATGTCAGAACTCAATAGCAAAGAGTTAGAAGGAGCAAAGAATGCCTTCATAGAGAGTTTAGATGAAGAGGTAGTCAAAGAAGAACAGAAGGATTTTTAGTGCAAAGGCTGGCAATGATGACCAGACCTTCAAAAGAACCACCCATCAGAACTATTAGAATTCGAAGCATACCAGGCAGAGACTCAAGATCAATAATCGTTGATGCCAGAATTTTAGATGGAAAGAAAATCATTGAAACCAAAGCGCTAATAGATTCAGGCACTCAAGGAGCATTTATAGATGAACGATTCACAAAAGAGCACCGATTCCCACTCTTAAGACTGAAGAAGGAGATACCAATCTCAAACGTTGATGAGACCCCGAATAAGAATGGACCTATCAGGTATCTCACCCGACTCCCAATAAAAATTGATGGAAATGTCATTTCCACCAAATTTTTTATCAGTCACCTAGGAAAAGAGAGTGTAATCCTTGGATTACCATGGTTAGGAATAGTAAAGACCCTTAAAATCAATCCCGAACGAATCAAGAAACCAACTCAGTCGCTAGCCACAAACCGGATCATACAGGCCCTTACAGTGGACCTAGTACAAAAGAAGATGAGATCGAGGGAAGCTTTCACAGAAGAACTGCGAAACCTTCGCAATAGGAAGAAGCCAACAGTGACAATAGAAGAAGTACCCGACAAAGATGCAACCCCAAAATTTGAAAGGTTGCCCGATACAGAGAGATCCATTCTCATCACAGTAAACGAACTGCCAAATGGATACGAAGATATGCCAGCATTAGTACTGGACCCCAACAAAGAAGAAGACAAGGAAGATGATTTGAGTGAAGGAGATCTGCTTATCACCCATATCAGTGGAGATGCGGTGAAAGCTATACCAGAACAGGAAGAAGAGAAGAACCCATTGAGTCAACCAATTCAGGTTGAAAATAATGAAATCGCGATCAGAGCTAAGACATCTATATCGCAGAGTCTAGCGCATGAAGCCGAAACAATCGAGGAAAGATCTTTTGAGGAGCTAGTCCCAAAAGAATATAGAGAATACCGATCAGTCTTCGAGAAGACCACATCCGAACAATTCCCAGAAAGCCATCCATGGGATCATAGAATTGATCTCAAACCAGACTTCATACCGAAGAAAGCAAAGACATACCCGCTCAGTGTAGAAGAAGAGAAAGAGATGAACAAGTTTATAGATGACAACCTTAGAAAGGGATTCATACGAGAATCCGCTTCGCCACAAGCATCACCATTTTTCTTCGTGGCAAAGAAAGACAGTAAAACACTTAGACCGTGTCAGGACTACAGGTACCTGAATGAGTCAACTGTCAAAAACACATATCCCCTACTGCCCATCAACGATCTACTCCAAAAGCTACATGGAGCAAAGACATTTACGAAACTGGATATCCGATGGGGATATAATAACGTCTGAATTAAAGAAGGTGATGAATGGAAAGGTGCCTTCATTACCAAAAGAGGACTATATGAACCAACAGTGATGTTCTTCGGAATGTGCAATTTGCCCACCACATTCCAATCTATGATGAACGATTACTTCGCCGATATGATAGCTCAGGGATGGGTCCTGATCTACATAGACAATATTCTCATATTTTCCGAGAATCCCGAGGACCATCACCAACAAATGCTACAAGTGTTAAAGTGACTTAGAGACAAGGATTTATTCCTTAAACTGGAGAAATGTGTATTCAA
>Ga0307507_10013084_pt1 | contig 10134 bp, 15 predicted proteins | sample 7_EM_MG_FD_207223 | JGI IMG/M metagenome (GOLD analysis project Ga0307507, IMG submission 207223) | Populus trichocarpa ectomycorrhiza microbial communities from riparian zone in the Pacific Northwest, United States - 7_EM | ecosystem: Host-associated > Plants > Roots > Unclassified | place... | reverse complement strand
AACACTGAGAGACTTGTTGATGGCTGAGGACTCAGCCATTCGGGATGGATCATTTCCGGTCAACTAAAAGAAGTTTCAATGAGTAAAAAAAGGAGGAAATGGGCACCCTTCCTACCTTGTTATTCTCTGAACCTGCCAAATCAACGAGGTTGATTTTGCCCGTCAAAGCTGGGAGCGGATTAGTCGGGCCATGATCACCGAAAGAAGGGTACATACTAGTATTTGCTACTGCATCAACCATGGTCGCTTCGATAGTCAATACCGCATGCGATCGCGACGACGCTCGATTGAGGTTCGTAGCTCCAACTGAACGATGCTTTGTCGCTTGGCTGAAGCAGAACTTAGGTGGGCAGATGACATCTTTGATGTCGAAACGTACTTGTAAATTGTGTCGAAATCCTCGATAGATGATATAGGCGTTGATGATAGATTGGCAACAAACACCATTCCGGCGTCGTTCTCGCGAACGGGAAGCTTCGGAGCCTATGGTCATAGGTGAGCAAAGAAAACGCAGTGAAAGACAGAAAAGTGTACATTTTCCCTGGTTACGAGGAGATCGTATACCTCGTCTTTATATATTTCCATATACGATACGAACAGCGATGTTTGGTATTGAAGAAGTTGGCGCTTTTTCTCGAACATGGCCTGGTAAAGTCGATTGGCAGGAGGACCAGGACGATATTACTCTGAAAATACCTGAACAACACGGGGTATGACTCCTGGGTCGGTATTGGTGCCCTGCATGGTATGCGTTTTTCCTGAAGATGTGACGCCATATGCGAAAATAGTGACCGTCTAAAAGACAGAGTGAGTATACTGCTGCGGTCAAGACTCTTTGAACTCTTACGACACCGCTATACACAACATCAATAAGAGACTCCACATCATTTCGGAAGATTTCCTCCTGAGTTGAGTCTTGCCCATAGCAGCTTGAAAACCTGGACAACGCGGTCAGCCCTACGTCAAATTTGTATTTCGTAAAGCTCACGGAAACTTGAAAACCTGAGATGGATCTCTTGGGTTTGTGACTGAGATGTAGCTGACACCCAACGCAAGAGAACTCGATGAACCACCTGTGTTATCTGTGGGGTGGTGAATCTGAACGGAGTCATCGTCGAGTTCTCCTTGAATCTTTGGCCGTAAACGGGCAACAATCTTGACTTTATGGGTGGCCATGGGGTATATGTGGCAAGCAGACCAAACGATGTGATGGCTCGTGATGGTGGCGAAATCGATGTTGAAACTCGCGACCATCACGTGGTCCTGTTCGTCACGCTGTCACGTTGCTCACGCCAATCATATGACCACGCGATGAACAACTCGAACGCGGTCAACATGACTGTCAAATCCACACTGCTCCCTCACCACTACCGTTGTCGCGCCCAACGTCTGGAAACGAAAATATTTGTGAACTAGGAAATAGGTGCGTTTGCTACATCTGCAGGGCTTTTGAGAAGCTAAACTCTCAGTAGGCGACCTTGTGAAGATGGCTATCTCGAGACCCTCTCTCGAAATTCAAGCTGAACAAGAGAAGCGTCTAGAGGCTGCGAAGAGTTTGAAAGACAAGTTTGAAGGGGCCAACCTCCAACTTGTGACCAATGTTGCTGAATTCAACTCTCACAAGCTTGACTCGAATGACGGCACAGAGTCTTCAGAAGAATTCGAGAACAAGGATCCAGCAATCGTCGCGGCGGACGTGGCAGCTCAGACAGTATGTTTACGTGAATCTGGGATATTCCTGCATTGAAAGTGTGTCTTTGCCACAGTCATTTCTCCGAAAGCTAAAGTTTCAGTACTTGGAGCAAAATGCGAAGGACAAGTATGTCAAGTCAGTCGTGAGTGATATCGACGACGCTCCAATCGTTACTGCCGAGGATAACAAGGCGTTGGCAATAATTAACGACGAGAAGAAGGGGAAGCTGAAGCTGGCGAAGGAGAGATTGGCTGAGGTGCAGCAAAATATAAGAACGTTAGCTCCAATGGTAGAGCAAGGTACGTGATGCTGCGGAAGGCTCATGGAATCTTTCCTGACAGGTATTTAGATTATCAGAGGGTCAAAATCACAACGGAAAGGGCTGTAGTGCTAGCCCAAAACATCGTTGATGCCCGTCTGGCCCTCACGCGCCTGCGCCAAACACACCCCCAGCCACGACTGACCATTCCCCTTGCTGATCAAAAGCTCGTGGACCAAGTCACTGAAATGCAAACGCTCAGCGATGAAGTCGCCGTCGTGAAAAAGAAGGTCCAGGCTGTCAAGGAGCAAGCAAAAAGTAGGGCGTTGGAGGTGGAAAAACTTCGGATGGAACGAGCAGAGGCGGAGAAAGCCGTCAAAATGTCGCAAGTAGAAGAAGATGATAGTCGTTTAGTACCATTGTACGATTGGTCAGTTTCTTTTCGCAACCAGTGGCACCGAAAATCGCGATTTTTGACGTCAATTTCATCAGGTACACCGCATCACTTACCCTGCACCAATCTATCTACAACCTTCAGGAATCATTCTCAGCCTCCGAGAACGAACTGCATTTGACATACAAACTCGGCACACCACCTAAGCTCATAACACTTATACTCATTTTTGCGCCCAATGCGCGGCAACTGGTATCTGTGCGAACGTCAGGTCTGGAGGAAATGGGGGTCGATATTTCGGATGTTATTGATTCGCATGTGGCGGCTAACAACGTTCAAGGTCTCGTTGCGGCCATCCTTGCAAGAGCTCACGCAGCTCTGTGACCTGGATGTTGTGCCGTAGGGCGGGCTGATCATTTGTTGGATCCAGTATCACAAACTGGTCAAGGTCTTTCTCTTCATGCGGGCGTAACTTTTATCACAAGAATGGTTACCTTCTATAGGCGTCTAACCTTGGGATGTTATCCGCGTACACCCTGGCGCCAGATATTCATCTACAACTTGTTACAGAATGATAGTGTTGTACTGTTTGATCAAAGCCTCTCATCGTCTCGAAGTTAAATTGATGTGAAGATGTAAATTTTTCGTGATTATACGTCTCGAAGCGTGCTTTTGAAAAAGGTTGCAACTTTCTCCAAGCTTAGAGAATCTCTTTTGCCATTCTTCCAAATGTGCCGAAAGGGAACTTCCGCGTTGATTCGCGTTGAACCCTGTTGATTCTTTTGAACCTGATATCGGGTGAGTTCGCACTGCATTTGTCAGCACATCTTGATAAGACGGAAACCATAAAGGGTACCGGCGGCAAGTCATCGTGGGAAAGATGAGGAGTTGGTATAGAATTTCAGACTATAAAAAGCGTTGGCCGTAATTACAACATCAACGTTGTTTTTCCCCTCCCACCTTGATACCGCCCACTGCTCCGTTGCCGCCGCCACGTCCAATGTCGTCCAGCGCGATTTACAACGTAAGCTTCCCATCCTTCTGCTTCCGTGGGTTTCATTTGCCCATTTCTAAAGTCCGCACACGTGTGAGCTACAGGGACTACTTAGTCCTGCTGCAGCCTCCTGCTTCCATTCTTATCAGTCTCACCATGCAACATGGCTCATCCTTCTTCTCAGCATAGGTCCCTTCAGCCATCGGGCCCACCCATACAGGGCCCCAGTCAACAACATAGTCACGCCAGGCTCAACGAATCCTTCGATGCAATACGACAGGAGTTCGAAGTCCTTGCATCTGAGCTCAGTCTCGCCCGAAGTCAAAGAGATGAATTCGAGTCCAAAGGTCTGTCTTTTAAAAGAGTACATAGATCAGAATTAAATCTTGATTTGCATACGTGGCTACATAGTCGCATCACAAGTCAACGAACTCAACATTATCCGCCAGTCCCTCTACGACCTAGAAACTCAACACGGAAAAGTTCGTCAGCAATTTGAAGATGAACTAAATCGTCTTCGCGCAGAGCTTCACTCCACCGCTCCCCCGCGCCAAGGGATATCTGTTAGTGGTCCCGGTCCCACATCCCACCCTTCATCCACCATCGGTCCTGGCGGCGGTCTCCCGCAGTCCTCCGGTAGCCTTCCAGGACTACCGTCTGGGCCTCCTTATAGCAATGACCCATATTATGGACGGGATCCAAGGGACCGAGACAGGGACCGGGATAGGGAACGCGATAGAGAACGTGAGAGAGACAGGGAAAGAGAGAGGCCGGCGGTTGACCGTGAGAGGATGGGAGGTGGAGGGGAACAAAGAGATCGCGAGAGGGAACAAAGAGAGCGGGAGAGGGATAGAGAGAATAGAGAACGAGACAGAGATAGAGATCGTGATAGACCTACCGATCAAAGGGATCCTAAGCGCCTGAAGGCAGGGATTAAAACTGATCGACCTGGTGGGTCTTTACCCTCGTTGGCGTTCTCTTAGCCTATTTAATGTGATTCCCCTCCAACCAGACCACTTCAGCCCCTCTTTAGGCCCAGGCCCAACCCCGAAACTCCCACTACCACCACCACAATCGCAACCAGCACTACCCTCGTCGGGTTCTGCTGTGGTCGGTGGCCCCGGCCTCCCTCCACCATCGTCTGCATCATCTGCGCATGCCTCATACCCAGCTATTGGGCCTAGCTCCGATTCTGTTGGTGGGACTCTGGTCTCCATCGGCAACAGTGGCCCTGGCGGTAGCAACACTACCGGCGGTTTCCCTGACGACATGGACATCAACAACATCCCTCCTGAGTTGAAGAAGGAGGGTAGTGATTGGTTCGCTATTTTCAATCCAAAGGTCAAGCGCGTGTTGGATGTCAGCTTGGTGCACACGCTTATGCACGAGAGGTTGGTTTGGCTTTGTGTTTTCTTCGTTTTCAGCGTTGAAATCTAGTATTGATAGTGTCGTGTGCTGTGTCCGCTTTTCGTCAGATGGAAAGTACCTGGCTACTGGGTGTAATCGCACAGCACAAATCTATGATACCAAGACTGGTACGAAGACATGGTTTGTATGAGTTCTTATTTTTCCAACTTTTTTCCTAATGTCTTTGCAATCAGCGTCCTTGTGGAAGAATCCGCAGGCAAAGCGGGTGATCTTTATATCCGAAGTGTATGTTTCAGTCCTGATGGTAAATACTTGGCCACCGGTGCGGAGGATAAGCAGATCAGGGTGCGTCGCATGTGCTTCCCCAAATTTTATTTACTCAATCCCCTATTTATGCTTACAGATTTGGGAGATCGCCAAGAAACGCGTTCGTAACGTTTTCGATGGACACCAACAAGAAATTTATTCGCTTGACTTTTCGCTTGACGGTCGGCTTATCGTCTCTGGCTCGGGTGATAAAACTGCCAGAATCTGGGACATGCATGACGGCACGTCCAAGGTTTTCACCATCAACGACCCTGACTCGCTGAACAACGATGCTGGCGTCACCTCTGTCGCTATCTCGCCCAATGGTCAGCTAGTCGCTGCTGGGAGCTTGGACACGGTTGTGAGGATATGGGATGTGTCTACTGGGCAGCTTGTTGAGCGGTTGAGGGGGCATCGGGATAGCGTTTACAGTGTTGCGTTTACACCCGATGGGAAGGGGCTGGTTAGTGGGAGTTTGGATAAGACGTTGAAGTATTGGGATGTGAGTGGGTTGGTGAATGGGGCTGCGGGGTCTGGAATAAAAAGTCGGAAAGAGGGACAGGCGGCGAATGGGGCGCCGATCAACGGGCCTGGTGGTACTGCGCCTAGTCCGGCGGGGGCGGTCGTGAGGAAGGACGGGGATAAATCGAGTCAGTGTACTATGAACTTTACGGGACATAAGGTGTTTTTTTTTTCTCGAGAGTTTTGACGCAAGGCATTTACGTTTGTCCTTTTCAGGACTATGTGTTGTCTGTTGCCGTGTCGCATGATGGGCAGTGGGTTGTTTCGGGCTCAAAAGACCGAGGCGTTCAGTTCTGGGACTCTCGGACGGCGATTGTACAATGTATGCTGCAGGGACATAAGAATTCTGGTACGTGTTTTCCATGTTGTTCGAGGATGACGCTGACCTGTGTGATAGTAATTTCGATCGACCTTAGCCCTGCAGGAAGTATACTGGCTACAGGGAGCGGGGACTGGCAAGCGCGGATATGTATTTCCTCTCTGTTGTTGTTGTAATGACATCCTCATGGTTTTTTATAGGGAGCTACACCACCATCTAATTTTTTGGCCACCTTCGTCAAAAGGAATTCTCTTGTTGTATTATACACACATGATACTCTTTTACGTGCTTGTCATTGCTGACTCGCCTTTACCTGCGCTGGTCAGCACGTTCTTGCCATCTCCACGCTGCTCGGCAGTTTGTTTTTGTTCCAACTATCTATTGACTTTGATTCTATTCAGTTGTTTTATGCGTTGACTTAGCTCGTCTCGATTGAAAGTGATTGTACGTAGTATGTATGTATCTGTACCCTTTCCTTGCGTAGCTATGTAATTTTTTTTGTGATTCCTGTACATGACTGAAAGGGTCAATCAACCCCATCTCGTCTTTCCTCTCGACTCTCCTCCAGAAGTGTAAGGCTGGAAGCGACTGATCTTCTTGGTCGAGCTTGGGTCCCTTTCTTTCTCCTTGACTCTTCCCCCCGTAAAGTCGATGTGAGTCCGCTTTACGGGAGCAGCATTCTGTTTCTCCATACGCTGTTTTTGTTCTTCAGCTGAACGACAGGGAGGGGGCGAACGAAACAAAACAGGATATTTGTCAACGCCCGTAATTGAATGGAGAGCACGGAAGAAAGAGAAAGGCAAATACGTTGATCGGCGGACATATCAGCTCCAGGGTTGTTTTTCTTTGGATAGGATTTTGAGAACACACCGAGGTGATCTGCGAACCAGTCCTCTTTGACGTCGTTGGGGTCCCAGATGTCCTTTGGAAAGTTGGACGCGCGCTCGTCTACGTCGATAAAGTCGACGAGTTGAGCGTAGAGGTGTGGATTGCGGAAGGAGCGGTTGGACATTAGGGAGTCGTTGAAGTGTTTGGGGGTTGATGAGTATTTGAGGGAGAGGAATTGGGTTAATTTCGACTGTCAATGGAGTGGGTAGGTTGAGTTGAAAAAGAAAAAAAAAGAGAAAAGGAGGACGCACGGCGATGACGGGGTCGCATGGTTCTGTTGATTCTGGTGGGATACCCCAGTGTTCGACGCCTGGGATGGGTAAAGGGGAGAGGAGGGCGCGTATGCGAGATAGCTCGTCATCTTGGGGGTGGGGCTCGGAGTGGGATGGGTTGATGCCATCTGAGGGGGGTATAGCAGGCGGTGTTGGGGGTGGTGGATCGCGGACGGAGACGGGTGCACGGTTTGGACGGCGGATGATGACTTGTGCTTTCTGGGGACGTTTTGGAGGAGGAAAACGAGATGATTGTGATGACTTGTGCTAACAAAGGAAGAGGCAGCAAAAGGCATGGCGATGATATCAAGGAAAGATATATCTCACATTGGATACTGTACCCTCACTTTGTTCGTCGTTGTCGTTGTCGTCGTCGTCGTCGTATGGAACGAGGGGTAGCATTGTGGACGATGATGGTTAGGTTGAAAGTAGGTAACGTGACCTTTGTAACCTCTCTCCCGTTCATGCTTGTCTTCTTCTTTCTCTTCTTCCTTTTCTCATTCACCAATGCCACGAATCATACAAACAACTGGGCTGTTCTCGTGTCGTCTTCCAGATACTGGTTCAATTACCGAGTACGTCGTCTCCCACAACACACAACCTTTCTCTTACACTCTTCACAGCACATGGCAAATGCCCTTGGAATGTGAAGGCAGCTTTCACATCTTCACCCCTTCGCCCCTAACCATCTTGCATCTCAGGTACCGCACCGTAAAGCGCCTTGGCATCCCAGATTCCAACATCATCCTCATGCTGGCCGACGATGTCTCTTGCAACCCTCGCAACAAGTTTCCCGCCAGCGTCTACGCCCAACCAGGCCGTCACCTCGATCTATACGGCGACAACATCGAGGTTGATTATAGAGGCTATGAAGTCACCGTCGAGAACTTTATCCGTGTTTTGACAGGTACCTCTATCCACATTCTCAACTCTGCCCTCATTCCTAACTTACAAAGGCAGGGTGGAACCCTCCGTTCCGCGTTCTAAACGCCTACTGACGGACGACAGGTCGAATATATTCGTTTACATGACTGGACATGGCGGGAATGAGTTTCTTAAGTTCCAGGACAACGAGGAGATCAGCGCGTTTGATATCGCGGATGCGTTTGAGCAGATGTATCAGAAGAAGAGGTAAGTTTCATGGAATGTTGCTTTCCTATCTCGTTTCATCCCCTCCCACATAGATACAACGAGATATTGTTCATGGTTGATACTTGCCAAGCGAATACCATGTATTCCAAGCTCTACTCCCCTAATATACTGGCCACTGGAAGCTCCGAAAAGGGACAGAATTCCTATTCGGTGCATATCATTCATCTACTTACCTCTTCCGCAGTTGTTAATTAACGTTTAACAGCATTCATCAGATAACGATATAGGCGTTGCCGTCATCGACGCTTTCACCCATTACATTCTCGAGTTTATGGAGGGGATCAATAAGACGAGTCAGATGTCCATGCACGATTTGGTGGGTCCTTTTTGCAGGTTTCCATTGGAAATGACGAAACGAATGTTGTGCAGATAAAGTCATGGGACGTTTCCAAAATCGGATCAAACCCAGGCGTGAGGAGTGATTTATTCACCCGTCCCCTTTACAACACCCGAATAACGGATTTCTTTGGGGGGGTGGCTCAAGTCGAGGTTGAATTGCCGAGTTCATTCCATGAAGAATTTGTTGTCTGCAACGAGTTAGATCCAATGGAAAAGGAATTTGTACAAGTGAACTTGACGATTCCGACAAGTTCGCCGACAAGTATCTTCCATCATGTGTGGCTGTACGCCAAAGCAAGGAAAAACCTCCGGATATGGGCGGCTCTGGTTATTCTTGGGAGCCTGGTCGGGTGGGTAGGGTTTGTGAAGCGATAGAGACCGTTCCTGGCCTCAGGGTCCAAAGTTTTACTTCCGCACAAACTGGCTGAACTGCCGTTCCGGCTCATAAGGAGTATGCACAAGTACTTGTAGGAGCAGGTAGAATGCCCAATTAGCACATGACCATGCATGCTTTGAATATCACTGCGTTGTCCGGAATCATCATGACACAACTCTTAATTGCCATTCTGCCGCTAGATCACATACATTTATGAGACGCCAGAAGGCAAAATCGGTGCGCGATTTCCGGGTTAGGGAGAAAGGGGATATATTGTGGGGTACTGACAAAACGCCGGATGCTGTAACAGGGTCCACCCAAACTTCAAGAATAACTTGAGCTTCATGACCCCGAGTGCGCTCACTGACCGCCTGTGGATGACCATCTCGACTCATATTGCTCATGGGTGATCACACAAAGGTTGAGACGGCGGACGAGTTTAAATAAATGTCGCAAAACGGCTAGGTTATATAACGTTCCTGCGAATTGGTACGGTTCCGGCGGCAAGAAATGGTTGTGGTGTCCGGTGACAACCTTTGCCCTGGCTTGCCACGCAACCAGACATCACTTGTTCACTTTTTCCTTCTGGTTATATATACCTCCCTGCCCCTTTTCCCCCCTTGCTTTTTCCTTTTTCCTCTTTCCCCCCCCAAGCAAGCACCTTGCCTCCTCAATGAACCATGGCTTCTCCTCCCGTCTATAATGTAATTGACTTTGCCTACTATCCACCGCTTATATCCTAGCTCATTAACACCAAGCATCGCCCACTCCAGCCATCATCTGGGCGGTCGAACCCCACTCAAGCCACTGGCGGCATGTCGACGCGTCTTGCCGACACATTGGACATCATCAAACAGGAATTCGAAGCCATGACGAGCGAAATAGAAAGCATACGGTCTCAAAAAGACGACCTCGAATCAAAAGGTCCACCTTGCTTTTTCATACAAAAGAGCAAGGGAACGCGTTTCTGACTCCATTCCAGTGGCGTCGCAAGTCTCCGAACTCAACGTAATAAGGAGGTCCCTCTACGAACTCGAGTCACAGCACAGTAAAGCACGACAGGTGTACGAAGACGAGCTGAGCAGGCTACGAATCGAGCTCGCGGCGGCCCAACCACCGCCCGCTCGACCCTTGGGCATACAGGGTCTTCCGAGTGCTTCGGGAAGTCAAAATCAAAGCTCAGACGCCTTGATCGCATCTGCGTCAGCGTCCGCACGCCACGAGGCTAAGAGCTCACTTGACGGCGACGACA